>Ga0326727_10011128_pt1 | contig 21089 bp, 15 predicted proteins | sample MB2enrmetagenome_FD_207643 | JGI IMG/M metagenome (GOLD analysis project Ga0326727, IMG submission 207643) | Lab enriched peat soil microbial communities from McLean, Ithaca, NY, United States - MB29MY | ecosystem: Environmental > Terrestrial > Soil > Wetlands > Peat | place: USA: New York...
CTCCAACGAACAACTGGCCCAGGAAATCGCCGAGCGCTGCCAGACCCAGGTCCTGCTTTCCGCCTTCTCCACCCTCGGCTCCCTCCTCAGCACGGCCCGCACGGTGCGCGAGGCCGGGCAAATCATCCTCGGCGCCGCCGAACGATTGCTCGGCTGGGACGCCTGCCTGGTGGAACTCTATTCGCCGGACACGGACATGCTGACCCATGTCCTGAACACCGAGTCGAACAACGGCCAGCGAAAAGAGCGTCTGCCCACCCGCCTGCTTCGGCCGCCTTCGCCCCTGGCGCGAAAAGCCCTGGAGGAGGGCGGCCAATTGTTGCTCAAAATCGCCCCGAACGACCCGCTGCCCGACGAGGAGCCTTTCGGCGACGCCACGCGCCCGACGGTCTCCCTGCTGTGCGTTCCAATCCGCAACGGCACAACCGTCACCGGCCTTGTTTCGCTGGTCAGTTACACCCCCAAAGCCTACGGACCGCAAAGCCTTGAGACGTTGCAGGCCCTAGCCGACCATTGCGGCGGCGCGCTGGACCGCATCCGGACCGAGGAAGCCTTGCGCCAGGCGCAGGAGGACCTCCGCCAATCCCAGAAGCTGGAGGCCATCGGCCAGCTCGCCGGGGGCATCGCCCACGACTTCAACAACCTGCTCGCCGTCATCCGCGGCAACGCCGACCTCGGCCGCATGGAGGCCCAGAAACATTCCGTGGAGGTGGCGGAGTGCCTGGATCAAATCAGCGCCGCCAGCGAGCGCGCGGCCAATCTGACCCGGCAGTTGCTCGCCTTCAGCCGAAAACAGATGATGCATTCCGAGGCGGTGGACCTGGACAGCGTCATCACCAACTTGAGCAAAATGCTGGAGAGGATCATTGGCGAAGACATCGCCCTGCGTTGCCATCACACGGCGGTGCTGCCGCTGGTGCGGGCCGACGCCGGCATGTTGGAACAAGTCCTCGTCAACCTCGTCGTCAACGCCCGCGACGCCATGCCAGGCGGGGGACAATTGCACATCTCGACGGAAACGGTCACCTTCGAAGGGGGCTGCGACCCCGCCCATCCGGAAGCGCGCCCCGGCGTATTTGTCTGCCTGACGGTCAAAGACACCGGCACGGGCATTTCCCCGGAAAACATGCCCCGCATCTTCGAACCCTTCTTCACCACCAAAGGCGTCGGCAAAGGCACCGGCCTGGGGCTGGCCACCGTCTATGGCATTATTAAACAGCACCAGGGCTGGATCGAGGTCTCCAGCCAGGTCGGCGTCGGCACCACCTTCAAAATCTATCTCCAGGCGCTGGAATGCGCCCGCCCCACTGCCCACAACAGCACGGCGGAGATCGAGCCGCCCCGCGGCCACGAAACCATCCTGATGGTCGAGGACGAGCAAGCCCTGCGCTCCATCACCCGCCTCCTGCTGGAACGATTCGGCTACCACGTGCTCGAAGCCGGGTCCGGCCCGGAGGCCTTGAAGGTCTGGGAAACCGCCGCGCCGGACATCGATCTGCTGTTGACCGATGTCATCATGCCGGACGGCATCAGCGGCCGCATGTTGGCGGAGGACCTGCGCGGCAGAAAGAACTCCCTCAAAGTCATCTTCCTGACCGGCTACGGCGGGGAAGTGCTGGGGGAAAGCGCCGAATTCCTCCGGCAGACCAACAGTTACTTCCTGCAAAAGCCCTGCGCCCCGCGCGATTTGCTCCGTGCCGTGCGCTGCTGTCTCAACGGCCTGCCCCCGCAACGAGACCAGTTCGCCCTGCTGCCGGCGGCCAAGCCAGGGCCGATTATCATCACCCCGCCGCTGCCCCCTGCCGGCCCCGCCGTCCCGGACAATCGCCGGAACTGAGGCCAAGGAGGCGGACGCCCTGCCCCAATTGGCCATAGGAGTGAGGACGACCCCTGCACAACCCGCGGCACGACCCCTGCAGTAACCGATGTGAGGCAGGGCCGGAGAACTGGATTCAACCAGAAAGAGCACAAGCATTACAAAAGCTCTGGGGGCTCAAAAGAGGGACCGCTGTGGCTTGTCATCGCGAATTGGGCCAACCGGATTTCACGGAGGCCGGAGGCGGAAGAACTCGGCGGGTATGGCCGAATTGACGGCAGGGAAGGTCATCTGAGTATTGGTCTGCGAGTTTGGAACGTCGCCCCAGCCGGCGGAATTCTGGAGGTTGCCACCGTTGGTTTGGAGAATCCAACCCGCGTAGCTTTGCGGCCAGGAAATGGTCAGGTTGCCGGTGGCGGCAGAGATGGCAAGGTTGAAAGCGGCCGCCGCCCGGTAAGCGTCGGGACTGAGGATTTCAATCCCGTTGATTTTGGCGTTTTGCACGACATTGGAGGCGACAATGACGAATTCGCCGGCAGGGCCGGCGGCAAGGTTAAACTCCCGGATCAGGGCTGTATCGGAGGCGCCCGTAGCGGCAAAAATGTCGAGGTTGGTGATGATTTGCGCGCCATTGATGAAGACGTTGAAGATGCGCTGGCCGGCGTTTGTAAAGTAGATTTCCGCGAAGTGCAGCCGCACCAGGTAACCGGCATCGGGCGTCAAATTGGCAAAAATATAAGTGACATTTCCGGAGGAGTCCGCGTAGCGTTCCGTTTGATAGACGGCGGCCGGAGCCGGATGGAAGAGGCCATTGGTATCAATGGCGCTGGCTGTGGAGTAGGCGTTGCCGTTGACGTAGCAGGCGTCGGCGGCAAAGGAGCCAACCGCCGGGCCGCCGGAGTTGATCGCGTAGAATGGAATGGCAGGCGAAGGAGTGGCCGCAACTTCAGCGGAATCAGTAGAGCTTCCACCCGCGCCGAAAAGGGATTGAAGCGCGTAATAATAAGTAATGCCGTTGACCACGTTGGTGTCCGTGAAAGCCGTCCCGAGGTTGGTGGCCAGGGCCGCATACGGGCCGCCGCTGTGGGTGGAGCGCAGAAGCAGATAGCCGGAGGCGCCGAGGGCCGGAGACCAGGAGAGAGCCACAAAACCATCGCCGGCGGTGGCGGTCACGCCGGAGGGCGCGGGAAGCATTGGGGTGACGGCGACCTCGGCGGAGGGCAGGCTCTCGCCGGCGGAGTTGGTCGCGGTGACGACGTAATAATAAGTCACGCCGTTGGTCAGGCCGGTGTCGGTGTAACTGGCGCCGGAGAGGGTCCTCACCACCTGGACATAAGGCCCGCCGGAGACGGTGGAGCGCCAGAGGTGGTAGCCGGTGGCCAGAGCGGAGCCGTTCCACAACAGAAGATTTTGGTCGTAGTTGGCGAAGCCGGCCAGCCCGGTCGGCGGCGCCGGCGGAGCGGAAGGAACCGGGTAAGGAGGATTGTTGCCGGGGTTGAGCCACCAGAGAGTGCTGGTGATGCCGCGGGGATAATGCTCGCTGCCGAAGGCGCGGCCCCAACCCGTGCTGTTCAATTGGTCGGACCAACCCTGGTAGGGTGCTTCGCTGGCCTGGAGGGTGGCATGGACCTGGTCAATGTAGCCGTTGACGTTGCTATTGTTAATGCCCAGAACGTTCTGCATCACGAACTGGCCGAGGTAAATCTTGCTTTGCCAGGTGTTGACATTGGCGCTGGAAAGTTTCCAACTGCCGCTGGTGGCATCGAGGCAGAGGCCGGATTTGAGCACGGCCACCACGTGATTGGAAAGGGCGTGGAGCATTGGGGCAAACGGGCCGCCGGAGCGGTCGGTGGCGTTGGTCAAACCCATCAGGCAGGGATAGGCCAGACCCTCGGCCACCGGCAGCAGGGCGGATTGGTTGCTGCCGTCCAGGAAGGCGGGGATATAGCCGAGAGTGGGCCCGTAAGTGTTCCAAGCATTGACAATGGATTGGGCGGCCAGGGCCGCCATGGTGGAACATATCGCGACATTTTTTATTTCGGCGATCTGATTGAACATGGCCTGCAGGGCAAGATAGGCGGCCCAGTTCTTGACGCATGTCATGGCATTGTTGCGGGGGTAATTGAGCGACGGGTCGAGCGAATCGTAGGTCGTGATCTCAAAATTGGAACCGCGCTTGTTGAGGAAGGTGGTGACGCCATCGCGGGTCGCGGCGTTGGTATCATCGCGGAGGAGCATGGAGGTGAGGCAGGTCTGGAGCAGAGCGGCGTTGTTGCTGAGCCAGAGGTTGTCGCCGCTGAAGTGCCAGTAGAGGCCCGCACAGAGGATCCAGTTTTGCAGTTCTTCCTGGCCCATATAGGAGAAGCCGCTTTCGTAGCTGGTCGGATCCGTGCCGGGCGCGTCGGAGGTGGGGCCGGTCCCCATGTCGTGATGGAAGCCGAAGCCGTTGCTGGAGGCCACCCCGCCGGAGAGGTAATTGTAGAGCGGATGGTTGAAAGTGTAGCCGGGGCCGTTGGTGGCCCCGGAATAAGTGTCCAGCACGTTGCGAAGCGCCCACGGCTGCATCACGCAGTCGTAATAGGCGTGGTCCACGGTGAGGTCGAAGGTGTTGACAAAGTTGTAGGCGCCCTCGTACTCGCGCCAGCCGAAATTGCCCGCGCTGTCCAGCACGGCGCAGGTGCAGGCCTGGTAACTATGAAAGGCGCGGCTGGCCAGGAATTGGCGGAAGACATTGAGCTGGGCGCCGGCGAGCGAGGAGGCCAATTGTTGACAACGCATTTGGGCATCGGCAAAAGCGGCAAAGGCCGCGTCCACCACGCTGTCCATCGAAGCAAACAAACTGGTGTAGTAGTAGCAGCCGGAAATTCGCGAATCGAGCACGCTGTTCCGGTAATGGGCCACCACCACCGTGAGCGAACCGGTCTGTCCAGCCGGGATGTTGACATGGAAGGCGAACCCGGTATCCATGCCATCCAAGGCACTGGCCAGCGCGTCCCCGCTGAGCAGGTCGCAAGTGCCGGATTGCGCGGCCAGCGCGGCCTCGCCCACCGCGAAGCCCCGGTAGGCGCCGCCGGCGTAACTGGTTTGCGCCCCGTCCGCGCACAGGCCGAAATAGAAATCCTCGGGCGTGGTATTTGTGTTGACAATGGTGAATTGCAGCCAGGTCGCCGGCAGAAAGAAGCGGCGCCGTTCGGCCATGGTGGCCGCGGCCGCATTGGACATCGCCCAGGCGGGGCTGAAATGAGTGAAAGTCAGGCCGGCCGAATGGACCGACCACTGGTCAGCACAAGGGGTCAGCGCGCGCTGGACATTCGTGTCGGCGAAAAACGTGGCGGTGTCGGCGATGCTGGCGGCCCCGGCCACAAATGGCATGGCCTGGATGCCGCCGGGTCCGCTCAAGGCGATGACCACGCCGCCTCCCCCGGCGCTGTAAGGAATGGAGGCGCTGGATTGACCCAACCCGCACTGATCGGTTTTGGCGCCGTAGGCCAGCGTTGAGTAAGTGCCCACAGCAGCATGGTCAACATTCACGAATACCAGTTGGTTGGTATCGAACGTTGCAAACTGCGCTCTCAAAGGCAGCACGCATCCGAGAACCAACAGGCACACCACGCCAATCAGCCGCCAGTGAAGCCCACCACCAATGCCTTGCCCAATGGTACGGACCAGGTCGCATGGGCGTACCGCCAAATCGGAACAGCCCAATTGACGCTCCCCGCACACGCGAGTGTATGCAAGGGTGATCTTGGACACACGCGAGTGCATGTAAGGATTACCTTGTACCAGGATTCTCTTCGGTCGTCAACAGAAATAATTTCATAAGCCGCTCTGCAGGGGTCAGTCCCGAATGGCGCTTGGATAAGGCGTAAATCACAGGAGACAACTTCCTATCAATGCCAAAGAGGCCTGTGTTGAGTCGGATTTACGATTTAATTAAAGGCACTGTTTTGGCCGGCGAATCAGATATGCGGAAGTGGTCTCAACACTTTTCCTCTCGCCGGCAAAACCACCTCACCCTTCTTGCAGAGCCAGATGGAGCGGGCCGCCACGCGCTTGTTTTAGGACTGGGACTCAAACACGCGCCGGACGAACTCCCTGCTGCGGCGGTGGTTTTCGATGACTGAGCGGGTTATTTTGGTGCCGGACTCGAGCGCCAGTTCGACGGAAAAACGCCGGGCCAGGTTATGTTCGCCGGCGTATTGCGCCACCGCCGCGTAATCGATGTCCCCGGTATCAAGCTCCTCCCACCAAATGCCATTGCGACTTTGCCGCAGGTGCCAGGTGACCACCCGCCCGCCATATTCCCTGAGTCCGTCCAGCGGCATGATTCCACCCTTCCAGACCCAGTGAACGTCATAGCACCAGCCCACCACTCCGGGTTTGGTGTGGCGAAAATTGTAATGAAACTCCCGGGCGTGGTTGGCCATGTCGGGCATATGCTGGTGAATGCCGAGTTTCATTCCCAACGAGTTCAAACCCTCGCCCAGATCGGTCAGGGCGCCAACCTGGGTCTCCAGCTCCTGGTCAGTCTTCTCGCGTCCAATCGGATCCGGATTGCAACTGAGAACTCGAAAACCGGCTTGCTGAGAAACCCTGGCTGCCTGCAGCACCTTCGCCACGGCTTCTTTGGCCGCGCCGGCGTCATGCAGCCGCGCGCCTGTGTAAAGGCTGACCGGTTGAAGCCCCTTGGCCCTGAGCTGGTCCGCAAACCGGCCGTTTTCTTCCGGGTGCGCGACGTCCAGGTAGGCCTCAAGATAGTCATAGCCCGTGTCGCGCAGCGCGGAGATCACTTCCTCAACATCAAGGTTTCTATGATCCCGTTGCGCATATTGGCCCCAGCCGTAAATGTTGGAGCCGACGAGGGTTTTCCTGGCTGTTGCACTGGAGCTTTGTGCAGCGCTGCTTCGGACGGTGGCAAGCGGGTCCATCGCAGCGACGGCCAGGACAAAGGCTGCCTGGCGGAGGAACTCCCGCCGGGTTTTGCAGGCCGGGCGAAAAGGAGCGGTGGGCACTTTTGAGGTCATTGAACGCATTGGAATACCGAACGGGAAGAGCGTCCAGAAAAAAACTCGTCAGGTTTTGAGCCTGGTGCGTCCGCCCATTCCGCCGCAGCGCGAGCCATCGAACTCAGCGAGGGAAAATCTGCGCCGTCTCGCTCTTTGTTTTGCAGCCGTCAAATCGGCCGGCACTGGAAAGGCCCGAATCCCAGGCAAGGTTCGGCGTCTATCCCCTTGAAGCCGTGAACTGGATCACCTACAAATAACAAACATGACATTATCCATGACTGACACTTTCGCGAAATCCACCCGCCGGGACATGATCCGGCGCACGACATGGTTTGGGGCGGCGCTGGCACTCGGTTCCGCCTTTGACCCCCTGTTGGCCGCACCGGCCGGGCGCGGCTTTAAAGTCGGCGCTCCCGAATGGTCATTGCGCAAAACCGATCCTTCCTGCTTTGAAGTCGCGCGCGACATTGGCCTCGATGGTGTGCAGGTCAACCTTGGTAGTCTCGGCGACCATATGCACTTGCGCCAGCCGGCGGTTCAGCAGGCCTATCTGACCGCCGCCCGCCAAAACGGATTGGACATCGCCTCGCTGGCCCTGGCGGAACTGAACAACATCCCCTTCAAGAGCGATCCTCGCGCGATCATCTGGCTGCTCGATTCCCTGGACGTTGCCCGGGCGCTTGGCGTCAAGGTGATTCTGGTCGCGGAGTTCGGCCACGGCGAACTCAAGGGCGACAAGGCGGGGATTGATCGCACGGTCGATTTGCTCAGGGAATGCGCTCCGCGCGCCGAGAAAGCGGGCGCCATTCTGGGCCTGGAGAACTATCTCAGCGCCCCGGAGAATCTCGATATTCTCCAGCGCGTCGGCTCTCCCGCGGTCCAGGTTTACTATGACGTGGGCAATTCCACCGACAAGGGCTACGACATTTACCAGGAAATCCGGATGCTCAAGGGCCGCATCTGCGAATTCCACGCCAAGGATGGAAACTTCATGCTCGGCCAGGGACGCATCGACTTTCACAAAGTCCGCCAGGCGATGGACGACATCAACTACCGGGGCTGGATTCAGATCGAAGCCGCCGCGCCGCACTCGCTGGTCGAGGATTACCGCGCCGACCTGAAGTTTCTCAAGGAGATATTCCCTTCTTGAACTGACCCGAATCGGGACCATGCCAAATGAAACCGCAACTTGACGAACTTATGAGCAATCAAGCTTCGAACTCCCTCCAGCAGACCAATTTCACCCGCCGGCAATTCCTGGCCGCAGCCGGGGCCTCGGCCCTGTCGCTCGCTGTCGCGCAACCCGGCTTGGTCCGTGGCGCCGGGACCGATTCAAATATCAACATTGGCCTTATCGGCTGCGGCGTACGCGGCGTGTGGATCGCCGACCTGTTCCTGAAGGACGGCCATTACAATCTGGCGGCGGTGGCGGATTATTTCCCGGACAAGGCGGAGGCGGCGGGAGAGAAATTCCAGGTGGACAAGGCCCGGCGCTTCACCGGCCTTTCCGCCTATCAGCGCCTTCTGGAACAGAAGCTCGACGCGGTAGTCATCGAATCGCCGCCTTATTTCCACCCGGAACACGCCGCCGCGGCCGTCGAGGCCGGCAAGCACGTCTTTTGCGCCAAGCCCGTTTCGGTCGATGTGCCCGGCTGCCAGACCATGGCGGAGAGCGGACGCCAAGCCACGGAGAAAAAACTGGTCTTCCTGGTCGATTTTCAGACCCGCGCCCACCCTTCCTATCAGGAGGCGGTGCGCGTTGTGCATGCGGGCGGAATCGGCAGGATTATTTCCGGTGAAGCCGGCTACCAATGCGGCGACACCTGGGGCCACATGGATGCCATCATCCGGGCCAATCCCAACAACGATGAAGCCCGCCTGCGCGGCTGGGGGGCCGACCGCACCTTGTCGGGCGACATCATCACCGAGCAGAACATTCACGCGCTCGATGTGGCCACCTGGGTGCTGGATGCCGCCCCTCTGCGCGCCTACGGCGCCGGCGGACGGGCCCGCCCGCCCCTGCCCAATGGCGTCTGGGACAATTTTTCGGTGATCTTTGACTTTCCCAACGACGTGCGCCTGACCTTCAACTCCAAGCAGGATGGCAAATTCTGGGACGACATCCTATGCCGCGTCTATGGCATGGAAGGCACCATCGACACCCATTATTTCGGCGTGGTGAAGGTCATGTGTGACGACGCCTATAATGGCGGCACGATGGCCAACCTCTACACCGATGGCGTTGTCAACAATATCGCCACCTTTCACAAAGCCATCACCTCGGCTGATTTTTCCAATCCAACCGTGGCCCCCAGTGTCCGCAGCAACCTCACCACCATCCTCGGCCGCACCGCCGCCTATCGGCGCGCCGCAGTCACCTGGGAGGAGATGATCAAGGCCAACGAGAAATGGGACGCCGGCCTCAAGAATCTGAAAGCGTGATGTTCACGCCCGTGGCCCGCGGATTGTGCTGCGTCATCTCATCGGTCGCGGCTGGAACGGAAATTGTCATTGCTGTCCAAATAAACCGTTTGGCGGAGCGGATTGAGGCACTGGAACAAGGGCTGAAGGCCCGCCATGTGAGAGCCTGCTCCTCCTGGCACCCGCGATACACCTGGTTCGGACCCCCGCCTTCCCGCGGTTGTTCGGAGTTCCGCGTTTACGCGGTTGTTTGGAGTTCCGGGTTTACGCGGCCCGAAGGGAGAGTGGCAGCATGAACTCTTGCCGCAGAGCGGGTGCCTTCTCATCCGGAAGAAAAAAGGCTTGGCAACCTATAGCATTTTCAGAAAAGCAATAGCCACAATGACCGTCAAAGGGCCACCATGGAACGAGCCTCGGTGGGGGCAAGTGGCTGATAAATGATTAACAGATTATCCAAAAACGAACCAAACTATGGGTTGTCCCTCGCGCCGCATGCGGCCGTCAAACAGTTCATTTCGCATGAACTACTAGATTTGACTTCCCTTTGGCGAAAGCTCTATAATGCAAACCGACCATATGATCGAACGAATACACATAGAAAATTTCAAACTTTTCCAATCCTTCACGCTGTCCTTGAACAGCGATCTCAATATCATCGTTGGGGACAATGAATCTGGGAAATCCACGTTGCTCGAAGCAATTAATCTGGCCCTCACAAAACGACTTAATGGAAAACTAATCGAGTATGAAATGTCCTCATATCTGTTCAACAAACTCTGCGTGGACTCGTTCTTAAAAGCTTTGAAGGCTGGCAAACGTCCGGCCTTGCCAACAATCTTGATCGAACTTTACTTAGGCGAAAGATCCGAGTTGCAATTTCTGCGAGGGACGAATAATTCGGCAAAAACAGACTCCATCGGTGTCAAACTTGAAATCGCTTTTGACGAGGACTATAAAGCAGAACTTACAAAGCTCTTCGAAAACCCTTTTCAGGTAAATCTTATCCCCATCGAATATTACCGAGCGTACTGGCTCTCTTTCGCAAACAATGCCCTTACCAATCGTGGGTTGCCCATTGGTGTGTCCCATATTGACGCAACCGCCATCCGCCTCCAAAGCGGGGCCGATTATTATCTGCAAAACATAATTGGAAGCAACCTGGACCTAAAGGACCGCGTTGCGCTCAGTGTGGCATACAGAAAACTAAAGGAAGACTTTGCCAATGAACCCGCGATCAAACAAATCAACGCGGATTTGACGCAACGCAAGGGCGCCATAAGCGACAAAACCTTGGCTATATCAATTGATGTTTCTCAAAAGGCGAATTGGGATACAAATCTTGTTCCTCATCTTGACGATATTCCATTTCAACTTTCAGGCAAGGGAGAACAAAGTGCCCTCAAGATTATGCTCGCCCTCGAACGGAATTTGAACGAGTCACACATCATTCTAATTGAAGAGCCGGAGAATCATCTTTCGTTCAGTTCGATGAATAAATTGATAGCCAAGATCACAGACAGATGTACTGGGAAGCAGATTATTATTGCCACCCACAGTGCTTACGTTCTCAACAAGCTGGGCATGACAAAGGTCATTCTAATTGCCGGGGATAACCAAATGACACTAAAAGCGCTCCCCCAGGAAACGCAAGAATACTTCAAAAAACTGTCCGGTTACGATACTCTGCGGCTAATTCTTGCAAGGAAGGCAATTTTGGTTGAAGGGCCTTCCGATGAACTAATTGTTCAGAAGGCGTTTCTCGTGAGACACAGACAACTACCCATTCAGGTTGGCGTCGATGTTATTAACGTGCGTGGACTGTCGTTTAAACGCTTTCTTGACATAGCAAAGGAGATCAGGAAGCACGTAGTCGTTGTGACGGACAACGACGGCGATTACGCACGAAACGTGGCCGCAAAGTATGCGCCATATTCAGGGGTACCCACCATACACATTGCCGCTGACGCCAATAATGCACTAATGACACTTGAGCCTCATATTGCCGCATGCAATTCTCTGGACGTGCTCAACAGAGTGTTTGGCACCAGGCACAATGCTTCATCTTTACTTGAGTACATGAAGAAGAATAAGACAGAGTGTGCGCTAAGAATATTCGACACAACAGAAAGTGTCGTTTTTCCTGAATATGTCAATCGCGCTCTCGAGTAAAAACAAGGTTGTTGTTGCGAGCGCTGGTTCTGGAAAAACAACGTTTCTCGTGGAGTCGGCGCTCGCGATCACTGAGAAGCGGATTTTAATCACGACGTATACCAACGAAAACGTTGAACAAATTAGAACGGAGCTTACACATCGGGTCGGGCTTGTCCCATCAAGTATTACAGTATCCTCCTGGTATAGCCTGTTGCTTCAGGACGGCGTAAGGCCGTATCAGAGTTGCTTGACGGATCGTGGAAGAATTCAGTCCATTTGCTTTCAGAACAAGCCGCCAGCTCTTCGCTACGTGAAAAAGACCGACGTCGCTCGATACTTTTTGACAAAACAGGATCAAATTTACCGCGACACGGTGGCTGATTTCGTTTGCACCTGTGATGATTGTTCAGAAGGGAAAGTTATCAGGCGTTTGGAGGGGATGTATGACTATATTCTTATCGACGAAATGCAGGATTTGGCGGGTTATGATTTAGTGTTGTTGGAAAAATTATTTTGTTCATCAATCTCGGTTGTTGCCGTGGGTGATCCGAGACAGGGGACATTTGCCACTAACAATTCTGTAAAAAATCGTCAGTTTAAGAGGAGTCATATTCTCGATTGGGTCAATTGCAAGCAGGGCGAGAAGTTGATTTCGGTTGAACAGCGCAACAGTTGCTACAGAAGCAACCAGGCTATTTGTGATTTCGCAGACGCGTTATTCCCAAATTTTCCAAAAACGATTTCTAAAAACAATGACGTCACAGGACACGATGGTGTTTTTCTCATCAAGCCGGATCAGGTGGAACAATATATTCATACGCAGAAGCCGATGGTGCTGAGGTACAGGAGGACAGACGACACAATGGGAGTTGATGCGACCAATATTGGTGTCACGAAAGGAAGGACGTATGATCGAGTGTTAATTTTTCCAACAGGACCGATGAAAGACTATTTAAAATCTCAAGATGTGGTAAAAGCCGGGGATGTCGCGAAGTTCTATGTCGCCGTGACTAGGGCTCGGTATAGTGTTGCATTTGTGGTCGAAGATTGAAAAGTGAAGCGGTGGGAACGCGTAGGGGTCAGTCCTACTGCCTGCACTTTTTGTCCTTCTCAACAGGTTTGACACCGGGATCCGGCTCCCCCTGTGCGGGCGCGCCGCGATCCAGGCCAAATTCATCGTCGTCTCCGCCCCCAGCCGGCCCGAAAGCAAATGCTAAAGGCTAAAGGCTGAATGCTAAAATGCAGATGGCCTTTACTATGAAGGCCCAGCTTGAGGGCCGGGGACATCGTCGCACAAATGTCCTCACGCCTGCACGGCGGCGCAAAGGGGACCACCACAAGATCAAGCTGGCGCCGGCGTCTTGGCGTCATTGCGTTCCTCAAGCCTCTCTCTTGGCATTTCTTTCTGCGTGTTCCGCGGTGAATGCGGACGCGGTCGGTTGACCCTTTGCCAAATGCAACGGGGAATTGGAATAGACGGGTGCCGTTGACGGGGATACCCTTGGGTCATGCAAAACATTTTTCGGGTCAGCGCGACGTTGTTCTGGCTGCTGCTGGCGGCGAACCTGTGCTTTGCGGAAGGGCCGCAGGCGGTTGGGGTGCAACAGGAGAACCATTTTCAAGGGCCACTGGCCAGGGTTGGTTATTTGTTGTTTCTCCCTCAAGGTTACGCGGAATCCAATCACTCCTGGCCGCTGATGATGTTCCTGCACGGCGCGCAGGAATCCGGCACAGACCTGGCCAAGTTAAAGAAGAACGGCCCGCCCAAATACGTGGAAACGCATCCTCGTTTCCCCTTCATCCTGGTCTCGCCCCAATACAATTCCGGGAACGACTGGGACAAGCGCACTCTCATGGCCCTGCTGGATGATGTCATCGGGAAGTACCGGGTGGATACGCGGCGGGTCTGCCTGACCGGCTTGAGCATGGGCGGCAGCGCCGCCTGGTCGCTCGCCGCCGCCCATCCCGAACGGTTCGCGGCGGTCGTGCCCGTCTCCGGTGTCGGCGATCCGGCGGACGCGCGGAAACTCGCCGCCCTGCCGATCTGGGCTTTTCATGGAGCCAAGGACACCATCATTTCGGTCGATTACTCCCGGCGAATGGTCGCAGCCCTCAGGGCTGCAGGCGGAAACATTCAGTACACCGAATTTCCCGATTCCCACCACAACATCTGGGCCAAGGTCTATAACAATTCCAAACTCTACAAGTGGCTGCTGTCCCAGGAACGGTGATGGCCAATTTACGGGCCTTCGGCCCCCAATCTCTGCGGTGCAATATCGGAGAATTCGTCATTCTTGGCGGATTTTCTTCGTTTTCTTCGTTGCCTTCTGTGACCTTTGTTGGGGCTCTGCCGCGCTGCGCCCTGGCGTCTTGGCGCCTTTGCGTTTTTCCCCCTTTCGCCTTCGTTCGCCATCCTTCAGCATTTAGCATTCAGCCTTCAGCCTTTTCATGTTATTGTGGTTCAAGGACTTCGATGTCCTCCCTTGTGGTTAAATTCTGAGGATTCTTCCCACCGACGGATACGGGCTTCACAGACAGGCTTGTGTGTAAGGTGTTTATTATGAGCAACTTCCGTTTTGATCACGCGGCAGCCGCCGCTCTTGGCAAAATTTGCGAGTTTGGCACTTGCTTCGGGCCGGGTTTGGCCTACTATAGTGGCCTGCGATAGTTTTTTAAAAACTTGTTGCAATAGCGTGGTTGTTCTAGTATATTCCGCGCTCCGTTTCCCAAAAGGGGGATGCGGAGACGATAGGTTACACTCTAATGCCGACGATTAATCAACTCGTCCGAAAAGGACGACATAGATTGCGAAGCAAGTCCAAGGCCCCGGCCTTGCAGAACTCGCCTTACCGGCGCGGTGTCTGCATCCAGGTCATGACGCGCACGCCCAAGAAGCCCAACTCCGCCATGCGCAAAGTGGCCAAGGTGCGCCTGACCAACGGCTTTGAGGTCATCGCCTATATCCCGGACGAAGGCCACAACCTCCAGGAACACTCCATCGTCCTGGTGCGGGGCGGACGCGTGAAGGATTTGCCTGGCGTGCGCTACCACATTGTGCGCGGCACCCTGGACGCGGCCGGCGTCGAGAAACGCCGGGTCAGCCGGTCCAAATACGGCGTCAAACGGCCCAAGGCGGGCCGCGTGGCGCCCCAAGCCGCGGCCGAACCCGCCGCGGCAGCCCCGGCGGCCCCGGCGGCAACCTAAAAGATTTTATGTCCCGACGACGCCGAGCCACAAAGAGACCGCTGGTGGAAGACAGCAAATACCACAGCACATTGGTATCGCGCCTGGTCAACACCGTCATGTCTGGCGGCAAGAAAAACACCGCGCGGCGGATTGTTTACGGCGCGTTCGAGCAAATCGCGGAGAAGAATCCGAGCGCCAATCCGCTGGAAATTCTGCAGCGGGCGGTGGACAACGCCAAGCCGCGCCTGGAAGTCAAGCCCCGCCGCGTCGGCGGAGCGACCTACCAGGTGCCGATCGAAGTGCCGTCGGACCGCCAGCTTTCGCTGGCCATGCGCTGGCTGGTGGATTTGGCCGATGCCCGCAAAGGCGTCGCCATGCGCGAGGCGCTGGCGCTGGAAATCATGGACGCCTACCAAGGCCAGGGCAATGCCATCCGCAAACGAGACGAGGTGCACAAGATGGCGCAGGCCAACAAGGCCTTTGCGCATTTCCGTTGGTAATTTCCCGGGAGACAACAACGCCCCGAAGGCTTGAGCAGATCGGGGCTTTCTTATGATTAAATCCGATGGTTGAAGCAATTTTGGAAAAGAACTTGGAAAAGAGACCGGCGAATTCGCCCAAGCGGCAATTCACCATGGAACGGACGCGCAATATCGGCATTGCGGCGCACATCGACGCCGGCAAGACCACGACGACCGAGCGCATCCTCTTCTACACCGGCCTCATCCACCGCATCGGCGACGTGGACGACGGCAACACCGTGACCGACTGGATGGAACAGGAGCGCGAACGCGGCATCACCATCACCTCCGCCGCCGTGACCTGCCTCTGGACCCAGAAGAAGGAGGAAGGGCTTAACAAGCTCTTCACCGGCGTCGGCCACCGCATCAACATCATTGACACGCCGGGCCACGTCGATTTCACCGCCGAGGTGGAGCGCTCCATGCGCGTCCTGGACGGCGCGGTCGCCGTCTTCTGCGGCGTGGCGGGCGTGCAGCCCCAATCCGAAACAGTCTGGCGCCAGGCCACCAAATACGGCGTACCGCGCATCGCCTTCGTCAACAAAATGGACCGCACCGGGGCCAATTTTGAAAACGCCCTCCAGGACATGCGCAAAAAGCTGGGCGCCAACGCCCACGCCGTTTACCTGCCCATCGGGGCGGAGGAGGATTTCGAGGGGATCATCGACATCGTCAATCAAAAGGCCATCACCTGGGGTAAGGGCGAAGTGGTCAAGGAGGGCCTCAGCTACGTGGTGGGCGACATTCCGGACGAACTCAAGCCCAAGGCCGCCCAGGCCCTGCGCGACCTGGTGGCCGCCGTCTCGGACAAGGACGACGAAGTGGCGCACCTGGTCATCGAAGACAAGCCGGTCCCGTCCCTGGTGCTCAAAGCGGCCATCCGCCGGCTGACCTGCAAGAATGAATTCGTCCCCGTCTTGTGCGGTTCGGCCTTCAAAAAGAAGGGCGTGCAGCCGCTCGTGGACACGGTGGTGGATTACCTCCCCAGCCCCCTCGATGTGCCGCCCGCCGAAGGCATCGAGCCTGGCACGGACAAAACGGTCACCGTCGATCCGGACGACAATAATAAATTCTGCGCCCTCGCCTTCAAGCTCTGGACCGATGTCTATGCCGGGAAACTGGTCTTTTTCCGCGTCTATAGCGGCCGCCTCAAAAAGGGCGACATCATTTTCAATCCGCGCACCCGCCGCCGCGAGCGCATCAGCCGCCTCATGATCATCCAGGGCAGCGAACGCAAGGACGTGGACCAGGTGTTTTCGGGCGACATCGCGGCCCTGGTCGGCGTGCGCAACATCACCACCGGCGACACGTTGTGCGACGAGGACTACGAGGTCATGCTCGAACCGCCCACCTTCCCCGAGCCGGTCATCAGCATGGCCGTCGAGCCGAAAACCAAGGCCGACCGCGACAAACTGGGGGAGGGCCTGCAGCGCCTGGCGGAGGAAGACCCCACCTTCCGCTGCTTTACCAACGAGGAAACCGGCCAGCTCATCATCGCCGGCATGGGCGAACTCCACCTGGAAATCATTGTGGACCGCCTCAAGCGCGAGTTTAGAGTCGATGCCGGCACCGGCGCGCCGCAGATCGCCTACCGCGAGACGGTCCTGGGCCAGGCCGAGGGCGAGGGCAAGTTCATCCGCCAATCCGGCGGCCGCGGCCAGTACGGCCACGTCTGCATCAAACTCGCGCCGAACGAAAAAGGCAAAGGCAACGAAATCCTCAACAAGATCGTCGGCGGCGCCATTCCCAAGGAATACATCCCCGCCGCCATCGGCGGCATCGAGGAGGCCTGCAAGAGCGGCGTCTATGCCGGTTACCAGGTCATCGACATCAAAGTGGAGATTGTCGATGGCACCTTCCACGAGGTGGATTCCAACGAGCTGGCCTTCCGCATGGCGGGCATCTTCGCCATGAAAGACGCCTTCAAGAAAGCCCGCCCCATCCTGCTGGAGCCGATCATGAAGGTGGAAGTGGCCACGCCGGACGAGTACCAGGGCGATTTGCTGGGGGACATCAACCGCCGGCGCGGCACCATCTTGGGGATTGACGCCAAGAACGGACAGACCATACTCAACGCGAAGGTGCCGCTGGCCGAAATGTTCGGCTACGCCACGGCCATCCGCTCGCTGTCCAAGGGTCGCGCTTCCTATTCCATGGAACCCTTGACATTCGAGCAGGTCCCGTCCAGTATCCTGAACGTGATTTTGGAAGCGGCCGGCAAAAAACCGGCGGCGCGCAGTTAGAGATTAAACGGTAAAAAATTAAATTGTTCTTTTTATGGCGGGACAACGCATTCGCATCAGATTGAAGGCCTATGACCACCGGGTCATTGACCAGTCGGCCCACGAAATTGTCGAAACGGTCAAGCGCACCGGCGCCCGCGTGGCCGGGCCCATTCCCCTCCCCACCCGCATCGAACGCTTCACCGTCCTGCGTTCGCCGCACTCCGACAAGAAGTCGCAGGAAACTTTCGAACAACGCACCCATAAACGCCTCCTCGACATCATCGAGCCCACCGCCAAGACCGTTGATGAGCTTAAAAAGTTAAATTTACCGGCCGGCGTCGATATCACCATTAAAATTTAACCTTATGCTCGGACTTTTAGGAAAAAAACTGGGCCAAACCAGCGTCTATGACGCCCACGGCGTCATCGTCCCCGTAACCATTGTCCTGGCCGGCCCCAATCGCGTGCTGCAAACCAAGACGGAGGCGACTGACGGCTACAACGCGGTGCAACTGGGTTTTGACGACCAGAAGGAGCACCGCGTGAGCAAGGGATTGCTGGGCCATTTCAAGAAATTCGGCGCCACACCCACCAAGCGCGTCCGCGAATTTCGCAACTTCTCCCTGCCGGTCAAGCCGGGCGACGTCATTGGTCCGGGCATATTCGAGCAGGGCGATTTCGTCGATGCCATCGGCATCACCAAGGGACGCGGGTTTGAAGGGGTGATGAAACGGCACAACTTCCGGGGCGGGGACGCTTCGCACGGGGCCAAGGGCTGGCGGCGGCGGTCGGGGGCCATTGGGCAGCGCCTGTTTCCGGGCACCGTCATGCGCGGCATGAAGATGCCCGGCCACATGGGCCAGGTGCGCCGCACCGCGCAGAACCTGCAAGTCATCCAGGTGCGCGCGGCAGAGAATTTATTGTTGATCAAGGGGGCCGTTCCCGGGGCCAACAACGATTACGTCGTCATTCGCGAGTCCAAGAAACTGCCCAAAGGCTCCGAGCGGGCCAAACGCCGGCTCGCCCGCAACGTGGCCGTGGCGGATGCGCCCGCGCCCAAGATCAAAGGGGCGGCAGCCGCCAAACCCGCCGCCGCAGCCGCCAAACCCGCCGCCGCGCCCGCCAAGGCGGAAGCCAAAAAATAATCCTTTATGAAGCTGACGATCAAAGACATCACCGGCAAGGACCAGGGAGAACTGGAAGTGAAATTTCCGCTGATCGAAAACGGGCGGGGCACCGAGGCCGTGCAGCAGACGGTGGTGGCCTACCGGGCCGCGCAGCGCATGGGCACGGCCTGCACCAAGAACGTCGGCGAAGTGGCCGGCACCAACAAGAAACCCTGGCGTCAAAAGGGCACCGGGCGCGCCCGCGCCGGCTCCTTCCAATCGCCTCTCTGGCGCGGGGGCGGCGTGGTTTTTGGCCCCAGGCCGCGCGACTTTGCCAAGAAAACCAATTGGGCCACGCGCCAACTGGCCCTGCGCAAGGCCTTGAGCGAACGCCTCAAGGCGGGCGACGTGCTGGTGGTGGACGATTTCAATCTGGCTTCGCCCAAGACCAAGGAATTCATCGGCGTGCTCAACGCGCTGCAATTGGAGGGCACGGCGCTCTTCGTGTCGCAGGGCGCCAACAAAAACCTGCTGCTGGCCTCGCGCAATGTGCCGGGCGTGGAGGTGACGACGGGCGATTCGCTCAACACCTACCAGGTGCTGCGCAGCGACAAGCTGGTCTTCACCCGCGGCGCCTTTGAAAGCATCGAGCAGCGCCTGACCAAGGAATAAAATGAACCCCTTTGAAATCATCAAAACGGTTCGCCTGACGGAAAAGGGGACCCGGCAATCGGACAAACTCAATCAATACACCGTGGTGGCCGATCCGCGCGCCAACAAGACGGACATCCGCCACGCCGTGCAGGAGCTTTTCAAGGTCAAGGTGCTGCGGGTCAACACCATGAACGTCCGCGGCAAAACGCGCCGCAACCGGACCCCCATCGCCGGCCGCTCCCCCCATTGGAAAAAGGCCATCGTCACCCTGCGGGCCGAAGACAAGATCACGCTGACGTAGCGCAGGCCAGGTTCCCGGTGGGGCGAGACTCCGTCGAGCCGGTTGCGTCTTCGTCCCCTCTCCCCGCGCACGGGGGGAAAGGGAGTCTGCCATCCTCCAGCCCACACGAGGCTAAATGTGCAAAAGTACGGTTTGACCCCTGGGACGAATTCATTATAATGAGTGCGCTCATTTTTCTGTTGACGCCGCCGCGAATTATGAGTAAACTCATTTTCATCATGAGAAATATCGCAAGCGAAACAGGGATGGCCCGATGAAACGCGCCTATACAGAGACGGGGCTTCATCGCGGCTTTCGCCTCGGAAAGCTGGGTTTCGGCCTCACTGGAAGTTATCTCGGATATCAACTGCAAAACCTTTTTTTGAACGGCGAAAACCGGGAGGAACGCCGGAAATCGTTCCAGACCAGCACTTCACGGAAACTCCGCGAAGAACTGCAATTACTCAAGGGGCCAGCCATGAAAATCGGCCAGGCTTTGAGCATGCAATCCCATCTATTGCCGGAAGAGGTGATCCAGGAGTTGGCCAATCTCCAAATGCGGGCGCCAGCCATGCACCCGAGTCTGGCGCGCGCCCAGTTCAAAGCTTCGTTCGGCAAATTTCCCGAGGACGTTTACCGCGACTTCACCTCCGAACCCTTCGCCGCGGCCTCGCTGGGCCAGGTCCACAGAGCAGTGACGAAAGCGGGTGAACAAGTGGCCGTAAAAATTCAGTATCCGGCCATTCGTTCCGCGGTTGAGAATGACTTCAAGATGCTTCGTTCCACGGCCTTTCTGGGACGCCTCACAGGGCACATCCCAGGTTCAGTTATTACCGAGCTGGAACAAGGCATTTTGCAGGAAACGGATTATCTCGCTGAAGCGGACAACATCGATTTCTTTCGCGAGCGCTTGAAACCGCTCCCCTACGTTAAAGTCCCGGGTGTGTTCCGGCAATTCAGCACCGACCGGGTTTTAACCATGTCGCATCTCGACGGGGAACCGTTGATGGAATTCCTGGCCGGAAAACCCACTTACGAAGTTCGGAACCTGGTCGGCGCCCGCCTCATGGCTCTGTTTATTTACCAGTTTCATACGGTAAACGCCATTCATGCCGATCCCCATCCCGGCAATTACCTGATTGATGCCAACGGCGCCATCGGCTTGGTGGACTTTGGATGTGTCAAGAAATTTTCGCCCCGCATCATCGAACTGAACCGATGTTTTCGGGATCGCGTCTGGACCAAGGGTGAAGAACAGGCGCGCCGAGTTTTGACGTTGGCGTGCGGACCGAAGATTTTTAAAAGGCCGCTCGTCGCCAGAAGGCTTCTTAAGGACGCCATCGATCTTTACACGATGCTTTCACCGGGGGAATCGGGCGCTCGCAATGTAGTCGATTTCAGTGACGGTAAAGTGCTCAAGAAATGCGCCGAAATTGGGAATCGAAATCTTCGGGACAAATTGGCCTATCCAGAGTTCGTGTTTAGCTCGCGCGCTGAACTCGGGCTTTACAACGTGTTGCATCTGTTGGGCGCGAAACTGGACATTACCGCGATTGAGGCTGAACTCAACAGCCTGGCCACCCCGGAACCCGCCAAATAATTATGAAACAAAAAACAAACAAAACGAACTCGCAAAAGACGCGCGGCAAACGCACCGAGAACAAGGAAAAGACGAAGAAGGCCATTCTGCGCGCGGCCTTGGAATTATTCGCCGAGAAGGGCT
>Ga0326727_10011129_pt1 | contig 21087 bp, 24 predicted proteins | sample MB2enrmetagenome_FD_207643 | JGI IMG/M metagenome (GOLD analysis project Ga0326727, IMG submission 207643) | Lab enriched peat soil microbial communities from McLean, Ithaca, NY, United States - MB29MY | ecosystem: Environmental > Terrestrial > Soil > Wetlands > Peat | place: USA: New York...
TGCAGTAATAAACATCCGTTAACGAGCTACCGCGGGGACCGCGGGAAATCACGCCTGGGGAGAGACGGCAAAGTCTGGCCCCTCGCCTAACCAGGAAGCCCTGCCGCTTGCGTCAGGGTAGTTCACGCCGTTGTCGCACCGTATCATTTCTTCGCTGTGGTTATTATGTTCACTTACCCAACCGTTATGGGGAGGGCTTCTGACTTTTTGCGACATAACAAATAACATCCGAATGATCAGGCTGTCTAGACGATACAGTGATCGAGTTTCCAATTCTGGCCTGACCCCTGTATTTTCCCCTTGATTTCTTATGTTATTTGTTTTAGAAGGTGTTTCCTTTTAAATTCTTAGATTACATCACAGGGAAAATTGCATGACAACATTATATCTTAAAGCCCCTGCGAAGATTAATTATCGGCTTGATGTCTTGCGCCGCCGACCGGACGGTTTCCATGAGCTGCGGATGATCATGCAGCGGATCAATCTCTGCGACGACTTGGTCATCGCCCTTTCGGATACTCCCGGAATCAGGGTGACTTGCGACCGGCAAGGGGTGCCCGACGGCCCGGGAAATATTGCCTGGCGCGCGGCCGATGCGCTGCTCCAGATGACCGGCCGGCCGGTGGGGCTTGACATCGCCATAACCAAGAACATTCCGGTGGCTGCCGGGCTGGGGGGGGGGAGCAGTGATGCAGCAACGGTTCTCATGGGAGTGAACGAACTGCTCGGGCTTAAGCTTTCCGACGAGCGGCTCATGGATATCGGTGTAAAGCTGGGGGCCGACGTGCCGTTCTTTGTCTTCAAAAGAAGCGCCTTCGCTGAAGGTATCGGAGAGCGGCTGACACCTGTTGCCGGGCTTCCCCCTTTATGGCTCGTGCTAGTAAATCCAAATATCCATGTATCGACTGTCTGGGTTTACCAAAATATGAAATTGACAATCGACAAAGTCCCTCCTATAATACCCACTTTGTATAACAGCATTACGGATGTTTGTGCGATCCTTGCCAACGACCTGGAAACAGTCACTGTCAAAAGATTTCCGGTCATCGGCGAGATCAAGAAACGGCTCCTTAATGCGGGAGCCTGCGGATCGCTTATGTCAGGGAGCGGCCCGACTGTTTTTGGCATCTTTTCTGGTGAGAATGACGCGCGGCGTGCAGCCCAGGCGCTGGCCGGGGAGAGCGCTTGGTTCGTAACCGCGGTGGAAACTCTGTAAACCTCAGGTTCAGGTTGGAATCCGAACCTGGCCCTGTGACGCAGAGAACGAAAACCTTAACCTGTTTTACTGGGGCGTCGCCAAGCGGTAAGGCACCGGATTTTGATTCCGGCATTCCCAGGTTCGATTCCTGGCGCCCCAGCCAATAACAACAAGCATCAACCCTTCACAGGGTAGGTGCTTTTTCTTTACTTGGTGTAAATTTGGTGTAAGTGTATGTATAAATCCAGTAGCCTTAACGTTTCACATGCTGATACTCAGCATGATCACGTGCAGGGCTTGATTGTATCAAGTCCCTACCCACTTGGCGACGCTAGGGATTATTCCTATTAGAGAGATACAATTGAAGCAACAGTACTTACATCCCCACATGCAGTCTAAAACTTGCAGGAACACCATTGCTGATAAAATAGCACATGATTATGTAGAGTTCCGAACCGCACCCATCAAAATCCCTCCAAGTATCTGACACCTTTTCAATGAAATGACAATCTTGGATGAGAAAGTATGTTTATTATGAATGCAATCAGTTGAGATGCATGTAATATTAGATAGTTACTCTAGATAGGAGAAGCAGCCTTTGTTGGCATTACATTTGCTAAATGTTATTTATTATATTTACAGTCCAAGTATATAAGGCCCAACATGCAAACAATCCAAACGTTAACTCATCCATACAAACGAACTACATTCAACTATACTGGTAGCGTAACTGAAGGTGTAACCCTAGAGATCACTGGAAGACCAGATATATCAGCTGTGTTCTTCACGGTAATTCTCAGAGTGTTTCGAGGTGCAAATATTCCTGGTGGCTTTAACGAGACCAGTCCAACACCTGGAGGACTTGGTGAATGGGTAGAACATCATTCCAGGCAGATGAATACTGTAAAACTTTATCCAAGGCATGCATCCTTTATTGCTGCCATATTGGTACATGAAGGCTATATCACCAGCATCCTAAAGAAAAATGCAGTAATACTTCACTTCCCAGATGAACCACTTTGCAGAGTCTACTATGGAATCAATTCATATATAAACCAGACGACTAGCCATGGTAACAGTCGAATCTCCAATGCCTATAATTGAGAAACCCACTCATCCAAATCCTCAGTTGACATACAGACATCATCCTGATAAATACCAGCTAATAATATTACCAAGTGCTGGCTCACAATGCCATTAGTCAACACATTAGCCTACAAAGGATATTTATTCACATATATTGGTAGCGTTAAAGCTGGAGTAACACTACTGTCCACTGGAAAACCAACAATAACATTTGGGTTTTTCAATATAATACTCCATAAGTTCCGTGGTGAAACTATCCCTGGAGGGTTTAGTGTGAGAAATCCTTGCTCAGAAGGTCTTGGTTACTGGGTTAAACATAATTCTCAAAAGTACAACACTGTATGTCTTAATCCAAGGCAAGCAGCCTTTATTGCATCCCTATTGGTACACGAAGGCTACATCACCAGCAACCTAGATGGAAATGCAGTAATGCTCCACTTTCCAGATGTACCTCAAACCTGATAGATCACTTCCTACGAAACCCATCCCATGCTCATTTAATACACATGAATCGTTACAATATCGTTTCAACTATATAATTGTTTGATTAATATATGTTTTTGACTTGACTATTATTATTGGCTTCAGTAATTAATGAAAAACATAATAATAAATAATCTGCATTTGTATAATTCCCATCAGATATAAACACTCCCTAAAAATGGAGGACGGTATGAAACTTGAAGAAATCAAAGAGATAGCAAAGCAGCAAAATATTAATGTTTGCAAGATGAAGAAGGACGATCTGGTGAGGACTATCCAGCAAGCAGAAAACAATGAAGCCTGTTATAATACATCAAAAGCAAATTTTTGTGGGCAGGATGCCTGTCTATGGCGTGAGGAATGTGTGTAATACTAAAATGTAAAAGCTATTACTTGACCGAACTCTTAAAAACACACCAATACAAGAGTAACTATCCTTCATCTGAAATGAATTTAAAGGATGTCATACATGAAAAGCATAATTAGCCTTGTAGTTGCACTGTTACTCGTTTCGTCCGTATCTTTCGCCGAAGAGAATACCAAGCCCATGGGAGGAGGTGGAGAAGTACCTTTTCCTTTGTTCAAGCAAGGTGAGCAAGTTGAACTTAAAGGACTGGTACTGAAAAAGATCATAACGATATGCACCTCAAAGCCAGCATATAAGTTTCGGGTTGAGGGTCATAAAGAGGTTGTCGTAGCGGCCAATAATGATGAAGCAAGAAAATCCTTGCATGCACTGAATGGGAAAAGAATGCCCGCCAAGATTTACGGGAAATATGTCGAGGAGAAGGAAAAGCAATGCAAATATGTCTTGGTCGATAAAGTCGAGGCTGGACCTGGAAAGAAGAGATCAAGCATAGCCAGCAGCTGAAGGTGAACTCCTTGATATTAATATTTCCGCATGAATGTTAAAGGCCATTCTGTCAAGAATGACATATATTTTCTAATTTTAGTTCTGTCTTTAATTCCATAGCATTCCCACAGCAAGTCACATTGACTTCACATTCTTCACCAAGGTTACATTTCTCGGTATAACAGGCTTTAGTTACAGTCAATTCGATTTTGCAGTTCGAACATGTGCAAATTAACACATCTCCATGTTTTACTTTCATGGCGTACCTCCTTGCGTTTATTTGCTTCAATTTATATTACATACCTTTTGTCCAATATTTGCAAGTCACATCAATTCATTCACATCAATTCATTAAATCCCCAGTTGACAACCAGATCCCATCCTGATAAATACCAGCAGTTGAAAATCCTTATTTAATCGGAGTTGACATGAACGAAGTAAACAGGCTAATACTAATCAAACTACTTGAAGAAACCATAGGAATCCCTATAGACATCATATCAAATGATTACAACGAGACTCCAACCTCATTAGGGGAGACCAATACATTTCATAAGGTTGTATTCCAGGTTAATGAGGAGGAACCCGACATATTCGCAATAGGGGTATTATTTACCCCTGTCTCTTATGGCCTTCACATTTGCAGGACCAAGAGGCTATTCATACACTGACTTCTTACCAGATGAAGAATGGAACCTAGGGTATTTTGTGGAAGGGTTACTATATGAGCGTGTCAATATTGAATTCACTTCAGACTATATATCAGGTAGATTAGTGAAGACCGATATCATTTATGAGAAAGGTGGCAAGGTTACACTTACAACCCGCAATAGAGGTAAGGGTGCTGATCGTTGGCTTATCCATCTGCAAGGTAAGAAACATATCCAAGCGGTTAAGGGGTAATAATATCAAAGACGTCCATTTCCAACACCCACCAGATTTATGACCAGTTTAAAATCGCTTCCAACCAACGAAATATCCTGTCACATTCATCTGATACCCTTCCTTAGCAACTACCATTACCCACCACTTTGATGCTAAAATAAGTTTGTACATAATCTAATTACAAAAAGAAAAGGCCCAAGGATGAAAGCCCTAGGGTCTTTTTGTATTAAGTCCAGCTATAACTTCACCTATCGAGATTTGGAGCTTCCAAGTGCATGTTCAGAGCTTTTAGGTCAGAATATAGTCTGCTCCTAACTCGACTTTTTTGTCTTAATATATTCACAGTAACATTCTTCCACGTTGGCCAATTCCTTATCTATAATCGCCACATGGCTGCTGGTCCTTTCACCTCTGCAAGGGGAATATCTCATTTATAACACCTTCTTTCTCTATGCTGCTTTGTTTTAATTAATTCTCTATTTAAAGTATAACATGATTTGATAATGATATCCATTATTATTTTCAACCCCTTCATAACAACGGAACCTAAGTCCGACTACAAGAGCCTCTCATATGAGGAATACGAGCAGTTCTGTAGGTTGGTAAACCAACTCTTGAGGATGCCCAGGATAGGGCTTATCATCAAGTGCTGGAGAAAAGCATACCATTTTAATGAGGTTCAGCATAATGGAAGAATAGACATAATTAAAGACCAGATCATAATCAATTAGCCCATGAAATAAGGGATGTATAGAATATGTTGCATATTAAGAACCCCAACCACAAACTGGGGTTTTTGTTTAACCACGATTTAATTGCAATTGCTGCCCTTCTACCTCAATTGAGGTATGTCATGGACCATATCAGGCAAGTTGTAATGCCATGACATAGCAAGTTATTTTTATAATGATGTAAGATAACGGCCTTAGAATGTTTTAAAACATGGCATGCTATATGCTGCATATAAAGAAATAAATTCATCTGGAGGATTTCAAATGAAAAAAATTATTTCCACCATTGTAGCCGCTCTTGTAGCCGTTTCTTTTGCTGGCATCGTATTCGCTCAGGAAGCACCGGCTCCAGCTGCTGCTCCTGCTGCACCTGCTGCACCTGCTGCTGGTGAAATGAAGAAGGAAGAAGCGAAGCCAATGAAGAAGCACAGGAAACATAAGAAGCACCATAAGAAACATAAGAAAGAAGAAGCTGGTCCTGCTGCCGAAGAGAAAGCTATAAAGTAATTTCACCTTAGCAATAATGTAACATGTGAAGCCACTCAGAAATGGGTGGCTTTTTATTTACTCAAGGATGCGGGGGAGCAGATGGGTGTCAAGGTGATGCTACTGTAATACTTGAAGATTAAATAAGTTGACGTCGGTAGATAATAGCACTTGACACAGAATTGACGCAATTCGATGTAGAAATGATGTAACTGCTTGATTTGGGTAAAAGTTAGGATATTGCTAACAGCTTGATTTTTATATTGACTTCATACCTGAGTTATAGTAAATATAATTACTTTGGGGACCTTGGGAGATTATGACTCTTGCATTCCAAGGTTCGATTCCTGGCGCCCCAGCCACACTTTTCAATGGCTCCGGAAAGGTATTATTGGTATGGAAAGCAGGATAAAGATGTTCTGCGGGAATTCAAACCCTGCTTTGGCGGAAAAAATCTGCGCCAACCTCGGCATTCCATTGGGACAGGCAAAGGTCAAGAACTTCTCAGACGGCGAGATAATGGTGGAGATCGGCGAGAATGTCCGTGGCCGCGACATTTACGTGGTACAGTCGACCTGTTTTCCTACCAACAACAACCTGATGGAACTACTGATCATGATGGACGCCCTGAAGCGGGCTTCCGCCGCCACCATTACCGCAGTCATCCCCTATTATGGATACGCCAGGCAGGACCGTAAGGTTGCCCCGCGCACCCCGATCACATCGAAGCTGGTGGCTGATCTGATCACCACTGCCGGTGCTGATCGGATGGTCACAATCGACCTGCATGCCGGACAGATCCAGGGGTTTTTCAATATTCCGGTCGATAACCTCTATGCGGCACCGGTAATTCTTGAGCATCTGAAGAGATGCTTTGCCAACGACCACATTGTCATGGTGTCGCCAGATGCGGGTGGGACCGAGCGAGCAAGGGCATTTGCCAAAAGGCTTGAATGTACGCTGGCGATCATAGATAAGCGGCGCACAGGACCCAATGTGGCTGAAGTGATGCACCTGGTCGGCGATGTTAAAGATAAGATTGCAATCATCCTTGATGACATGATAGATACGGCTGGAACACTTACCCAGGCGGCCAGTGCACTCAAACAGCACGGCGCCAGAACGATTTACGCATGTGCTACCCACGGAGTCCTGTCCGGTCCGGCCATAGACAGGATCAATGCATCGGACATCGAAGAAGTTGTGATAACGAACACCATCCCGCTTGGCGAGAAGGAGGCCCTGACCTCGAAAATCAAGGTGCTCTCCATAGCGGAACTCCTTGCCGAAACCATCAGGCGCATTCATGAAGACGAGTCGGTAAGCTCACTGTTTGTTTAAAATCGTAGGGGCGACCCGCTAGGTCGTCTTAAATATCGGAGGATGTATGGAACGGAGAGGATTAACCGTTGAACTTAGAAGCAAGGCTGGTAAAGGGATATCCCGGCGTCTCAGGGCAGAGGGCCTGGTACCGGGCATTGTCTATGGCAAGGGTATGGAAGCGGTCCCTGTGTCGGTCAACCACAGGGAACTGAACGAAGCTATTGCCGGTGAAGGGGGGCACAACACACTGCTTACCCTTAAAGGGGGGGATGGCCTAAACGGCAATGTAGTTATTGTCGCTGACCTATTGAGGGACCCACTCAAAGGCAATGCAATGCATGTGGACTTGCACAAGATCAACCTGACCGAAAAAATCAAGGTCGAAGTGCGTATAAATCTGGTAGGAACCGCTGCCGGGGTTATCGCTGGCGGTCTGCTTGATTTCGCCAAACACGTCATAGAAGTGGAATGTCTTCCCACTCAGATCCCCGATCATATTGACGTTGATGTGACTGAACTGACCATTAATCATTCGATCCATATTGGAGACCTGAATATTCCGGATGGAGTCAAGGTGCTGGAAGATTCCAGGGTTTCCGTGGTCAGCATACTCGGCAAGGCCAAGGAAGAGGAACAGGCTACTCCTGTTGCCGAATAGCTGTAAAATCCGGATAACGTATGACCTCAAAACTGATTGTCGGGCTGGGGAACCCCGGCTCTAAATACCAATGGACCCGCCACAACGCGGGTTTCATGGTTTTAGACCGATTTAGCCAGAGCGCCGGGATTGCGGTCACCAGGAAAAATTTTTCCGGTCTTTATGGTGAAGGGCTTATCCAAGGGGAACGGCTTCTCCTTCTGAAACCCCAGACCTTCATGAACCTCTCGGGGCGTTCAGTGGCCCAGGCGCTTAACTTTCACAAACTCTCCATCCAGAACCTCATTGTTATCCATGATGACCTAGATATCCCTTACGGGCGGGTTAAACTGAAGGAAGGGGGCGGTCACGCCGGACATAACGGTCTCCGATCACTCCTGCAGGAGCTGGGGAACGGTCAGTTCCTCCGAATTCGAGTCGGGATAGGCAGGCCTCTGCATGAGGACGCGGCCGATTACGTGCTGAGCAACTTCTCTCGGGAAGAGCTAGCATCGCTCCCGCGTCTTCTGGATGGCGCCGTTGACCTTTTGCAGTTAATCATCGCCGAAGGAGTTCCGAAGGCTATGACTATTTTCAATGGCAAGGACCTTCTGGAGGAATGATTAATGTCGATTTTTAGGCTTCTCCTGGACTTAGACCTCAACCTGCCCTGTATGTTGACCAGAACTTCTACTACTGTCAATAATCTTCTTGTAATAGAGAAGATTATGTGATAAAAAAAATATTTTCCAACGAGTGGCCTTTCAGGCTGCATCTCCTTGCTCCGGGCAGGACCGGGGCTACTAATCCGTGAGGAGGAATTTTACCATGAGGATGTACGAGACGATTTTCATCGTCCAGCCGGACTTAGGCGAAGATGAGACCAAGGGGCTCACAGCCAAGGTGCAGGAAGTCATTGCCAGCATGAAAGGTGACTTTAAAAGGCTGGAAGACTGGGGGGCAAGAAAGCTGGCCTACCCGATCAACAAATTTACCCGTGGACGTTACTATTTTCTCCGTTTTGACGGTGATGCCCCCCTGATCGCCGAACTCGAACGGCGGCTCAGGCTGGACGACAAGGTGCTCAGGTACCAGAGCGTCAAGCTCGAAAAAGAGCTGGCAGCTCCTGTTGCGGCCCCGCCGAAGGCGGCTGTCGAAGAGCCCGCAGAAGAGGCTGCCGAGCCCCAGGCTGAAATCGAATAGAATACGGAGGAAGACGATATATGAGCGACGAAAGAACCCCTCAGAGAAGCAGCGGCCCCCGGAAAAAGAGGCCATTCCAGCGCCGTAAGGTATGCCGCTTCTGCGCCGATAAACAGGTATCCATCGATTACAAAGACCCCCGCACTCTCCGTTATTTTGTCAGTGAACGCGGGAAAATCATTCCGCGCCGGATATCTGGCAATTGTTCCAAGCACCAGCGGGAGATTACTGAGGCCATCAAGAGGGCCAGAAACATAGCTCTTCTGCCGATCGCCGGCACGCATGTCATGCCCTAACAGGTAAAGGAACGGATGAACTTTCCCGACAAAGGGATGCTTTTGGACACCCTCAAAGGGAGCACTGCAACGCTGGCGTTGTTTCTCGCCTACATCTCTCTGCCTTTGGCCGGTTTTTTGCCGGGTCTCTTTGCCCCGTTACCGTGCATGTATTACCTACTGAAGAACGGTAAGAGCGTAGGTTTCGTCATCGTGCTGATAACGACGGCGCTGCTCATGATAATTGCAGATCCCTTGGCCCCCCTTTTGTACCTGGCGCAGAGCGGTCTGATTTCTCTGGCGCTGCCGTATTTTCTGGGCAAGGGATGGGGGGGGGCGCGGGCGATAGTGTTCAGTGCCGGCTTAACTTTTGTGTCCCTTTTGCTCGCTGCCGCTTTCTTTTGGCAGGTCCAGGGTGTAAACCCACACGAGGTTATCCTGAAAGGGATCAATTCAACTATCTCCCAGACAGCTGCCCTATATGAAAAGAGCGGTCTGAAAGGGGAGGATCTGCAAACCCTGCAACAAGGGGTAAAAGAGACGGGAGCGCTGATCGCTAGGATTTATCCGGCCATCGTGCTGATTGGGCTCGGCGCCATCGCCGGCCTCAACCTGCTAGTATTGAGGAGGTTGTCAGCCAGGCTGGGGCAAACGTTGCAGGTTGGCGATTTAAAAAAATTCAGGAACCCGGATCATCTGATCTGGTTTGTCATTGCCGCCGGTTTTACCCTCTTGCTTAAGAACAGCGATATCTCAACGGCAGCCCTGAATCTCCTGGTGGTGACCCTGTCGCTTTATTTCTTGCAGGGCCTTGCAATAATCTTACATTATTTCGATCGGTTTGCGGTCAGCCGGTTTGTCCGTATCATTTTCTACGTTTTGCTGGCGCTTCAGCCCTATCTGGCATTTGCAGCGGCGCTGCTCGGCATTTTTGATCTCTGGGGGAACTTCCGCGCTCCCAAACAACAAAACCTGTAATTCAGGCTAGGAGGAAAAATATGAAAGTAATCCTTAAAGAGAACATCGAAACACTTGGCCATATTGGCGACATTGTCAAGGTGGCCCCGGGTTATGCCCGAAATTATCTCGTTCCGAAAGGACTGGCAATCGAGGCGACTCTCAAGAACGCCAAGGCGCTCGATCATATCAAGCGCCAGATGGAGTACAAGAAAAACAAGGTGCTTGAGCAGGTCAAGGGTCTGGCTGCCAGGATCGAGGCGCTTACTCTCACCATCGCCCATCAGGCCGGAGAAGAGGGTAAACTGTTCGGGTCGGTCACCAACATGGAGCTAGCTGAAAAACTGAGCGCCCAGGGGATCGAGATCGAACGGAAGAAGATTATGCTGGCCGAGCCGATCAAGCACCTGGGAGAATTTACCACCATGGTTAAACTCCATCCCGAGGTGAGCGCCACCCTGAAGGTGATCATCGTTAAGGCGGAATAAACACGCTTCCGCTCAAAGAACTTGTTACAATAAAGCGGCATGGGTTAGACCATGCCGCTTTATTGCTGAGAGAATGATAACTCAACGCTGACATTTTTCGCAGAAATAGGTTGAACGTCCCACCTGGCGAATATGTTGGATAGTGGCGCTGCACCTGCTGCATGGTTCGCCTTCCCGGCCGTAGACATCCAGGCGCACTCGGAAATAGTCCGGCTTTCCCTCGCCATCGCGGAAATCGCGCAGCGTGGTCCCCCCCAGGTCAATGGCTTCGCTCAAAACATCCCTTAGCGCCACAGCCAAACGCCGGAAACGGGCCAGTGAAATGGTCCCCGCGCTCCGTGCGGGATTGATGCCTGAGCGGAAGAGAACTTCATTGGCATAGATGTTCCCCACCCCGGCAACTGTATGGCTGTCCATGACAAACTGCTTGACGGCCACGATCCGACCGCGGCTGGCCTGGAACAGGTAATCTCCGGTGAATCGCTCCCCCAGCGGTTCGGGTCCTAGACCTATAAGCAGGGGATGGTTGAGCGGCTCTTCACTGGTCCAGAGCGCCAGGCCGAAACGACGCGGGTCGACGAGACGTAAAGCCAGCCCGGTTTCCAGGATAATATCTAGATGATCGTGCTTCCCTGGCAGGGTTGTTGCCGGGACCAGCCGCAAATGTCCAGACATGCCGAGATGAAGAATGACGCTTCCCCTGTCCAGGCGCAGCAGGAGATACTTGCCGCGCCGCTCTGCTCTGATAATGGTCCGGCCGGGAAGCTCTTCGATGATTTCTCTGGAAACTGGCAGGCGTAGTTTAGCCATCCTCACGACTACCCGCTCCACTCTTTTCCCCTCGATGTACGGCGCGATACCGCGCAGGGTTGTCTCCACTTCCGGCAGTTCAGGCATATGACTCCTCTGAAATCAGTTCCACGTTTGAAGTTCTAAGTTCAAAGTTGGACTTGAATATAAAACCTGAACTTTGAACTTCTCAAAAGGGGGAACGAGGATACATTTTTATAACGGTGTTCAGCCAAAGAACAGTATAAATCAGGATAAACATAATCATTGATCTTGTCAAAGTGTCAATAATCCTTGACACGCGAGATTAAAAACTGTAATCTAACGCGGCTAACTTGTTGTATACAATATGTTTTCCATCACTAACAAAGTCGTTTAGCACAGTATAAAATAACGTTTGATACAGTTGTAAAAGGTTGTCATGCACGCGCATGCGGATATCCAGCCTGTCTCAAATAACAGATTACCTCTTTCGCTGTAACGACGAAAAACGCTGTTATTGGGCTTGTAGTAAGAGCATCAGGTATACATCGACCTGAGGAGGAACGGAGTTTTGAAATTTCAGGAATTGATCCTTTCATTGCAGGCATACTGGGCAAAGCAGAATTGTGTTATCCAGCAGCCTTACGACTGCGAAAAAGGGGCTGGCACTTTCAACCCTGCGACTTTCCTCCGCGTTCTCGGGCCAGAGCCCTGGAATGTGGCTTACGTGGAGCCCTCCCGTCGTCCCACCGACGGCCGCTACGGCGAGAATCCGAACCGGCTTCAGCACTATTACCAGTTCCAGGTGATCATGAAGCCCTCCCCCATGAACATCCTCGAACTCTATCTCGATTCGCTGAGGGCTTTTGGCATCAACCCCAAACAGCATGATATCCGCTTTGTCGAGGATGACTGGGAGTCGCCGACCCTGGGCGCCTGGGGTTTGGGATGGGAAGTATGGCTCGACGGGATGGAGATCACCCAATTCACCTATTTCCAACAGGCCGGTGGCATCGACCTGAAACCGGTTTCCGCCGAGATAACTTATGGCTGCGAGAGGATCGCCATGTACCTGCAAGGGGTGGACAATGTCTACGATCTGGAATGGGTGGAGGGGATCCTTTATGGCGACATCCACCACGAAAGCGAGGTGGAGTTTTCCACCTACAACTTCGAGGAGGCGGATGTGGATATGCTTCTCAACCTATTCCGGATGTACGAGAAGGAATGTATGCGCCTCGTTCAGAGGGGGCTCGTACTGCCCGCCTATGACTACGTGATGAAATGCTCCCATACCTTCAACCTCCTTGATGCGCGCGGCGCCATCTCGGTGACCGAACGCGCCTCCTATATTAGTAAGGTGCGTAACCTAGCCCGACTCTGCGCCGAAGGATATCTTAAGATCCGCGAGCGGCTCAGCTTTCCGCTTTTGAAAGGGGACCGCTGATGACGAAAGAGATATTCCTTGAAATAGGCACCGAAGAGATCCCCGCCGGCTTCATCCCCAAAACGATGACGGAAATGGAAGCCCTGATTCGGAAGGAGCTGCAAGGGGCACATATAAGTTTCGGTAAAGTAATAACAATGGCCACCCCCCGGCGTTTGACCCTCGTTGTCCAGGATGTTGCTGCGGAACAACCAACGCTGGATGTGAAAACCCTTGGACCGGCCAGGAATGTCGCATTTGATGCCGATGGTAGACCCACAAAAGCGGCGGAAGGATTCGCCCGCTCCCAAGGTGTAGATATAAGTTCTCTGAAGATTGAGGATACGGAAAAAGGGCCATATATATTGGCCGTGAAAAAAATTGTCGGCCGTCCCACCGCTGAACTTCTTGCAGATATATTGCCCCGACTTATCAACAATATACCTTTCAAGAAATCGATGCGCTGGGGGAACCTGGATGTCCGTTTTGTCCGCCCCATCCACTGGATCGTTGCCCTTTTCGATGGAATCGTGGTGCCGTTCACATTCGGCAATATCGAGAGCGGCAGCGTCTCCCGCGGGCATCGGTTCATGGCCGACACTACTTTTCCCGTGCGCGACTTCGCCCACTACCTTGAGGAGTGCGAACGCCACTTCGTGATCACCGACCCGGAACGCCGCAAGGAGATCATCCGCCGCGAGATCGAGCGGGTCGCCAGGTACGCCGGCGGGAGCGTCTTGCAGGACGAGGAGCTCCTGGAACAGGTCGCCTTTCTCGTGGAATATCCGAGCGCCGTCTGTGGCACCTTTTCCCCTGATTTCCTGGTTGTTCCCAAAGAGGTCCTTATCACCTCGATGCGGAGCCACCAGCGCTATTTCTCCTTAGTCGATGAACAGGGGCGGCTCCTCCCCGCCTTCATAACCATCACCAATACCTTGGCCGAGGACCCGTCTGTGGTGGTGAAGGGGAACGAGCGGGTATTGCGGGCCCGCCTCTCCGACGCTCGCTTCTTCTTCGACGAAGACAAGAAAGTCCTCCTGGAGAAACGGGTGGAGTCGCTCAAGAGCGTTCTCTATCAGGCAAAGCTCGGCACCTCCCATGAAAAAATGGAGCGCTTCCGGGCATTGGCGGAGGGCCTCACGGTTGAGATCAGGCCGGAATTGCAAGAGAAGGTTTCCCGGGCCGCCTATCTCTGCAAGGCTGACCTGGTGACAGGGATGGTCGGCGAGTTCCCCGAAGTGCAGGGGGTTATGGGGCGCGAATATGCACTGCTTGATGGTGAAGATCCGGAGGTGTGCCGTGCCATCTACGAGCACTACCTCCCCACCCAAGCGGGAGGTGAATTGCCCGTAACCGATATCGGTGCATTTGTCTCCATTGCCGACAAACTCGACACCATCTGCGGCTGTTTCGGGATAGGGCTGATACCGACCGGTTCGGCTGACCCGTATGCCTTGCGCCGCGCCACAATCGGCATAATCTCGATTATTCTCGACAAGGAATACAGGCTGTCATTGACGAAACATATCAACCTTGCCCTGGACCTGCTGCAGAATAAACTCGCAGCCGGTAGGGAAAAGGTCTTTACCGACATCCTGGAATTTTTCAAGGGACGTTTCGTCAACCTGCTTTCCGGTGAATACCCTGCCGATGCGATCGACGCCGCTGTCTACGCCGGTTTCGATGATCTTGTGGATGTGAAGGCCCGCATCGTGGCCCTGGCCGAATTCAAGAACCGTCCCGATTTCGAGCCGCTGGCGGTTGCTTTCAAACGTGTCTGCAACATCGTCAAAGAGCCGGTAATCGCTGCGATTGACGAGGCGCTCTTCCAGGAGGATGCCGAACGTACATTGTACGGGGCATATAATGATGTGAATGCCGTTGTCGCAACTTACGCCGAAAAGGGGGATTACCTGAAGGCCCTTACCGGGGTTGCCTCCCTCAAAGGGGCTGTGGACACATTCTTCGACAAGGTCATGGTCATGGACGAGGATGAACGGCTGCAATTTAACCGTCTAGCTCTTTTAACCGCGATTTCGAGGCTGTTCAACAATATCGCGGATTTTTCCAAAATTTCCACTTGAAACTTGAAAAAATCAATCAAGGAGGATTGTAATGGCTGCAAAATACGTCTACTTCTTTGGCAACGGCAAGGCCGATGGAAACGCGGAGATGAAGAATCTTTTGGGAGGCAAGGGGGCCAATTTGGCGGAGATGACGAGCATCGGCTTGCCGGTCCCGCCTGGTTTCACCATCTCGACCGAGGTCTGTACCGAGTTTTACAAGAATAACCGGAATTATCCGGCGGGACTCAAGGAAGAGGTGGAGGCGAACCTGCGCCAGGTGGAGGCGCTCATGGGGAAACGGTTCGGCGACCCGGAGAACCCTCTCCTTGTTTCGGTCCGCTCCGGCGCTCGGGCCTCCATGCCCGGCATGATGGACACCATCCTCAACCTTGGGCTCAATGACATCACAGTCCAGGGGATCATCAAACAGAGTCGCGATGAGCGGTTTGCCTATGACGCATACCGCCGCTTTGTGCAGATGTACTCGGACGTGGTGATGGGGATGGATAAGCAAATCCTCGAACACCTCCTTGAGCATAAGAAGGAGGCGAAAGGGGTCCACCTCGACACCGAACTTATGGCCGAAGACTGGAAAGAGCTGGTGGCGGTATTCAAGGCTCAGATCAAGTTGACCCTTGACAAGAGTTTCCCAGAAGACCCGCAGGAACAGCTGTGGGGCGCCGTGGGTGCGGTATTTGGCTCATGGATGAACCAGCGCGCCATTACTTACCGCAAATTGAACTCCATCCCTGCCGATTGGGGAACTGCTGTTAACGTTCAGTCCATGGTGTTTGGCAACATGGGGGACGACTGCGCCACCGGCGTAGCTTTTACCCGCGACCCTTCCACAGGGAAGAACTACTTCTACGGCGAATTCCTGGTCAATGCCCAGGGCGAGGACGTGGTGGCGGGGATCCGCACGCCACAGCCGATCAACAGGGTGGGTGGCAACAATTCATGTCTTCCTTCCATGGAGGAGGTTATGCCCGAGTGCTACGCTCAGCTAGTGCAGATCCGCGACCTCCTGGAGAAACACTACAGGGACATGCAGGACATCGAGTTCACCATTGAGAAGGGTAGGCTCTATATGCTACAGACAAGAAACGGCAAGCGGACCGCCAAGGCGGCCATCAAGATCGCCGTGGACATGGTGGCAGAGGGGCTGATCGATGAAAAAACCGCGGTTCTGCGAGTTGCGCCCAGCCAGCTCGATCAAATCCTGCACCCCTCCCTTGACCCGAAGGCGAGCAAAAAACTGATCGCCAAGGGGCTTCCCGCATCGCCCGGCGCGGCGAGTGGCCAGGTGATCTTCACCGCCGACGAAGCGGAGGCGGCCGCAAAGATTGGCCTCAAGGTAATCCTGGTGCGGGTGGAGACTTCACCAGAAGATATCCATGGCATGCATGCGGCCCAGGGGATCCTTACCGCCCGAGGCGGCATGACCTCCCATGCGGCGGTCGTGGCCCGCGGTATGGGAAAATGTTGCGTGGCCGGCTGTGGTGACATCAAGGTGAATTATGCCGAAGAGTTATTCATTGCCAAGGGAGATGCGGTGGTCAAGAAAGGGGACATAATTACTCTTGACGGCTCCACCGGCGAAGTGATGCTTGGTCAGGTGCCGACTGTTCCGCCGGAGCTTACGGGCGATTTCGGCACACTAATGGGATGGGTGGATAAGTTCAGAAAACTCAAGGTCCGCACCAACGCTGACACCCCGCACGATGCCAGAGTGGCCCGTGAATTCGGCGCCGAGGGGATCGGCCTCTGTCGTACCGAGCATATGTTTTTCGAGGCGGACCGGATCGCGGCAGTGCGGGAAATGATCCTGTCCGAGGACTTGGAGGGGAGAAAGCGCGCTCTTGTCAAGATCCTGCCAATGCAGAAAGGTGACTTCATCGGCATATTCCGTGAGATGAAGGGACTTCCTGTAACAATACGCCTCCTTGATCCGCCGCTTCATGAGTTCCTTCCCCAGGAGGAAAAGGACATCGAGGCGCTTGCCAAGACCCTGGGTGTTACAGTTCAAGCCTTGAAAAACAAGGTTGAGTTTCTTCACGAGTTCAATCCGATGCTCGGCCATCGCGGCTGCCGTCTCGGCCTTACCTATCCGGAGATCTACGATCTGCAGGTGCAGGCGATCATGGAGGCGGCCTGTGAATTGAATAAGAATGAGGGGTTCTCCATTGTTCCCGAGATCATGATTCCGCTTGTGGCTGTGGTGGAGGAGTTGAAACGGCTGCGCGAGAATACTGTAAAGGTCTGCGAAGAGGTTATGGGTCGTTATGGAGTGAAGATAGACTACCTGATTGGCACCATGATTGAACTACCGCGGGCGGCGCTGACCGCCAACGAGATCGCGCAAGAGGCCGATTTCTTCTCCTTCGGTACCAACGACCTGACCCAGACCACATTCGGTCTATCGCGTGATGATGCTGGCAAGTTCCTCCCCTTCTACGTTGAGAACAACCTCTTGCCGGAGGACCCGTTCGTCACCCTCGACCAGGGCGGGGTGGGACAACTGGTGCGGATCGGCTGCGAGAGAGGACGGTCCACGCGCCCTAACCTCAAGGTCGGCATCTGCGGCGAGCATGGCGGGGATCCCGCATCGATAATTTTCTGCCACGAGACCAATCTCGATTACGTTTCCTGTTCGCCGTTCCGTGTCCCCATCGCCCGGTTGGCCGCTGCTCATGCGGCTCTCAAGGGGAAGTGACGACACCTTAATCTGTCTTCTGACAACTGGGGAAAAGGGGGCCATTTGGCTCCCTTTTTTTACATCTGGAGGAAATAACTACTTGACACACTCAAGCGGAAGGTGTAAATACGGGCTTATCCCAAGTCGCGATCAAGTGATGCTGACATCGTTAGAGGCTAATCGCCGTCTGCTACTCTTTTGATTGCTACTCGGTATATGGGCTGCCATGAAATTACGCATTACCTCGCATCTTCAGGCCATCATTGGCCGATCTTCTATCGCCAAATCCTCGACGTAACCTTTATACGCCTAAGGTTTGACCCAATCAGATCGACCGGATCCAATCCAATAGCGAGCGTCATAATGTAAGGCTGTTTTCTGAGAAATCTTTATGTGTTGCAGTATCATCGCAATGGGCTCTGGAGTAAGCTTGGAAATGACTATGTAGCATTTAACAGGAGGAAGAGGGTATGGCTAAAGGTGTAGTAAAGTGGTTCAATGACAGCAAGGGATTCGGTTTCATCGAACAGGAAAACGGGGCGGACGTCTTTGTTCATTTTTCCTCTATCCAAGGAGAAGGTTTCAAAAGCCTGGCAGAAGGTCAGGAGGTCAGCTTCGATGTCGTCCAGGGGGCCAAAGGGCTCCAAGCGGCAAATGTAGTGAAATTATAACAACGAAGCTAACGGTCAAAAGGCCCCGGCATAACCGGGGCCTTTTTTATGGCATATGGGAGTTAGGCGCACAATGTGGAGGCTTTTTAGTGACTTTGAGCGATCTGATCGTTGATTATCTGGAACAGTTTGGCGTGGAATATGTCTTCGGCGTCCCGGGGAGTCCGCTTGGTCCGCTCTTTGACGCCCTGGCGCGCAGTGAAAGGCGCGGTGGCCCCCGCGCGGTCCTTACTCGTCATGAATCGGGAGCTGCTTTTATTGCCGACGGCTATTCCCGTGCGAGCGGCAGGATCGGGGTCTGTTGTTCAACCACCGGCCCCGGAGCCACCAACCTGATAACGGGGGTTGCCTCGGCCTTTGCCGAGCAAGTGCCTTTGCTGGTCCTCACCCCGCAGACCCGGATTGCCGATTTCAGCCGCGGTTGTTTCCAGGACTCTTCACATGACGGCGTGGATATCATGGGGATGTTCGCCCACTGTACGCGCTATAATTCGATGGTTACGCACCCCAACCAACTGGAAAAGAAACTGGCCACCGCCCTTACTACCGCCTTAGGCAACCCCAAAGGGCCGGTGCACCTAAGCATTCCCGTCGATATTCTTGACGCTGTGGTGAGCGTACCGGCTGCCTTTACCAGGCTTTACATGCTGCTGACTGCAGTGGAAGCATCTGTGGATGGCGCGGCGCTGGAACAACTGGGTGATGAAGTGAACAGGGTTTTGCGTCGCCAGGGTAAGATCTGCCTGCTGGTCGGTCATAATGGCGCCGGCGCAGGCGAGGAAATCACCCGGTTTGCTGAGTTGGTGGGAGCGGCAATCGTCACTACGCCGCGCGGCAAACCAGTTATCAACCCCTATCATCCACTTTTTCGCGGGGTGTTTGGTTGTTCCGGTCATCTCTCGGCGCGCAGGGCGATAGCGGACGAAAAAGTGCAACTCATCCTGGCGGTGGGGACTAATCTGAGCGAATGGTCCACCAGCAAGTGGGACCAGGCCCTCATGAACAATAAAATGATTCACATTCACAACAACCGGACCAGCTTCAGCCGTTCGCTCATGGCAAGGCTGCATGTGTGCGGAACAATCAGCGCCGTCTTTAAGCAGTTAAATGACCGCCTCGAAAGAGCGCAGAGTGCAGGGGAATTCATGCCGGCTGCCGGACAACACTTTGACCCGGACGCCGCTGCTCGTGCTTGCTATCTGCCGGCTAACATAACCGTGCAGGACCCCGCCTGCTGCCGGCCCGCAGAGGGAGGCCAATTACTTAAGGCGGCACAGGTTTTTGTCGAACTGATCCGTCGCCTGCCGCGGGAAACGCGTTTTTTTATCGATAACAGTAACAGCGTACCCTGGTCGATTCACTACTTTTTCCACCCCCGGCCGGAATGCTATTACCTCTCCATCGAGTTCGCCACAATGGCCTGGGCGATAGGCGCGGCAATCGGCGCCACTTTCGGTGATGCAAATGCTCCGGCAGTATGCATTACCGGTGACGGTTGCTACTTGATGAGCGGCCAGGAGATCACTGTGGCGGTGGAACAACAATTGCCGGTCCTCTTTGTGGTGCTGAACGACCGGGCTTATGGACTGATCAGGTATGCTCATCGGCTGTCAGCAAAGGAACCGGTCAATTTCTCCATTCCGCCAGTAGATTTTGCCATGATGGCCAGGGCCGCCGGCGCAGAGGCCTATACCATCCGTGAAGCAAAGGATTTCGAACAGATCGACTGGCACCTGCTGGCTCTCCGGAAGAGTCCTACGCTTCTGGATGTTTTGATCGATCCAGAAGCAAGGCCGCCACTTGCCATGGCATAACAAAGTTACCGGATGTATGGTATAGTCTCATAAAATCCGGGTATTGAGTTATTGGGGAAAATAGGTTATAAAGAAATACTTACGGCATTTTATTTAGGAGAGATGGCCGAGTGGTCGAAGGCGCTTGACTCGAAATCAAGTTTACCCCAGTGGTAACTAGGGTTCGAATCCCTATCTCTCCGCCATAAAAACAAAGGGTTACAGTATTTATGCTGTGACCCTTTGCTTTTTATATTGCCTCATGTATCCTCTTATGTATCCTCTGACAGGTTGACTATAGGTGAAACAAGATGAAAAAACCGGCCTCCCTTTTCCAGTTCAAACAGGATTGAATGTCCATTATACTTCGGATTTTGCTGGATAACGTACTTGAGGACCACTAGGTAGAAGCAAACCAGCTTGATGAATCGAAATGGACGTTCCGACCAAAGAGCGGCACCCTGCGCTGCCGGACGTTGTTCAGAATTTTGCATTTACCCGCCGTACTGTTCAGGAACAGTTTATTCGTTCTCCAGTTTCCTGTTCTTTGCAGGAAATGGGGAACGTGACCCTGGTCCTGGTCGACAATCGCTTGAGCAAAGAGGCCCGTACCTGGAAGTCTCTTATGAAGCTGCATTATCTGGGTGATCAACTCTTTTGTTCATCATTGCGCTATCTGGTTCATAGTTCTGTCCATGGCTGGCTGGGTGCCCTCGCATTCAGTCCGGCAGCTTTTCGCGTGTCAGTTCGCGACCAGTTCATCGGCTGGGATGAACAGACCCGTCTTGGCAACCTTGACAGGGTAATCGGTAACAGTCGATTTTTCATTCATCCTGAGGTTCGGGTCCCTCATCTTGCCTCCCATATTTTGGGGAAAGCGTTGCGCCGAGTACAGCATGACTGGCAAAGCCGTTATGGGAAAGAGCCGTTACAGGTAGAGACTTTTGTTGAACAAAACCGTTTTACCGGGACCAGCTATCGCGCTGCCAACTGGATTCATGTCGGTACGACTGCCGGTCGAGGCAGACAGGACAGCCAGCATCAATCGACATTGCCACCC
>Ga0326727_10011130_pt1 | contig 21087 bp, 18 predicted proteins | sample MB2enrmetagenome_FD_207643 | JGI IMG/M metagenome (GOLD analysis project Ga0326727, IMG submission 207643) | Lab enriched peat soil microbial communities from McLean, Ithaca, NY, United States - MB29MY | ecosystem: Environmental > Terrestrial > Soil > Wetlands > Peat | place: USA: New York...
TATCGGATGGTTCGCAAAATCGTGTCAACACTTACGAGACAGGCGTGACCCAACGTTTCCTCGCGCATGGAGACGGGTATCGAATTGAGTCAAAAGAATTTTGAAAGAATGAGGTGTTACAATGGACTTCCCGCATTTATTCGCCGAAGGAAGAATCGGCAATCTCAAACTCAAGAACAGAATCGTGATGGCCCCGATGGTTCGCAACTACGCCGATGAGTTCGGCTTTGTGACGCCCAAATACGAGGAACACATAGCCGCGATAGCAAGGGGCGGCGTCGGCATGATGATCCTCGAGGCGAGTTTCGTTTCGCCGGATGGCCGGGGATTCTTGAACGAACTCGGCATCGCCTCCGATGAATCCATTGACGGCCTGCGCACCCTGGTCCAGATAGCCCACGAGCAGGGAGCCGCGATCGGGCCGCAACTCTACCACGCGGGACGCCAGACATCATCCCAGGTGACCGGTACACAACCGGTCGCGCCATCGCCGATTCCGGATCCCACCATCGGCGAGGTGCCCCACGAATTATCGGTGGAAGAGATTCATGCGCTGGTCGGCGCATTCGCCGCTGCCGCCAGGAGAGCAAAAGAAGCGGGTTGCGATTTTGTAGAAATCCACGGCGCACACGGCTATCTTATCACCCAATTTCTGTCAGAGTTTAGCAATAAGCGATATGACGCATACGGTGGAAGCGAAGAGAACAGGATGCGATTTCTTGAAGAAGTCGTGATCGCCGTTCAGTCACAGGTCGGCGAGGACTTCCCCGTTACCACCCGACTGTCCGGCAACGAGATGGTTCCGGATGGGATCATGCCTGATTACGCCATTCGCATCGCTCAGCGCCTGGAGGATATGGGCATCGACGCCGTTCACATTTCGGCCGGAAACTATGCCTCGTACGAACTCGGATACATGATCGCTCCCATGGCGGTTCCGGAGGCTCCTCTTGTGGACCTGGCGGAGGTCGTGCGAAATGAGGTTAGTATCCCGGTCATAGCGGTCGGGAAGATTCGCACCCCCGATTTGGCTGAGGACGTCCTTGCAGTTGGCAAGGCGGATTTCATTGCCTTCGCACGTCCCTTCCTCGCCGATCCGGATTGGCCGAAGAAAGCGAAGGAGAATCGGACCTCAGAAATCAACAAGTGCATCACCTGCAACCAGGGCTGCATCACCAGGCTTTTCGCGCAGCAGGACGTCTGGTGTACGGTCAACCCGCAGGTTTCGCGCGAACAGGAGTTCCACAGGCCGATGCCGCAGACTGGCATGCGCATCCTGGTGGCAGGCGGAGGGCCTGCCGGGATGGAGGCCGCGAAAGTCGCCGCTCAAAGAGGGCACAACGTGATCCTGTGTGAATCCGAGGACCACCTCGGCGGGCAACTGAACGTCGCCGCCGCCGCTCCTTATCGCCAGGGATGGGAGGAGTTCAGGGAGTTCCTCATCCGCGAGATAAACCGACTTGGGGTCGATGTCCGCCTGAATACGCGTGCGACCGCGGATTTGGCCAGACAGGAGCATACCGACGTGGCTATCGTCGCAATCGGCTCATCCGCTTACAAGCCCAACATCCCGGGCGTTGAGGATCAGAACGTCGTCTTTGCCCGGGATGTCCTCGACGGAAGAGCAACGGCAAGAGGAACAGTGGTTGTCGCGGGTGGAGGATGCGCGGGGGCGCAGACTGCCGAGTTCCTGGCAATCCGGGGATTCGATGTCACAATCATCGAGATGCTCGGCAGCATTGCGATCGATGCACCCGGCGCCGAGCGTGAACTCCTCCTCGGCAGGTTGGAGGATTACGGCGTCCAGATGCTTGTGGATACCAAGATTCTTAGCATCCACTCAGATCACCTGGGCGTGCAAAGTCCTCAGGGTTTAGGAAGCATTCCAGCCGACACGGTGGTTCTCTGCATGGGTTCCGTATCGAACGACTCCCTGGCTGAGGAGTTACGCCCCGTTGTAGCCCATGTGATCACAGTCGGTGATGCAGTCGAGCCTCGCAAGGTGACGGAAGCCGTCGCCGAGGGCGCGATCGCCGCACTCTCGTTCCGTGCGTCGGAGCAGCAGATGGCGGCCTGACGTGGTGTTTTCGTTGTCTGAACTGTGATTTATGTGATTGCAATGATTAATCCAAGAATGGATGTCGCGAGAGGAAACCTAGGGTGTTGCGTGTGCAGGAAATAATCACATGGAAGGAATTCGAGGAACTGAGGCCCACGTGGAACGACCTCCTCGACCGCTGTCCTGACGCGACCATCTTCCAAACCTGGGAATGGATCGCTTCCTGCATTCAGGCCCTGGGAGTGGGGAAGACACCTGTCTGTCTCACAGTATGGGATGCAGATCGCCTCGTCGGTATTGCTCCGTTCGAAATTGCCGGAGGGGTGACGCTTAGACGCCTCCAATTTATCGGCACGGACGTCTCTGACTATCTCGACTGTGTGAAGGCTCCGGACCTTGCCGAGAGCGTCATGGATACCATCCAACAATGGCTGGAGCAGCACAAGAACCGTTGGCATCTGATCCATTTCCAGAACGTACGCGCCGGTTCTCAGATGCTCGCTCTGTTCACCGGAAACGGATACAGACCCGAGCGGTTTAAGGCAGACAACAGTTATTACATTGAACTCCCCCAAACCTGGGATGCTATGTCTGAACGACTAAAAAGCCGAAAGCGGAACGAACTCTCCCGCGCATCCAGGCTGATCGAGCGAGATTTTGCACTGGAAATCTCGGATTTGCGGGGAGACAAACTTCAGGAGGGTCTGGAGTCGCTGTTTACGCTTCACACCGCCTTTTGGCGGCAGCGCGGCCTCCCCGGCATGCTCGGCAGTGAGCGCAAGCGGAAGTTTTATCGAGTTCTCGCTAAACGACTGGTCGAACGTGACCAATTCCGTCTCTATGGAATGCGGCTTAATGGCGAGTTGCAGGCAGTAGATATGTGCTTCGTCTTCAAGAACCGGATGTATGGTTATTTATGCGGTAGAAACCCCGATTTGGTGGAATACGGCATCGGCAAGGCGCTGGTTGCTCATGTTATAAAGGATGCGATTGACCTCGGCCTCTCGGAGTTCGACTTCCTGCGCGGTGATGAGCAGTACAAGCGATGGTGGATGGGTGAACTCACTCCGACCTATCGCCTCTCCGTACAGCGTGGAATCCTCGGCAAGTTCGCGGCAGCCTCACTTCTCTTCGATCGGAAAATCGGCTACAGGGTCGGAATAGTAGCTCACAGGCTGGCATCGTTGAGCTTCCACCCGCCGAAACTGAAGATCAAACCTCAGATCGCCGAGCCCGCTCCTGCAAAACCCGCCGATCAAACTCCGGCCGCCCGCAAGATCGCAGGCTAATCGGCAAGATATGCAAAAAATGTTGACTACCCGCGCAGGAAGTTGTATAATACCGAGGTCACAAATCGGGGCGTAGCGCAGTTTGGTAGCGCACCTGTATGGGGTGCAGGTGGTCGCTGGTTCGAATCCAGTCGCCCCGACCACACCTTTTCCACGCTCAACCCTTGGCAGCCCTTGAGTCATGAGGGTTCTCGGTATCGCTCCCCAACCTACTGAGACGTCATTCTGAACGAAGTGAAGAATCTGTTACCGCCGGAAGTGGGTGCGACTCCGTAGGAAGTGCAGTGTCGAATGTAACCAGATCCTTCGCTTCCCCGCTCCACCACTTTCCCCCCAGGTATATTCCGGGCTACACCCGTAATCCAAGTCTTATTGCAGTTGACTATGGTACATATCAGGCTAACCGTCCGATCCCCCTCTCCTGCTCCCTGCCTGTCCTGAGTGGGCGGCCGTTCAATCCTGAGTAGCCCGGATGAATGGCCGGGCGTATCGAGGGACAGCGCCGTATCGAAGGAGCGGCAGAGAGGGAAGGGGTGAGGGCAGTCCGTAAACCAAAACCAGGAATGATCTGGGAAGGCAATAATATCAGTCTGGGTATACTCCAGATACCCGGGCGCTCTCGGCCCGTAGAATGGAGGAAAGACAATGGGTATGACAGTGACCCTGGATCGCATGGTCCATACGATTGCCGTGCATCACGATCTGGGAAAGGAGATTCCGCTCGAAGGTTGCTGTGTCGCCGGAGGGACTGCCAGGGACCTCAATCCGATCGATCTAATGGCAATGGGGTTGGGATCCTGCCTCATAATCATGATGGCGGAGGCGGCTCAAACGAAGGGGATCGATCTGACCGGTACCTGGGCCGACACCTCTTACGACCTGAAGGACTTTAGGGTCGGCAACTTGACCGTCACGATACACTCGCCGTATAGCCCGGCGACCGGCGATGAGAAGAGGTTCCTTGAGGAGCAGAGCCGCCAGTGCCCGGTGTATCTGGTCGTGAAGGATGGGACAGACGTGCGAGTCGCCTTTGATTGGGGATCCTCCGCACGCCCTTCATAATCCAAAGCCTCCTGCCGCCACAGATCGCCTTGCCTGGGACAGAGAGGTAATTCCGGGCACAGAATTCGAGCGCCTCATCCGGAAAGCCATCGAGATGCACGTAATACGACTGAAAGAAACCGGCCAGCCGATCCCCGAACCCACTCACCAGCCACAAACGTCGGCGGCTGAATCCAGTCGGCCCCGACCATTTCCTCTCTTCACCAGCCCCCCTCGCGAAGGCACACCCTTCAGAAACCAAACCCTCCTGGCCCCGAAACCCTCTTGCCCTAGTCGAAAACATCGTTCCGGGCTGCACTCGGAATCCGGCGGGCAGAGGACCTTGCGACACTATCGGCTTGCCCACCCTTTCCAGGCGAACCCTGTCAATCCGGATAGACCTATAAGGAATGAGATTATAGAGGAAGGTTCTGGAACGGCAAGCGCTGCAACTGCAAAGTAGTTCCCTTCAGAAACGCTGCAAAACGTCCCGGACGGCGTATGTGAATTTGACAGCGCCCCTGTGTCCGTACCCCAACTTACCAGACTTCCGTTTGCGGTCAGGCCCGCGCCTTCATCCACTCCCGAAGAGATTCCAACAAACGTGCCCGAAGGAACCACCAACATCCCCGTTGGCCAGCCCCAAGCGGTAATGGTTCCGTCAGTTCTCAGCGCTGTACCATAGCCAATGCCTCCGGCTGACACCTGAGTAAACGTACCTGAAGGAACGCTGAGCTCCCCGTAATAGTTGTCCCCCCAAGCCGACAGACTTCCGTCAGATCGTATGCCTACGCCCCAGCGATATTCTGTGGACATCGCTACCGACTTGAAAGTACCACCAGGAACGCTAGTCTGGCCCTCACTGTTATTTCCCCAAGCAACAAGCGTCCCGTCAGTTCGCAGCGCGGCAGCGCAACCGTATCCAGCGGAAACGGCAGAAAATGTGCCGTCGGGAACGTTGCACTCGCCAAAAGTGTTGTCCCCCCAGGCTGCCAGTGTACCGTCCGTTCGCAGTGCAAGGCACGAAATATACCCTGCGGAAATGGCCGTGAACTCGCCGCTTGGTGCATTGGATACCTGTCCGTAGTTATCCGCCCCCCATGCGGAGATTGATCCATCGGCCTTCAGCGCCAAGGCGAAGCTGTATCCCGCTGATACGCTACTGTAGATCCCGCTCGGAACATTTAGCTGACCCTGAGCATTAGATCCCCACGCAACGAGGTTCGTTTCCGCTGAAACTGCGCAGGATAGAGTAGAAACGACAACTGCTATAAGTGACATAATCAAGTGTCTGAAAGACCACACCGCCTCACGTCCTCCCTGTGTACCGCCTTGCTCAAAATGCCATGTCATGCAGGTTAGCTATCCAATATTAGGTACGCAGGAGGAACGACGATAGTTCCGGCAGACACCGACCACCCTACCCCAGTTTCTCCCATGCCTGGCCCGACTGGGAACTCCGAACGACCGCGTCCAAGAACGCCATGCCTCGAACGCCCGCATGAACATCCGGGAAGTCACCGACCGCCGTGGTATCGCCGGAGAGACGCTCACCAAGCGCCTCCGCGAAGTTCCGATACAGATTCGCAAACGCCTCGATGAAGCCCTCCGGGTGACCGGACGGGAGCCGCGTGTTCGCCGCCGCCGCAGACCCGACAAAGGCGGTCGAGGTGCGGCGAAGCTCGGCGGGCTTGTCCAGCCAACGAACGAGGAGCGTGTTCGGCTCCTGCTGCTCCCACTCCAGCGACCCCTTCTCACCGTAAATCCGAATCTTGAGCGCATTCTCCTCACCGACCGCGATCCCGGACGCCCAGAGCACGCCCTTCGCCCCGTTCTCGAACCGCAGGAGCACACTGCCGTCGTCGTCCAGCTTCCTGCCGGGCACAAAGGTGGTCAGGTCGGCGCAGACCGTGTCGATCTTCAAGCCTGTGATGTACTCCGCCAGGTTCGCGCAGTGCGTTCCGATGTCGCCCATGGTGAAACTCCCGCCGGATTTCGACGGATCGGCGCGCCAACCCGCCTGCTTCTGACCGGTCGCTTCCAGGAGGGTCGCCATCCAGCCCTGCGGATACTCGACCACTACCCTCCGCACGGCCCCTATCTGCCCGCTGGACACGAGTTCCCGCGCTTCCTTGACAAGCGGATATCCGGTGTAGTTGTGAGTGAGACAGAAGAGCAGGCCGGTCTCATCGACTTTCTTCCCGAGCGCCTTCGCCTCATCGAGAGTGAAGGTTATCGGTTTGTCGCAGACGACCGGGAACCCGGCGTCGAGGGCGGCCACGGCGACAGGATAGTGCATGAAGTTAGGCGTAACGATGCTCACGAAATCCATGCGCTCGCCCTCCGGAAGCTCGGATTCACGCTCGAACATTTCCTTGTAGTCGCCGTATGCTCGATCTGACGGCAGGAACAGGTCTGCCGCGCTCTCCCGGGACTTCTCCGGCGTGGAGCTGAACGCTCCACAGACAAGCTCGATCCGACCGTCGAGTCGCGCGGCCATCCGATGCACGCCGCCGATGAACGCCCCGCGTCCCCCGCCGACCATACCCATTCGTAACTTTCGGTTCATTATTTTTCCTCCAGCGGGCCGTCATCCAGAGCGAAGCGAAGGATCTGGTAACAGCAGGCACTATAGATTCCACGAAGGCGTCATGAGCCGCTTCCGTTTTCATTCAGCCCATACACCACGGCCCTACACACGGCGCCGACCGCTTACACGATAGCAGATTCTTCGCTTCGCTCTGAATGACGTTTCTCCTGTGACTGGATTACATGGCGATTTACGAACATCGAACATCTAACATCGAATATCCAATATCGAAAGCCGCTTGCGGCTTTATTTATTGCTAAACGCCTCGTCGAAGATGCGGTCGGACTTCGGGAAATCAAGGTCCTTTACAAATCGGCAGGACTCGGTCGCGCCGAATTCTCGATCCATCATCGCATCCTCCCACTCCACGGAGAGCGGGCCGTCGTATCCAATCACGTTCAGCGCGCGCATGATCGACTCGAATTCGACGTCGCCCCGACCCACGCTTCGGAAATCCCAGCCCCTGCCCGGCGTGCCGAAATTGAGGTAGGATGCCAGGATTCCGCTCTCGCCGTCAAGGGTGAGCGCCGCATCCTTCATGTGCACGTGGTAGATGCGATCGGGGAACATCCTGATGAACCTGGCAGGATCGCACATCTGCCAGAAGAGATGGCTGGGGTCGAAGTTGAATCCGAACGCCTCGCGCCCGCCGATGGCATCCAGCGCCCTCTTTGCCGTGAGTGTATCGAATGCGATTTCGCCAGGATGCACCTCAAGAGCGAACTTCACGCCGCACTCATCGAAAACATCCAGGATCGGATTCCACTTGGATGCGAAGTCGGCGTACCCTGCGGCGATCATCTCCTCGGTAAACGGTGGGAAACTATAGACCATGTGCCAGATCGATGAACCGGTGAATCCGGTCACGACCTTCACATCCATGTTGGCGGCGGCCCGAGCGGTGTTCTTCATCGCTTCGATCGCCCATGCCCGCTTGGCACCCGGGTTCCCGGCGCAATTCGCAGGGGCGAATGCGTCCGACCGGGCGTCGTCGTTGAGATCGCAGACAAGCTGGCCCGCCAGGTGGTTGCCAATCGCCTCGACCTTCAGCCCGTGTTTGGCGAGTAGATCGACACGGCCCTGCGCGTATGCCTTGTCCTCGGCAGCGCGAAAGACGTCCAGGTGATCTCCCCAGCACGCGAGTTCCAGGCCGTCGAATCCCCACTGCCTAGCTTTGGGCGCGAGTTCTTCGAGCGGAATATCGGCAAATTGTCCGGTAAAAAGTGTAACCAGTCTCCCTTTCATCATTGGTCCTTTCGAAAAATCTAGAAGAAGCTAGGAGTTAGAATGGGAAGCCATCCCAATCAACCTGCAAAGCTGCTTTCAAAGAATAATACGCAAACCAAATTACTGTATCACATTCCCCAAACAGGGTCAACGGTCAGTTGCACTATTGGGTCGCACTGCTTCTGCTTCGGCAGCGCCGACCGCCCGGGGCGGCCTCTGACACCGAAGCATCGAGTTGCGGTACCCATGAGCATCCGGAAATCCCTTGACAATGGGCGAACTGCTACGCTATGCTTAACCTGATCGCCTACGGAGGAGCTTGTTTATGAAATCGACCGCTCACACGAACCATCGCCGACTTCTTTCCATCATCCTTGCCGCCGGCAAGGGCACACGAATGCAGAACCCTGAACTTCCCAAGGTCTGCTTCACTATCGAAGACCGGCCCGTGATTACGCGTGCGGTTGAACAATACACCAGGCTTGGCGCGGATGCCAACTGCGTAGTTATCGGCGCAATGGCTGATCAGGTTATCGAGGCGGTTTCAGGCGCATTCGGCAAGGTGATGTTCTGCCGGCAACGCGAGCAGCGAGGAACCGGCAACGCCGCGAAAGCGGCGGCGGAAGTTCTTCAGGCAAGCGGTTTCGATGGCGATCTCCTGGTAGTAGCCGGAGACAAGGTCCTCGAGGACTCCGTCGTCGCCAGGCTGATGGATACGTTTTACGAGGAAAACAGCGATCTCGCGTTCATCACCGGAAAGATCGAGGACTTCCCTTCATCCGGCCGAGTCATAACGGAAAGTAACTCCTCCGAAATGCCTGCAATACTCGGCAATGTGGAGATCTTCGACGTCGCTCGCTTCGAGTTGCTCCAGTTGCTAAGGAGAATCACCGCTGAGAGAGCGATTCCACCGGAAGAAGCTGAGTCACTGACAAAGACCTATTTCAAGCAGGAGAAGAAGGCTTCCAAGGCTCTCGGGCCGCTTTGGGAACTGATAAAAACTGGTCAGTACATCACGTCTGATCTCATAGGCCACTCATTCAGCCATTCAGATTTTTCACCGACGGTCGGAGGGAAGCCACTCACCAGCGATCTCATCGCCGGGTGCAAGCACGCAAACCTCTCTGTCTATTGTTTCAAGGCCCAGGCGCTTTACGATGCCATGGAGCGTTTCTCCTCCGACAACGCGCAGTCTGAAGAGTACCTGACCGACGCAATCGGCATTCTGGCGTCCATGGGAAGGAAGCTGAATATCGTACCCATCCAATATCCCGAAGAGGCGATGGCGTTCAACACCCCCGAGGAATTGGCGGCGATACGGGCGTACTACACGAGAAAGCAGAGCGTGACCGCGACGGAAACCGGGACGTCGATTCGCACTGTCTCCGATTGGTTAGAGGAGTTCTCAGGCCCCAGTCCTGCAGCACTCAAGTGGCTCCATTCGATCTACGGCGAGGGTAACCCCACCGGCGAGGACAAACGCAGGATGATCGTTTCCATGCTGGAGGAATATCTCTCCTTCTATGGCGATGAGGAGGTGGTTATCAGCCGCGCGCCTGCCAGGGTCAACATCATGGGCAGGCATGTCGATCATCAGGGTGGTCACGGCAACATGATCGGCATCGACAGAGACACCTATCTGGTGACAGGAAAGCGAAATGACCGACTCGTCAGGCTACACAATCTTCTTGATCACCAGTTTCCCGATAGAGACTTGGACATCGACGCGTGCCTTCAGGGCTATGAAGGTGATTGGGTGCAATTCATCAACTGCGATGCCGTCAAGCAGCGCCTCGATGTGGCCAAAGGAGATTGGTCTGAGTACATCACTGCGGGAATCGTCAAACTGCAAACAATGTTCCCTGATTTGCGTCTGCCGGGCATGAACGTCCTGGCTGCGGGCAACGTACCGATTGCCGCGGGTCTGAGTTCCTCCTCCACACTTGTTGTGGCAACAGCCGAAGCTGTGGTCCGATACAACAACCTCCCAATCTCCTCCGAGCAGTTCGTGGAGCTTTGCGGCGAGGGCGAATGGTATGTCGGAACCAGAGGCGGCGCGGGCGATCACTCGGCAATGAAATACGCCAAGCGCAATGCAGTCACACAAGTCGGCTTCTTCCCGTTCGAAGTTGGCCGGAGCGTCCCTTTCCCGGAGGATTATCGCTTCGTAATCTGCAACTCCCAGGTCAAAGCTCGCAAGACCGAAGGCGCGAGGGATATCTTCAACCATAGAGTGGCTTGCTATCACATAGGCAGGGAAATCTTCAAACAGGAATTCCCGAAACATGCCAACGTAATACACCATCTGCGCGACATAAACACCTCTAACCTGGGTGTTGATTACGCTGAACTTCTCCGAATGCTCAAGCGATTGCCCGAAATGATTACCAGAAGCGAGATCGAAGCACGCCTTCCCGGCGAGTTCGCCTCTCGATACCTCAACTCCTGCCGCCTTGCGCCGGATACGTTCCAGATCAGATCGGTCGTGATGTTCGGCCTAGCCGAATGTGAGCGGAGCCGCGATTGCGTGGACCTGCTCCTGGAGGGAAATATCGAGGAGTTCGGTCAGTGGATGAACATTTCGCACAACGGCGACCGTGTGGTCTATTGGCTCAAAGGCGAAACCTCGGAGCCGTTCGTCCCTGATTACTCCGATGAAGGGATTGACGAACTGATAAGATCCTACGCGGGCGGTGTTCGGAAATCGGCATTGGTGAGGCAGCCGGGGTCATACAGTTGCAGCATCCCTCAGATCGACCGCATGGTGGACATCACTCTTCGAGTACCCGGGGTGCTCGGCGCTCAGATCGCCGGCGCGGGACTGGGAGGGTGCATCATGGTGCTCGTCCACAAGGACGCCTGCCATGACCTGGAGCTCACGATGACCAGAAAGTACTACGAGCCTAACGGTCTTGAGCCGGACGTCTTCACCTGCTGCCCCGTCGCCGGCAGCGGCGTCGCCACGTTCTAGCACTCCATATACGACGGCTCCCGGAATCCGGCGGAATAGCTGAGGTTTCGGATGATGGCTCCCTCCCTGCTAAGGGAGGGTTCCGGTTCGGGCGAAACAAAGGTTCCAATTATGGTTAGGTACTTCAACTTCATAACCGAAACGGCAAAGGGCGGGAATCACCAATTCCATGCCCTTGACCGGAAAGTTGTGTGGGAGTCAATAGGGTCAGGCGGCCCGGAACCTCCCCTTGCCCCTCCTTAGCAGGAGGGGAATTGTGACGTCACATACGTCACATTCCGAAGGCTAACCGCTATCTGCTTCCCAAGTCACACTTCCACGCTCTGGAACAGATACGTCCCAAGGGCGAGAAACACCAGGGTAAGGACCGCCAGCACCCACGCATCGTTGATAATTCCGAGTTGGCTCGCGTTACTCAGGGTTCCGCGCAGCGCATCCACTCCGTATGCCAGAGGGTCCAGCCGAGTCACAATGGCCAAAGCGGGCGGCAAGCCCGAAATCGGAAAGAGCGCTCCTGAAAGAAAGAAGAGGGGCATCACGACGAAGTTGATGATCAACTGAAAAGCCTGGAAATCGGTCAGCCGCGATGCAATCGCGGTTCCCAGTGCAGTGAACATCAAACCGATCACAAACATGAAGACAATAGCGAGCGGCAGCATCCACGTGTTCACAACCCTGAACCCAAGAAAATGAGACAACACCAGCACTAATAGCCCCTGGAAAACCGCGATCGTCGCACCTCCCAGCGTCCTGCCGAGCATAATGTAGAATCTCGACACAGGAGCGACCAGAGTCTCTTTCAAGAAGCCGAACTGCCGATCCCAGATGATTTCCGACCCTGAAAAAATGCTGGTGAACAAGAGCGTTTGCGCGATAATCCCTGGAACCAGAAAGGTTATGAAGTTCCCACCGCCCGCCTTCCTGTAAATGGGGCCGATTCCATATCCCAGGGCGACCAGGAAGAGGAGCGGCTGGCCGAGCGCACCGATTATCCTGGCCCTCGACCGCAAGTATCGCTTGATCTGCCTTATCCAAAGCACATAGACTGCGTTCATCGTCCTCTTCTCCTCATCACCATCCTCATGCGGTCGAACGAACCGGCCTCTTCCTCACGAATGGCCGTGCCGGTCAGCTTGAGGAAGGCGTCCTCAAGCGAATCCGTCTCCGTCTGGGTCTGAAGTTCCTGAGGGCTGCCGGTCGCCATTATCCTGCCGTGGTCGATAATCGCGACGCATTCAGCCACTCTCGCGGCCTCATCCATGTAATGCGTCGTGAAGAAAACGGTCACCCGCTCCTTCTCATTCATGCTCTTGATATACTCCCAGATGAGATTCCTCGTTTGAGGGTCGAGACCGATGGTCGGCTCATCGAGAAATATGATACTTGGATGGTGCATCAACCCTCGCGCGATTTCGAGCCGCCGCTTCATCCCTCCAGAAAACGTTTTCACCAGAGAGTCTTTTCGATCCCATAACTCCACTATCCCAAGCATTTCCTCAATCCTATCCTGGCGCAGCTTTCGAGGCATGCTGTAAAGGATGCCATGATAGTCCATATTCTCATAGGCGGTCAGCTCATCGTCCAGACTGGGATCCTGAAAGACGATTCCGAAGCACTTGCGAACCTTGTCTTGCTCCTTCGCCGGATCGTGACCGTTCACCACGATATGCCCGCTGGTCGGAGTGAGCAGCGTGGTCAGCATCTTGATGGTCGTTGATTTTCCGGCGCCGTTCGGCCCCAGAAAGGCGAATATCTGCCCGGTTTTGACCTCAAAGCTGATATCATGCACGGCGGTGAAATCGCCGAAATTCTTCACGAGGTTTTTAACCTCGATGGCATTTGTAATTGCGTTCATTCTCTATGTTTTCCCTATCCACCTGTCATGCGCAAAAACGCCATACTTGGCATAAACCCGCAGGCAACCGCAATTATACCATGAACCGCCGAGTAAACGGCAAGTTTGGGTATAAAATGGTATGGAGGGTCGAAACTATGGATGAAGACGAGATACCGCTTAGCGGTAGAACAACAGAGCGACTGATTTCCCTCAGCGATGGAGTGTTCGCATTCGCGCTCACACTCCTGGCGCTGACCATCAACATACCGTCCGGCTTCTCCGCGAAGGCGTACTACGCCTTCCTGATTCGCCTGGTACCCAAACTCGTCAGCTACATGATCAGCGTTTTGATAATCGGAGTAACCTGGATGGCTCATCAGCGCATGTTTCGGTTCATCAAGTGCTATAATCATGAGATGCTTTGGCTCAACCTGCTCTTTCTCACCTCAATCACACTCGTTCCACCCGCTACGCTCCTGCTTCGAGAATACCCTTATATGCGGTCATCCGTAATCATCTACGCGATCATCCTTGGGGCAGGATCTCTCCTACTTTTTGCGACCTGGCGATATACGACCAGCAGACCTGAACTTGTCACAAAGGACCTGGACGCGGAAATCATACAATACTACGGCATACGCGGCCTCACCTACCTGGCCAGCGATATACTAACCATCATCATCGCTCTTTTCAACCCGATCGTCGCCCAATTCACCCTGCTCGCGCTCTTCATCACCATTCCCTTCTTCGACCGCCTCCATCGACCACCTCGAGCCTGAGACAACCGCCTGCAATTCCTTGACATCAGGAACAATGCGAAGTATCCTAAGTAAAGTCTGGAAAAAATGATTAGAACGCCGATCAAAGCGGTAAATCATCTGGGGGTGTCTTTATGTTCATTGACTACGTTGGTCTGCTTCTTGTAAATATGACCGCCGGATTCGCGATTCTGGCGGGCTATGTTTTTCGTGGGATCGAAGGATCGGACAGCAAGCGATGGGCCCCGGCGTTTGGCCTGGTCGGGTTCGTCGCTCTTCTCTTCGGCTCCGTGATGTGCTTCACCTGGCCTCTGCCCGGACCATACAGCCTTATGTATGGCGAAATGAGCGTCCTCTTCGGCAGCATCTTTCTGGCGGCAGGCATCGCCATGGCTTATGGATGGGATCTGTCGATCATCGCAGTGTATGCCTTCTTTGCGGGAGCGGCTGCCGTAGTCCTTGGCGCGCGAATAATTTCTCTCAAGTTGACGCTGGAGCCGGTGATGGCGGGCGCCGGATTCATTATATCCGGGCTTTGCGGTATCTTCGCCGCACCGACCCTGTTCTTCATGCGAACGAACAGAGTCTTTCGGACGCTGGGCGCTATTGTCCTGGTGCTGGCAGCGCTCATCTGGGCAGCGACGGTCTATCCGGAGTATTGGGTTCATCCAAAACTCTTCCAGCACTACATGCCTGCATCGATGCAGCACGCACCGCCAAAATAGGGGGCCTGTAGTCTAGCCCCTTGTGGGCGTATTTCGAAATTCTCTCGCAGGGTCGCGGGGCTCCTCACCTTAAGAAGGGGAGTTAGGGGGGTTCCGGAAGACCTAATACCCGATACCTAACACCCAAGACCTTGCCATCTCGTGGCTTCAGACCATGTGTGCGTCCTATAGGAATCGAAAATGGCAACGAAGAAGAAAGTATCCGCCGCTGATCTAGGAATCGACCTGCGGGCGATGAATGAGGAGGAGTACTTCAAGTGGCTGCTCGCATGCCTGCTGTTCGGCAAGCCGATTCAGCAGGAGGTCGCGGTTCATGCGTATCGTGAGTTCGTGGCCGCCGGGTTGTTGTCTCCGGAGGCGATCGTGAATGCAGGTTGGAACGAACTTGTGGACATTCTGGATCGCGGTCACTACGTGCGGTTCGACTACTCGACCGCCGACAAGCTGATCGAAGTTTCGCTGATTCTCATCGATCAGTATGAGGGCAAAGTCACCAAACTGATTGAGAGCGCCACCGACGAGAAGGATCTCGCTGCCAGGCTGGACAAACTCCCCGGCGTCGGCCCCACCACCGTCCGCATCTTCATGCAGGGAATCGGGGGAGGCGCTGGGCATTAGGCTTTAGGCGTTAGGGCCGGAATTGATATGAGGATCAGGAGGAGTGTGGGGAGTATCCCGGATCCCTGATCCCAATACTCCCGTTACTCTTGCCACTCCTCCTACTCCTCTTACTCCTGCTTCCTCAATTCAGCGAAAAATCTTTCAACTCCAGGACAACGTGTATCTTTGGCCCTGTGTCGGCGCCGACATATTCCTTCTTCACGTAGTTGGAGATCTGAGGAGCATACCAGCCGGTCAAAGTCTTTGCGCCCGCCCCAAGGAACCAATCATCCTCGGCACCCCCTGCGACTTTGTAGGTGTCGAATGTTCCTGCAGGAACCGTGACCCTGTCTGTCCCGATCACGGAGAGTACAAACGATCCTCTAAAGCCGGTGCTCAGGCTCAGGCCCGATCCCCAACTCGCAGTCGGTCCAAGAGGGCTTGCCATCAGGCAGTAGCAGCCCGACTGAGGAGCTTCGACCCAAAAACTCATTCCGTTCCGACCGCCGTATCGCCAAATCGCACCATTCTTATCCTGCACTATCCAGTCTCGCAACGAGATCGGCCCTTGATTCTCGCCGAGTTGCAGAGTCGCTTTGGTATCGATCGCTCTCACGTCAACATTTCCGGGAGACTTGGTCGTGTCCTCGCTTGCGGTTTCGACTATCGTGCCGCTCACCGGGCCTGAGGATATACTCTCCGAGGTTCCGGAGATGCTGTACGTCCAGCTATCCCCGTCCACGATGGCTCTCACCGTGTTTGTCAACGGCGGCGGAACACTCGCCTTGTGTTTCACGCACCCCGCCGCGAAAAGAATCACCATGCAAATTATGCAACCTGCAATTGCCTTCATTCTTCTCCTCCGAAAACAGGAATTAGGATTCAGAGCCCGCAATCCGGGAGGCATCACCATCTATGGAAACGCCTTGCTTGCCAATATACGTTTCGACATGCGCGGCCCAATTCCTCCTTGATGGGAGGATTGTGGATTTGGGATTTGGGATTCAGGGTCGGAGATAACATTCTCACGCAGAGACGCAGGGGTACTAGGGGGATTTCCTGGGGTGATGAGTTGTGAGTTGGATGCTTCGTTTGCAGTCTATCCGAGCGAACGGCGCAGCCGCCCTTCGCCAGCCTACTCAGGGTTAGACGACGTTATTTTGATTAACCGATCCGGAGATTCGGCTGCGTCGTGGAGTTTATCCTGAGCCTGTCGAAGGGCTTTGCGACCGAAGCATCCAACTCATCCTTAACCCTGCGGCCCCTTGCATCCCGGCGTCCCTGCGTGAGGCCCCAAGCGTGTTGCTCAGAAGACATCATCTTTTCTTGATTCCATGGAGGCGGAGGAGGGCAGAGTAATACGACGGATCGCTCGATTGCGACTCCTGAGCAGGCGCGGTCATCCGGCGCTCTTTCGAATAAGTCCTTGCCCTCGCCGGCGAATCAGACCTCGCGATCACGCGCTCAGCCCTCGGTCTGACCGTCGGCTCGACCTTCGGCTTCCGCTTGGGCAGCGGCGCGCGCTTGAACTCATTCGCATTCGGCGGCGCAGCCTCGTAATCGAAGTCATCGAGTTTTCGACGCTCGATCGGCGAACCCAGGGTCTTCTCTATATCCCAGACCACCCCCATATCCTGCTGAGTGATCAGGGTCATCGCGTCCCCTTCCCTCTCGGCCCTGCCCGTGCGGCCTATTCGGTGGATGTAGGTGTCCGCAGTATCCGGGATGTCGTAGTTAATGACGTGAGAAATCGTCTCCACGTCCAAGCCTCGTGCGGCTATATCCGTAGCGACCATTATCTGGCAGCGGCCCGACCGGAAGTCGTCCAGCGCCGTTTGTCTCTGGCTCTGGGACTTGTTTGAATGGAGCGCGGATGTCGCGAAGCCCGCGCGCTCGATCTGCTGGGCGACACGGTTGGCGCGATGCTTGGTCTTCGTGAATATCAGCACCGAGTTGGCGTCCGTCTCCTCCAGTACTTTCAGCAGCAAGCTCGTCTTAAGATGCTGAGGGCAAGGATAGAGCACATGCGAGACTGTTTTCGCGGGAGCATGAAGGTCAACGTCCACTCTAACGGGCTTATTCAGCGCATCCTTCGTGAACTTCATCAGATCAGGCGCGAATGTGGCCGAGAAGAGCATATTCTGCCGATCCTTGGGAAGATGCGAGATAATGCGCTTGATGCTCGGCATGAACCCCATGTCCAGCATCCTGTCCGCCTCATCCAGCACGAGGTGGCGCACTTCGGAAAAGTTGGTGTTCCCGCGTTCGATGTGGTCCAGCAGCCTGCCGGGGCATGCCACTATCACCTCGACCCCTCTGCGGAGGGCGTTTTCCTGAGGAATCATTCCAACCCCACCATAGACGGTCGCGGTCTTGATCTTCGTGTATCTGCCCAACTGCTTGAACACGTCGCTGACCTGCTCTGCAAGTTCGCGGGTCGGCGCGAGGACCAGCACCCTGGTGCTTGAGCGCTCGATGGGGTTTTCTAAAAGGTGTTGAAGGATCGGGAGCACGAACGCCGCCGTCTTCCCTGTTCCCGTCTGCGCGGTACCGATGATGTCCCGCCCCTCCAGCCCGAGGGGGATAGTCGCAAACTGCACTGGAGTCGGAATCTCGTATTTCGCCTCTGCTATCGCGTGGTTGAGGCGCTCATCGAGCTTAAAATCTGCAAACGAACGTGCAGTTTCCGAAGACTCTTCTTGCGGCGAAGGATTGTCCTCCCCAACGCCGGACGCCGAACGCCCAACGCCTGTCTCGGCCTCCTTCGGCATGGCGACCTTCTTAAGAACGAATTCCCTGCGGCCCTCGCTCGTCTTCATGCGAAGTCTCTCGCGGAAGCACTCGGAGCAGTAAGCCGGTTTACCCTGCGTCGGGTTGAATGGAAGTTCCGTCTCCTTGCCGCACGATGCGCAGACCGCCGGATACGTCGTGCCGTCGCCCTTCCTGCTAAAGTCGCGCCTGGCGTTTCGAGTCTTGTGGCACTCAGCGCACCTTGCGGGCGCATTGAATCCGCGTTCTTTGAATAACACCTGTTCCTGTCCAGTGAAAGTGAACTCCTGAGAGCAGTCACGGCAGACAAGCGTCTTGTCCTGATATGTCAATTGATTCTCCTGATTTTCGATGCGAGTTTGCCTGAGCGGCTTGATGCGAGTGAACCAGTGGACAGAAATAGGGGATTCATGATCAACCAGACCAATGCCAAACCAACGAAGCAACACAACATTATACCATATTTCGGCGTCAGACGTTCGGAAGCGCTCATTGAGCCAGCAACTTCCCAATACTTTGGGGTGTGAAAGCTATGCTTCCAAACTCCGAATATCGATATAGCGTCAAACAGGCCACAACACAACGGGTCTTACGGAATCAGCGTAGTCTGCACTTTGTAAGTGATATGTGGGGCCGCTCCAATGCCGCCGACACTCCAGGACACGTTCGCATAAATGTTATCATCAGCTTCGATAAGCCGTCCTTTTTCGAGTGAGAAGTAAATCGTTCCGGTTCCCGTTCCGCTTCCGCTTTTCATCATTCCGCCTGCCTTGAATGGCGTGAGCGGACCGGAAAACGTTTCCTTAATCTCGGCTACAACGTCGCTGTTAATCTTCGTAGCCGTGCTGATTAGCTGCTTGTCGAGGTGTATGGTCGCCTCGCCCATAATGTACGCCGTATATTCCTGTGACCATTTATCGCCCACCTTCACTTCGCTTTCCGGGAAGAAGTACTTGTTCTGATTATTGTCACGGCTGGCATCCCTACCTGCGAACTTTCCCGTGCCCCGGATATTTTTTACCACACCGGTCGGAGATACATCCATCGTTACGGCGGAGGTCTCGACCGGCATTTCCATCGAATCCCATTTGGTGTATTCCATTACCTCCGTTAGCTGTCCGGTTCCGTCCGGAAGGACTTTGTTCGTCGTTCTCCTTACCACCGTTGTCAGCCAGTGCGTAGTAGGATGTCCATCGCCGGTGTCGTTAATCGTTTCCATGACGGTCTTGTATCTCAACACTTCCCCGGGCGTAAACTTGAATTGAATCTTAACGCCAGGTTTGGCTCCCGGTTGAGGCTGCGCGGAATCTCCCGCATTAACGCAGAGTGCCGAGGCTCCAAGGCATATGCTGATAGCCGCCATAGTAATAATCTTTCGAATCATGTATTTCTCCCTGTTCATTATCCACGGTCGCGCTTGCGCGCCTGCTTGCATGCCAACGAACCAATGCCCGAAGCTCATGGCTTAAGATTCCCGCATTTCCGACTGTCCCTTAAGGCCGCAGGCTCTCCTTAATTCTGCATCAAATCGGCCAGGGTCCTTCAACTGGTTTCCGCTGCTCGATCCGCCGATGAGTATTTCGATCGGCCCGCCCCCCGTTCGGCTCACCACAAGCCAATCAAAATGGGTTTCAACGTTCTTGGCATGGCGATCCTCATGGACACGCCAGACGTCGATGATATCCTCAAACGGAACCTCGGCGTCCGATCCAAACGCTTTAACAAAAACCAGTTTCTTGTTTGTTAGCGCTACTAAACCGTACAAACGATTTGCCTCCTTTGACCTAAGCGCTCCGAACTGGTAAATTGCCGTATGGGGCGTGACCAGGAATGTCTCCCCGGAGGCTCCGGTGTGTTCCTTCAGAACGGCTAGACGCTTGTTGCCGACGATCCGCCAGGCCATCACCTGCCATGTTGCCAAGAGTGCAACAGCGGCAAAAATCACGGCAAGGAAGATAGCTACCTGGTTAAACGAGGGGTCTGGGGCGACCTGGCTCATCTTCATTCCTCAATTTCGTAAACTGTTGTGGTCGCTCCATCACTCAGGATGCGAACGATAAACCATTATAACAAATTCGCGTGTCCGCATGTCAAACAAATTTGGGGCGTGGAGGCTAAGCCTTCACACCCCAAATAACCGACGACCACTATTCCAACACTCCGTCGAATGGTTTTCTACCGCCCGATCAACTCATTCAGGCGCTGGGCGGCTCGGCGCTGCTCTTCCTCTTCCGGGCGCTCCGCGGGTTCCGGCGTCTGGAACTCCCTCACGCTTTCAGCGAATGTGGCCAGCTTGTGCGCGACCCGGCCATGGATGCTGACCGGTGGATAGTTGCCCTGAGAATCCTTCACACCCGCAGGCATCCCGGTCAGGATTTCGATCCCTTCGTCGATCGTGCTCACCGGCCACAGGTGGAACTTGCCGTTCTGAACCGCTTCGACCACCTCTTCCCGAAGCATCAGGTGCCGAACGTTTTGGATCGGCATCATCACGCCCTGGTCGCCGGTGAGTCCCTTCGCCTTGCACACCTCGTAGAACCCCTCCACCTTCCAGGTCACACCGCCGATTGGCTGGATTTGCCCGCGCTGGTTCACGGAGCCGGTCACCGCGATCCCCTGATTGATCGGAACGTCCGCCAGGCTGGAGAGGAGCGCGTACAACTCGGTACTCGATGCGCTGTCGCCCTCCACCCCCTCGTAAAGCTGCTCGAAGGCTAGAGTCGCGCCCAGGGCGAGCGGCTTATCCTGCGCATAAGTCCCGGCCATGTAGCCGGAGAGAATCAGCATCCCCTTGTCATGGATCGGACCGCTCATCTTGACCTCGCGCTCGATGTTCGTCACCCCGCCCTTGCCGATGAACGAGCGAGCCGTGATCCTGGACGGACGCCCGAACGTGTAGTCGCCGACCGAATACACAGAGAGCCCGTTCACCTGACCGATCACCTCACCCTCGGTGTCGATCATGATCTCGCCCCGCTCCATCATCTCCTGAATCTTCTGCTCGATCAGGTTGGAGCGGTACTCTTTCTCATGGATGGCCTTCAGGACGTCTTCATCCTTGACGAACTCGTTGCCATCGACCGTGGCCCAGTAGCTAGATTCCGAGACCAGGTCGGCGATCTCTATGAACCTGGTGGACAGCTTGTCCTTATCCTGGATCACACGGGAACCGTATTCCACGATCTTTGCCACGCCGGTTCGGTCGAAATCCTTCAGCCCGC
>Ga0326727_10011131_pt1 | contig 21086 bp, 14 predicted proteins | sample MB2enrmetagenome_FD_207643 | JGI IMG/M metagenome (GOLD analysis project Ga0326727, IMG submission 207643) | Lab enriched peat soil microbial communities from McLean, Ithaca, NY, United States - MB29MY | ecosystem: Environmental > Terrestrial > Soil > Wetlands > Peat | place: USA: New York...
GCAGTTTCGGATGGCTCTGGAAAAACGCCAGGAGCGCTTCGTCACTCAGTTTCGTCGCCGCCATGGTTGGGAGTCCCTCGTTCGCCGAATCTCCGACCATAGCATGCACAAGGTTGAATCGCACCCGACGGCACCGTTCGGCTTGTTGCTCGGCTACTACGATGTGGTTTACCTCCCGTTTTTTCTTGTTGCGCTGTGGGCCGGCATGGATGGCCGCTGGGGCGTGGCGGGGGGCGCCCTGGCGATCGCGAGCCTGGTGAAATGGCAGCCGCTCATTCTCGCGCCGGTGTTTGCCATCGGAATGTTCCGGTCATCCCGCTCCCGGGTGTTGCGCGCGGCTGCGCCGGCTGTGTTGGTGGTGGCTGTGGTGCTTCGGCTGTTCGGGGCCGAGCCGACATGGCAGGCGTTCCGGATGGCGCTGCACAACGGCTATCTGAGCGGGCAGGCGGTCAATGCCGGATGGTTCGTCTCCTGGGTGCTGGAGGCCGCGCAATATGGCGCGCATCGCCTGCTGCCGGATGGCGGCGTCGATTTGATCTTCCAGGACGTCGACGCCGCGGGCGCTGGTTCGGGTCCCGCCGCGGTGGCGCGGACGGCGCTGCGCATTCTGTTCTGGGGCAGTTACGTGGCGGTGCTGGGCGTCTTCGTTTCAGGGAAGGCGACGCCGGCGGCGTTCATCCGGGCCGCGCTTGCGACGAGCCTGGCGCAGTTCGCCTGGAATGTCGGGGTGCACGAAAACCACCTGTTCGTGCCGATGATCGTCGCTTACGTAGGCTGGGCGACAGGGGCGGTGCCGCGCACGCCGCGCGCCGCCCGCGCCCACGGTCCGCCGGTGTTCACTGTCGCCAGGGCCGTTGCCGCGCGTTCCCCATCATCCCTTTCGCCGACCCTGGCCGTCCCGGGCGCCCCGGTGGCGGAGTGCGGTCCCGGCAACCCGAGCCGACGCAGCGTACTTCACCGCCTCCGCCTCCGCCCCAACCGCCTTCAACGCCCGCAGCCGCCGCACCTCCACCAACTGCCACACCAGCAGAATCGGCACCCCCACCACCACGTCCCGCGCCCGCCGCACCAGCGACACGCCCAGCGACAGCTCCGGCGGAACCCCGAAAATCGCCCCCAAACCGGCATACCCCGCCTCTTGCGTCCCGGCATTGACCGGAACCAGGAACGTCACCGCCGCCAGCGCGGCCAGCAGAGCTTCGATCGCCATCGCATCGTCGAAATCGATCGGCACGCCCAGCGCGTGGTAGGTGATCCAGCCCGACACCCCCGTGCACAGCCAGCCGATCAGGTGGATGAAAAATCCCAGCGCCAGCTTGCCGGTATGGCGGTAGATCAGCCCGAGTTCCGCCTGAAACACGGCCACCCGGTCCTCGGCATCGCCAAACCACCGCCCGGCGATCCGCCGCCCGATGCGCGCGAAGACCGGCGCCGCGCCCTTCTGCGCCCAGACGAAGCCGAAGCACGCTAGCACGGCCAGGCCGATCCCTACCTCCAGCGGCACCGCCAGGCGGGATGACGGCGCGCGCACCAGCAAGACCCCGAGACCGATGGCGGCGAACGCGATCTGCGACAGGAACTCCGCCGTGACGTCCACGAGAGTGGAGGCCGTTGCCGTGGGCCACGTGACGCCGTGCAGCGTCACCGCGCGCATTCCGAACACGAAGCCGCCGACCTGCGAGAACGGCAGGCAGTTGGCGGAAGCGTCGCGCACCATGCGGCCCCAGACCAACACCCACACCCGGCGCAGCGGACGCCCCGGCGTGATCACGTCCCAGGCCACGCCGAGGATGATGAAAATCACGATCTGCCAGAGGCAGATCGCGCCGAACTGGGACCAGCCGACACGCCTTACGGCGGACACGACGTTGTCGAAGCCGAAGTAGGAGACCAGCAGCGACGCGAGCAACAGGCCGAGCACGGCCAGGAGATAGGACACAATCTTCATGATGCGCGGCTTCTGCCCGCGCCCGAAGGATCGGGCAAGGTTGCTGACGCGCCCCGGGACGCCGAAACAGCAGTTGTGAGAGGGATTCGAGGCCGGATCCGGTCCTGCCGGCCGTTCCGGTCACGGCGCCGTGTCGATAGGCCGGCGATACCAGGCCGAAGCCTCCGGGTTTCCCTCTCCGTCCCCCTCGTCTATGCAGTCTCGCCCAACCGATGGAGTACAGATGACCACCCTGGTCACAGGCGCGACCGGCTTCGTCGGCTCCGCCGTTGCCCGCGCCCTGGCCGCGCGCGGCCATGCGCTGCGGCTTCTGGTCCGCCCCTCCAGCGACCGCCGCAACCTCGCCGGCCTGGAGGCGGAGGTCGTTACCGGCGACCTGACCGACCCGGACTCGCTGGACCGCGCCGCCGCCGGCTGCCGCTACGTGTTCCATGTCGCCGCCGACTACCGCGTCTGGGTGCCTGATCCGGACGCCATGTTGCGCGCCAACGTGGATGGCGCCGTCGCGATGGTGCGGGCGGCGGGACGGGCCGGCGCCGAGCGCATCGTCCACTGCAGCTCCGTCGCCGCCCTCGGCCAGATCGGCGACGGCACCCCGGCCGACGAAAACACCCCGGCGCACACCGAGGATTTCGTTGGCGTCTACAAAAGGTCCAAATACTTGGCTGAAAAAGCCGTGCTCGACCTCGCCCGGCGCGAGTCGCTGCCCGTGGTCGTCGTCAATCCCGCCGCCCCCGTCGGCCCGCGCGACATCAAGCCGACGCCGACGGGCAAGATGATCCTCGACGCGGCGGCGGGCCGCATGCCCGCCTATATCGATACCGGCCTGAACATCGTGCACGTGGACGACGTCGCCGAGGGCCACGTCCTGGCAATGGAAAAGGGCAGGATCGGCGAGCGCTACGTGCTGGGCGGCGAGAACATGCCGTTAAAGGACATCCTGACCCTCGTCGCCGAGGTGGCGCATCGCCGCCCGCCCGGGATCCGGCTGCCGGAGGCGGCGGTCTGGCCGGTGGCCTTCGTGCTGGAAAAGTTTGCGGACGCAACCGGCATCGCGCCGCTGGTGACCCGCGACCACCTGAAGATGGCGCGCAAGAAGATGTTCTTCTCCTCGGCGAAGGCGGTTGCGGAACTCGGCTACAACCCCCGCCCGGTGCGCATTGCGGTGGAGGACGCGGTCGCCTGGTTCCGGCTCAACGGCATGCTGTCCGCATGACCCTGTTGGCTGCCCTGTCGCTGCTGATCTGGATCTACCTGCTGGCGGCCCATGGCAGGTTCTGGCAGTCCGGGCCTGTCCTGCCGTTGCGCAGGCCAGACGCGGCTCCCGCCGTCGCCGTCGTCGTGCCCGCCCGCGATGAGGCCCCGGTCATCGCCGGCAGCCTGCGGTCGCTGCTGGCGCAGGACTACGCCGGACCGGTGCGGGTGATCCTGGTCGATGACGGCAGCACCGACGGGACCGGAGCGATTGCGCTAGCAGTCGGCGGGTCGGTTGCCGGTGTCCGGTATGATGCGGCTCCGCCGCCCGGAGAGCGGCAGGGGCCTATCCCCGTCATGGCGGGCGAAGGCCCGCCATCCACGCCTTTGGCGCAATCGGCACTGCAAGGCGTGGATGGTCCGCCTGCGCGGACCATGACGGAGGCAACCGCCAATGCACCCCAACCACCCCGCTCCCTGACCGTCATCGAAGCTGGCCCCCGCCCCCCCGGCTGGAGCGGCAAGCTCTGGGCCGTCTCCCGCGGCATTGCCGAAGCCGGCGACACCGGACTGGTCCTGCTGACCGACGCCGACATCGTGCACGAACCGGCGCACCTGTCCGCGCTCGTTGCCCAGATAGAGCGACACGATCTCGATCTGGTATCCGAAATGGTCGCGCTGGCCTGCGACAGCCCCGCCGAACGCGCCCTGGTGCCGGCTTTCGTTTTCTTCTTCCAGCTTCTATATCCATTCTCCCGGGTCAACGATGGCGCCAACCGCACCGCCGCGGCGGCGGGAGGGACCATCCTGATCCGGCAGCGGGCCTTGCGGCGTATCGGCGGAGTGGACAGCGTGAGGGCAGCCTTGATCGACGACGTCGCCCTGGCCGAAGCGGTGAAGCAGGGCGGGCCGATCTGGCTGGGCCATGCAACGCTGGCGCGATCGGTGCGGCCTTATCCGGCGTTCGCCGACATCTGGCGGATGGTCGCGCGCACCGCCTATGTGCAGCTTCGCTTCTCCCCCGCGCTGCTGGCGGCGACGACCGCCGGCATGGGGCTGACGTTTCTGGTCCCGCCGGCCGCCACGCTGCTCGGACACGGCGCGGCGGCGTGGTGCGGCCTCGCGGCGTGGATCATGCTGGCGGCGTCCTACCTGCCAACGCTAAGGCGGTTTGGCCGATCGGCCGTTTGGGCGCCGCTGCTGCCGCTGGTCGCCGGCTTCTACATGGCTGCCACCATCGGTTCGGCGGTGAACCATCATCTCGGCCGGGGAGTCGCCTGGAAGGGCCGCGACTACCAGGGAACCGAGGCATGAACGACGGCGCCGTCCTCAATGTCGAGACCTGGTCCGGCAAGGACCGTCAGGACGAGAATTTCCCCGTCGGCTCGCTGGTCATCGCCCGGCGGTATCGCGCGCCGATGCACTGCTTCTACCGCTTCGCCCGCAACGCCGACGACATTGCCGATTCGCCCGAGCTGTCCGCCCCGGACAAGATCGCCCGCCTCGACGCCATGGAGGACGTGCTGCTCGGCCGCCGCGAGCACGGCTCCGCCAGCGCCCTGGCGCTGCGGGCGAGCCTGGCGGAGACCGGTGTCAGCCCGGTGCACGCCACCGAACTGCTGCGGGCCTTCAGGCAGGACGCGGTCAAGTCGCGCTACGCGACGATCGACGAACTGTATGACTACTGCCGCTATTCCGCGGTGCCGGTCGGCCGCTATGTGCTGGACCTGCACCGGGAGAGCCGCGAGACCTATTCGCCGTCCGACGCCCTCTGCATCTCGTTGCAGATACTGAATCACCTGCAGGATTGCGGCAAGGACCTGGTGAACCTGGATCGCTGCTACCTGCCGCTGGCGCTGCTCGACCACTTCGACACGTCGGTGGAGGACCTGCGGCGGCCGGCGGAGACGCCGGGACTGCGCCGCGTGTTCATTACCTTGCTGGACCGGGTGGACCGCCTGAACCACGCTGCGACGGAGCTGCCGGAACGCGTCCGCAACCGGCGGCTGCGGCTGGAAACCGCGATCATCCGGCAGCTCGCCAAGCGGCTGGCGAAACGCCTCGAGCGGGCTGATCCGCTGGCGGGCCGGGTCAAGCTGACGAAATCCGATGCCGTGCTGTCCATCCTGTCGTCGATGCCGTCCTTGCTATGACCCGAACGCCTCTGGGCGCCGCACCGGCCGACATCGCGGCCGTGGAAAGGATTGTCCGTGCCGCCGGCACGTCGTTCTACCGCGGCATGCGCGTCCTCCCGGCCGATCGGCGGCATGCGATGTATGCGATCTATGCGTTCTGCCGGATCGTCGACGACATCGCCGACGACGACGGCAGCCTGCAAGAGAAGCGGCGCGCCCTTGCCGGCTGGCGAGAAACGATCGCCGGGCTTTACCAGGGCCGAGCGGACGACCCGGTCAGCCGCGTGCTCGCCTTGGCGATCCCCCGATTCCGGCTCCGGGCCGAGGATTTCATCGCCATCATAGACGGCATGCAAAGCGATGCGGAGACCGTCATTGTCGCGCCCCGCATGGCCGAACTTGATCTGTACTGCGACCGCGTGGCGTCCGCCGTCGGGCGGCTGTCGGTGCGGGCGTTCGGCGACTCGTCACCCGCCGCCGATCGTGTCGCCTACAACCTTGGCCGTGCGCTGCAACTGACCAATATCCTGCGCGACATCAAGGAAGACGCGGAGCGCGGCCGGATCTACCTGCCGCGGGAGTATCTCGATGATGCCGGCGTCACGGCCGATCCGGCGTCGATCGTCACCGCGCCGGGACTGCCGGCAGTGTGCGAAAGGCTCGCGGCGCTGGCGCACGGCTATTTCCGGGACGCGTTCGCGGCGATGGAATCGTGCGATCGTTCCGCAATGAAACCCGCGCGGCTGATGGGTGCAACCTACGACTCGATTCTATCGGCAGTAGAGCGACGGGGTTGGAGGCGCCTGGATGAGCCGGTCGGTCTGCCGAAGTGGAAAAAACTGTGGCTGGCCTGCCGCTACGGGCTGTTTTGAGCCGAAAGTCACGTCTGCGCGCTTAATTTGGCTTGCGTTTCCGGCGGTCCGGAGCGCACAAGCCTGTCAGTCGATTAGGGCAAAAACCTCGACCCGACTGTCAATCCCTTCGCGCCATTCTCACTTTCGGAGCACACGCTCGTGACGACATCGTACAAACGCCTGATCGCGGCGCTGGCATTTGTTCTGCCGGCCGCTGCCCTGGTTGCATCCCCGGTCCTGGCTGCAAGCGACGCGGCAGCCCCCGCCACTCCCAAGGCCCACCACTCTTCGACCCACAAGGCCAAGTCGTCGCATAAGAAGGCCCCGGCCGCGGCCCCGGCGGCGACCGCCAGCTAGTCCGGCGATACAGTCACCCGTTGCGGCAAAACCGCGATGGTGGGCGAAAGCCCGTCATCGCGGTTTCCTTTATTGGCTGACACCGGTCCCGGGCTGACGTCGGCGGCCGTAAAACCCGCGGAGCCGCCGCCGTCATGGTCCGCGCAGGCGGACCATCCACGCCTTGCGGAGCCGCGTGAGGCAAGGCGTGGATGCCGACCGTCGTCGGCATGACGGGGCGGCACTTCCGACAAGGCACTTTCAGCACACCTGTTCCGGTCACGCTTCTACTACGCGGCGTTGGCTTCCAGCAGCGCCCGCAGCCCCGACAGGATCCGGGTCGGCGACGGCGGACAGCCGCTGATCGCCAGGTCAACCGGGACCGACAGCCCGGTGCCGCCCAGCACCGCATAACTCCCCTTGAACACGCCGCCATCCAGCGCGCAATCGCCCACGGCAACCACCCATTTCGGCTCCGCCGCGGCGTCCCATGCCTGCTCCAGCGCGGTCTTCAGGTTCCGCGTCAGGGGGCCGGTCACGACCAGGACGTCGGCATGGCGCGGGCTGTCCACGAAGCGCAGGCCGAATCGCTCCAGGTCGTAGAAAACGTTACTCAGCGCGCGCAGCTCCAGCTCGCAGCCGTTGCAGCTTCCTGTATTCACATGGCGGATCGCCAGGCTTCGGCCCAGCCGCACCCGCGCCGCCGCTTCAAGCCGCGCGGACAGGGAGGCGATCGTCTCCGGATCGGGCGCGCCGGCGGGTTCGGCTGGCGGCTGGTTCATCACAGGTCCATCCCCGAGGCGGGCAGCGCAAACGATGTCCTGATGATATCGGCATCCTCGGCCATCGCGCCGGCCAGCGCGGCTTCCGCCAACGGCCAAAGCACCCAGCCGGGATCGCGCGGAAAGGCGGCGGCGATCTGGCCGTGATCGATTCGCAGCCAGTGCCAGACATCGCCGCGACTCGATTCCGCGCAGCCGATTCCCTCGCCGCTGCCCTGCGGCAGCGCCGCGGCGACGGGTCCCGCCGGCAGGGTGTCCAGCGCGCAGCCGACAAGGTGCAGGCTTTGCTCTATTTCATCGAGCCGGACAGCCTGGCGCGCCGCTGCATCACCAGCTTTTTGTGTCGCCGGTGGGGGCGCCAGATGGCCATAGGCCGGCATCAACGCCGAGCGCGCATCGAAGCCGCGGCCGGCGGCGCGGCCGGCGATCCCGCCGGCGGAAACCGCCATCGCGCCGCTGATGCGTCCAAGGCCCGACAGGCGGGACGCCAGCGCGGTGCCATCGTGCTGCCGGCGGATCTCCGGCAGCCCGGAGGCGACATCGCCCAGCGCGCGCACCAGCGCCTCGGCGCCGCCCGCCACGATATCGGCCGCAACCCCGCCGGGCACCACGCAGTCCATCATCAGCCGGTGCCCGAAGGCGGATTGGCACGCCCGCAGCACAGTCTCCCGCAGCGCGCCGCAGCGCGCCGAGACGGACCGCGCGCCGGCCAGCCGGGCGATTTCGGCGATCGTGTCGAGGTGGACCGCGATGCGCTCGGTTTCCAGCAGGATGACGCGCAGCCGTTGCGCACGCGGCGGAGCGGCGACCTCCAGCGCGGCCTCCGCCGCCGCGGCGAAGGCGATGGAATGGGCCACGGTCGAGTCGGCGGACAGGCGGGCGGCGAACCGGGCGGCGTTGCGCGGGGATTTGCCCCGCATCAGGCTCAGCGTGCCCTTGTGGGTGAAGCCGAGCAGGCTATCGGCGCGATGGATGGCGGGGCCGTCCAGCGTCAGCCGCAGATGCGCCGCTTCCCCGATCAAGCCGCCGACTGGCCCCGTGGACAGGACCATGTGCCGATCCTGATCGGAAAAATCGAGCAGGTCGGATTCGGGACGCGGCGGGGACGGGCGGGCGGCCATCGGATGGGCGCAGGGCCATGCGCCGTGGTCCAGCCAGGGCCGCAAATCGCCGGCGCCGTCCGCCCGGTGACCGAACAGGTCGTGGATCATCCGTTCATACAGCGCAGCGCTTGGCAATACCGGCGAGAGCGCGGGATAGACGCCCGCCTCCACCGCGGTCGAAACCGGGACGGCCGCGCCAGCGTCCGGGTCGAGGAACAGCGCGTAGACCCGGGCCGCGTCGGCCCAGTGCGCTAGCAAAACGCGGGATTCCGCGGCGGCCGCGCGCGCGGTCTCGGCCCAGTCCGCCGCGCTCAGGTCATGGCGGCGCCATGGCCTACAGGCCTCGGCCCTGGCGGACTCGATGATCCCGCTGTCGCTCATGATGGCCCCATTGTCACCGCCGCCAGCCATCGCACAAGCTCCATCGGCGCGAACAGGCCGAACAGCGTGGCGAGCGCCAGCGGCAGCCAGGCGACGGAGTGGAACGCCCGGAGCGAGATCGGCGGCAGCCGCCGCGGCAAGCCGGCCAGCAGGACCGGCATCAGCGCAAGGCCGAGCGGAAGCAGAAGCCACGGCGCATGGCTGCCGATGGCCAGGACGGCCAGAACGAGGCCGGGAAACACGCCGATGGGCGGCAGGCCGGCCAGTCCGGCGATGGACAGCAGCGCGGCCGGCTGGTTGGCCGCGCGCGACGCGGTGCGGGTCAGGCTGAGAAGGATCAGCAGGGCGGCAGCGGCGAAACGTCCGTCCGGCTGCGAGAGCGCGATCGCCAACCCGGCGATGCCGCCCTGGGCAAGCAGCAGGATATCGGCCCGATCGCGCCGGCCGCGGATCAGCAGCGCCGAACAGGCCAGCAGGGCGGTCAGCGCGACGCCGATGCCGATCGGGCCTGCCCCGGGCAGCCACTCGGTCTGCACCGCGGACCGCAGCAGCAGCACCAGCAGCGGGATGGCGAGGTCGGGCACCGATGCGGCCAGCATCGCATATCCGCTGAACAGGCCGAGATAGCCGGCCAACGACGGCTCGATCGGCAGCGTCAGCGTGCCGAACAAGGCGAGGCCGGCGCCGATGGAGGCCAGCAACGCGCGGTCCGGGTGGCGCGCCGCTGTTGCCGCCAGCGCCGCCGTTGCGGCGGCGGTCACGGCCAGCCATGACAGCATCGGATCGGATGCGCAGACCGCCAGCAGGACGAAGCCGAGCTGAAGCAGGGATGCCACCCGGCGCCACGGCCGGACCGGGCGGCCGGACCGGGCTATCGACGCCCGTACCACGCCGTCGAAGGCGATCAGCGGCGCGAAGACGGAGGCCAGCGCGCCGAGCGGGACGATCAGCGATGCGGCGAACAGCGCGGCGGCGCCGGCAAGTTCCGCCCATCCGAGCCATGCCGCCGAACCCCGCCGCGCCCAACGCCTTCCCGTCTCGACCAGACCCGGCGCCAGGCCGGCAAGGCTCGCAGCCATTGGCAGCGGCAGCAGAAGGCAGGCGAGAGGCAGCAGGTCGTCCGCACCGAGTAGGCATCCGGCCAGGACGATGCCGTTGCCCACCGCGCCAAGCGCCAGAAGCCGGGTCACGGGATCGCGCCGGATCGCGGCCAGGACAATCGCCGGCAGCACGACCGCCAGCGGGATGCCGGCATCGCCTTCGGAGAGGCTGAGCAAGGCGAGCACGGCGCCGGCGGCGATCCCGGCGATCCGCCTTCCGTCGCGCGGGATCGGCGTGCGGCTTCGCAGCAGCCGTACGGCCGCCACGCTCGCGGCGGGCGGCAGCGCCAGCAGCGGCTGGCCGGCGAGAATCGCCACGGCGGCGACAAACGTTGACTGGGCGGCGAAACAGATGAACGCGCCGCGAAGCTGCCGGGCGCACAGCATCGCCAGGCCCGCCGCCAGGGCGAGCCCGGTAAAGCCTTCCGCCAGCGCGGTCACGCCATCCTCGCGCTGGCCAGCACCATGACCGCTGCGATCAGGGCCAGCATCGCCGCGGCCGCCGCCACCTCGGCCGCCCGGCGCGCCGTGATCCGTCCGAGCAGCGCCCGCACGCCTGCCAGAAAAACGATCATGACGCCGAGCTTGACCGCCCAGCAGGCCAACCCGATGGACCACTCGAGCGGGCCGGCTCCGGCGGTGGCGTACCCGAAAGGCAGGACCAGGGCGCCGATGAGGTCGAGCCAGACCAGCCGCCGCAGCCATCCGGTCAGTCGGGACATCGCCAGGCCTTTGCCCGCCGCCGCCTCGTCCAGCCCGGTCAGCGCGAAGCCGTCATCGGTCAGCGCCATTGCCGCCAACGCCGACAGCACGAGGGCGGCGGCCGGGACCGGGGACAGGCCGCCGTCCCGCGCCTGGCCCATGACCAGGTCCAGATTGAAGCCGCCTGCCATCAAGGCGATGGCGAACGTCGCGAGGATCAGCGCCGCTTCCGCCGGCACCGCCAGGGCGCTGCTTTGCTGCGCTGCCAGGCCGGTCTCGGACTCGCCCTGATCCAGGGCAGCGAGCACCATGGCGACGCGGGCCGAGGTCAGCAGGGAAGCGATGACCAGGATGTCGGCGAGCGGCGACAGCGCCATGCTGCGGCTGAACGATGGCGCCAGGGCGGCGGCGGACAGCGTGATGCCCAGCGCGGCGACGGGCGCATAATGCAGGACTGCCGAACCGCTGTCGGTCTCCGCCGGCGTCTTGCGCGACAGGCGGACGAGGTTCCGCCAGGGCAGCATCACCGGGGCGCCGGTTCGGCTGGTGAAACGCGCATCAAGCCAGCCCGACACCCCGGCCGCCAGCGGCGCGGCGGCGATCATCAGACCAAGGTGCAGGATTTGCGCGACCAGCGACAGCAGGAGGCTCATGCGCCCGCTCCGGTGACGGAAACCGCCAGCAGCAGGAGGGCGAAGGCGGCGAGCACCAGCCAAAGCGCGGCGGCGGCGGGGAAAGGGCCGGGCTTTATCCGCCACCGGGCGTTCCATCCCTGCCCCGGCTTGTCCGTGGGACGGTTCGGGCTACCCGGGTCAAACCGGCCGCATTCGACATGGCCCCGCATGTCCGGGCCACCTATCGGACCACGTGCCGCAACAGGAGGCCCGGACTGCGCCGGGCCATGACGGAGAAGGAGCAGCCGGAGCGGCGACGGCAGCTCCGGCAGGAAGCCGGCTCCGGCGGACTGCGCCATCGGCTCACCGAACGGCAGGCCGAACGGGGGCTTCATGCCGCCGAACCAGATCCCGCCGGACTTCGCGTCGCGCCGCCGCCAGCGCAGGACCATGATCACGCAACCGGTGGCGCAGGCCAGCAGCGCGGCGACGGGCAGCGCCGCATAGCCGGGGGAGGCGGCCGACGTGGACAGCATCGTCACGCCGCCCCGGATGCCCGGGGACGATCCGGCCAGGCTGCGCACCGCCGGGGCGGCCAGCGCCCGGATCACCGGGGCCGGGATCAGCCCGGCGATCAGGGACAGGCCGGCCAGCCCGGAGAGGATGATGCATCCCGCCCGGGCGATCTCCCGCGCTCCGGCGCCGGTTGGGGACCTCGGGCGGCCGAGGACCGCGATGCCGATGATGCGGACCGAGGCCGAGGTCGCCGCAGCGGCGGACAGCGCGATGGCCAGCGCGGTCAGCGCCAGCGGCAGTTGCCCGGCCAGCGGTCCGGTGCGCGGCGCATACAGCAGCGCCTGGAACAGCAGCCAGACCGAGGCGAAGCCAAGCCCGGGCGGCAGCGCCGACAGCGCCAGCAATCCGGCCGACAGCGCGCCGGAGCACCACGGCATGGTGTGGATCAGCCCGCCGAGGCGCGACAGGCGGCCCGTGCCGGCCGAGGCGCTGATCGCCCCGGCCGCGAGCGTCGCCGCCGTGCCCGCGAGGCCGCCGCCGAGCGCCAGCAGCATCGCCGCCTCCAGCGCCAGCGATTGCGCCTGCGGCAAATCGGCCGCCCGCGCGATCAGCGCGAGGCCGGCGGCCGTCAGCATCAGTCCGCCCTGCCGCCTGACCAGGTTGGCGACGGATTCGCTGATGCCGGCATCGGTGGCGGCTCGCCAGGCGAACAGCACGGCGATTCCGCCGCCCGCGGCCAGCAGGACGAACCCCCACCAGGCCTGGACCGTCTGCCCGGAGAGATCGCCGGTCAACCGGATCAGGATGGCGATTGCTGCCGGCAGGACGGCTCCGGCGGTCAGGGCGTCGTTGCCGTCACGCGGGCGCAGGCAGATCAGCCCGGTGATGGCGGCGGCGGTCATCATCGCCGCGATGCTCGCCCGCTCCACCCCGACCGGGGCGGCGCGGATGGCGTCGAAGCGCGGCGCGAAACCGGGGGGAGTCAGCAGGCAGACGGCGCCGGCGAGCAGCAGCGGCACCAGCACCGCGTAGCGCCACCGGCGGCGCGTCCCGTCCGCGTAGACCGCGCTGCACAGGATGGCGGTGCCGAACAGCAGGGTGATGCCGTCGGCTGCCAGCAGGGACAGGATGGCTCCGCCGAGGCTGACGGCGGTGGCGCGGACCGTGCCGCCGAAAGCGGCGATGGCGGCGCCGCTGAGCAGGATCAGCAGCAGGAAGTATGCCGGCAGCGGGCCGAGGGCGAGATGCAGATGCAGCCCGGGCGGTCCGGCGGGAAGGATCAGCGTGGCGGCGGATGGCAGGAGCAGGGGCGGCAGGCAGAGCCCGGCGCCGATGAGGCTCAGGCCCGCGGTCAGGTAAGGGCCGAAGCGTTGCGGCACGAGGGCGGCGCAGGCGCCCAGCGTCAGCAGGGCAACCATGTCCAGGGCCAGGAACAGCAGGGTCGGATCGCTCACCGGCGGCACGGTAGCACCGCCGGATGGATTCGGGATGCGGTCACGGGATTGGTGAACGGAGTTAATGGTTTTTCGCGCCGGGTGTGTGCTGGCCCGGCCTGACCCGTAGCTATCCGGTGGGGCGCGCTTCGGACGGCAGATTACCGATTCATCATGGCACGGCCGGGCCGTGTTGTGCGGCGCGTGCCTGAATCAGGTGGCCCTGGGCACCTTGCCCGGCCAGGACAAGCAAGGTGGGCACTAGCCACCTGCCGCTAATCACGCGATGGTTGCGGTATTACCGTGACCCTCCGAAGCCCCGTCGGTTCGGCAGAGTTTCCCCGGATTCGACACCGTCATAACCCCGACCCACTCGCCGGAAGTAACGACCATGACCGACGCTCCGAACCAGGCCGAACTGCCCCGGCAGCCCAACACAAGTGTCGTCCTGCTGGCGCCGGAACTCTTCGCCACCCCGCCGGACACTGCCGCGCTGATCGCCGGCCTGACCCAGCCTCACGCCCGGGTGCGGCTGCTCGTGCGCCTTGCCCCGAAAGTCGATCTGACCCTGGCCGAGTCCCTGGCCCGAGCCGGTGTCGCGGTCCAGGTCCTGGTCCCTGCCCACGTGGTGCCGCCACCCACCGCGCTGCCGCTGGTTCACATGCCGCCGGGCAGTGGCAAGGATGAGACAAACGACCTTGCGCTGGCGCTGTCCGACTGTCTGCTCGTTCCGGCCGAACCGCCGGGAGAACGTGTGGTGACGTTGGCGCGGCAGCTCCACAAGGCGCTGATTGTCCCGGGCGAGCAGCCGCCCGGCATCGAGCCGCACCCAAGCATCTCCGACCGCCTCGACCCGGAGGATCCCGGTCCGCATAGCCGGTTCCGGTGTCTTTGGGGGCGGTCGGAGCAGATCTTCCTGGAACTCGCCGCCTTCGGCTGGCGGGGCCGAAAGGATGACGGCGCCGCCCGAAGCCGCGAGCGGTTGCGCGAATGCGCGCTCGACGCGGAGTGGCAGCACAAGCCATATTTCGCGCCTGAGGGGTGGCAGGACCGCGACCCCGACCGAGCCGCCCGGGACGCCGGCCGCCCCATCGTCGCGGCCTTCGATCAGCTCGACCGCAGCGCGCTGTTTGGCTCCTATAAGCATCGCGACCTCGCCTGGTTCGCCTATTTGGCCGCTGCCTTCGCGGTGTTCGCAGCCGTGGCGGGGCATATCGAGCTGGTCCACGATTGGCCGCGATGGGCCTGGCCGGTGATTGAGCTCGCTCTGCTCGCCGTTGTCCTCGGGACCACGCTATCCGCCCGCCGCGCACGCTTGCAGGATCGCTGGACCGCCTGCCGCTTCGGCGCCGAGCAACTTCGTATCGCCCGCATGTGCCTGCCGCTTCTGGTGATCCCCCGCGCCCTGTGCAGCCTGGACAAGCTTCCTCGGCAAGACGAATCCCAGCATGCGCTGGCCGAGGTCAAGCGCGCCGTCCGCGACCAGGGACTTCCGGACCTGCCACCGGCGCTGTCCGCGTTGGATGCCGCACGCTGGCTGGACTTCGTGGTGTCCGATCAAACGGACTATCACCGCAAGAACTCCCTCAAGCTGGAGTGCGCCGAGCAGCGGCTGAACCGCCTGACGGTCTTCCTGTTCGCCCTCGCTGTCCTGGCGGTTGGCGTCCACCTGGTTGGCCGCGAGGAGAATTGGCTGCTGATCCTGACGGCGGCGCTGCCAGCCTTCGGCGCGGCAATACATGGCGTGACCACACGGCTGGGCTTTGTCCATCGCATCCAACTCAGTCTGGACGCGGAGCAGGATTTGCAGCCGATCCATGAGGCATTGGGGAAGATGATCCACAAGAATGCCGCCGGCTGGCCGCAGGTGCGCGCCTTGGCAGTGCAGGCTGCGGACGCCATGGCGCAGGAGACCAAATCCTGGCACAGTCAGGTGCGGCGGCAGAAGGACGTCATCGTCTGACCGATATCCCCGACCTCACCACCCACCCGCGCGCCCAACGCGTCGTCAAACGGCCAATCCCGGTCCAGGTGACGTTCGCGCTTCAGGACGGCACCTGCGACACCCTGGAAGGTCCGGTCGGCTTTCGCACCGGCGACGCGGTGCTGACCGGGGTGCGCGGCGAGCACTGGCCGGTGCGGCGGGACCTGTTCCTCGCCAGCTACACCCCGGAACGGCCGACGGAGGCCGGGCAGGACGGGCTGTATCGCAAGAACCCCTCGGTCGCGCTGGCGCTGCAACTCGACCGCGATATCGACGTTCCTGTCGGCTGGCAGCCGGACGCTCTGCACGGCCACGCCGGCGACTGGCTGCTGCGCTACGACGACGGCAGCCACGGCGTGCTGCAGGACGCGATCTTCCGGGAGACGTATGAGGCCGCGCAACCTTAGTCGCGCGACCCGGCGGCTCGCCGCTAATCCGACCCTCCGGCCGTGCCGCCACTTCGTCATGCCGACGCAGGTCGGCATCCACGCCTTCGGGCCCCCGGGAAAAGGCGTGGATGGCGGGCCTGCGCCCGCCATGACGTTGGAGGCAAATGCCCTCACCCGTCCCCATCCTGCCGCACCGGCACGAACCGTCGGTACACCGCCCCCAGGCCGATGAGCGCCAGACCGAGGCCAAGGAACGACACCACCCGCCACAGCCCCGTCAGCCCGGACATGTCGATCGCGAACACCTTCACGCAGACCAGCCCGATGACCCCCAGCGCCGTCAGCCTCAGCCAGCGCTGGCCGCTGCGGATGCCCTGCACCATCAGGCCGATGCCGTAGGCCAGCCAGGCGCCCGACCAGCCCCAAAGCTCCGCCGCCTCCACAGCGGGAAATCGCATCCCGTCCGGGTGGAAAACCTGCCGGACCTGCAAGCTGATCCAGGCGAACCCCGCCGCCACCGCGTAGGCGTCCATTACCATCCGGACCCGGCCGAATCCCGCCATCCGCCGCGCCACGACGGCGAGGCAGGCCGGCGCCAGATAGGCGGCCCCAAGCGTCGGCACCCCCGCGCGGGCGCCCGTCACCATCGGGTTCAGCAGCAGCAGCACCGTCCCGTAGGCCAAAGCGATCCCGCCCAGCACCTGCCAGGCCCAACGCAGCACCGCTCTCCCCGTCCGCTGCGCCAGATACAGATAGGCCGTCGCCTGCACCGCAAGCGTCAGCAGGTGCAGCGCGGCCTCGGTGAAGCCGGCCGGGCGGGCCAGATCGCCCTCGCCGCTCCAGTGGCGGATCTCCAGCGCGACGAACAGCGCCAGGAACGCGACCGCGCCCGCCTCCAGGGTCGCGACCAGAAAATCGTCCGCGCGGCGGCGGAACAGCACCGAGGCGAGCGCGAAGGACGCGGCGGGCAGCGCGTATCCGGCCACCAGCCCGTTCGCCAGCGGCAGCGTCCCGAACGCGTAGTCCAGCACATACCAGTTCAGCACCAGCCGGACGATCACCGCCGCCGCCACCGCCAGCGCTACCGGCCGCAGTGCGGGCAGGTCCGCGCGCGCCTCGATCCAGGCCAGAGGCGGCAGGAACAGCGCGACCGCCAGCGTGAGCCAGTAATCGTGCAGCAGCATCCCGCAGCCCAGCGCCAGAGCGGCCACCGCGCCCGCCGCATGCACCCCGGCGCGCCGGCGGTCCGCGGCGGCCAGCGTGGCGGTCCCGGTCAGGGCCGCGCTGAGTGCCAGGGAGGCGGCGGCCCAGGCGGCGTCCGTCTGGAACGCGGTGATCCGGGCATAGGCCACCGCCAGCGTCAGCACCGGCACGGCGGCAACCAAAGCGGCCCGGGGCAGGGGATGCGGCGCCCGCCGCTCCAGCCACAGCCCGGCGGCGGCGTGGAAGCCCGCCAACAGAAAAGCGGCGGTGAGGAACGGCACCAGGGCGGCGGGCGCCCAGGCCCCGGGCAAAACAGCCTGGACGATGCCGTCCGCCGTGATCACCTCGCCTGTCGGCTGCCACGCCGGCACCGCCCAAATCGCCAGAGATAGCAACCCGATTAGCGCAGCGACCCAAGGCAGACGATCCAGCCGCGGTTCCGCAACGCCCTTCCAAACCGCTATCGGCGACAGCGCCAGCAGCGCGGCCTGAGGCGCCAGGCCGGGCGCGAAAGCATCCAGCACCAGTCCCGCGGCGCCGAGCGCGGCAAACGGCAGCCACGCCAGCCGCCGCCCGACCCGATGCTCCAGCGCGGCGCCCGGCAGCAGCGCCAGGTTCAACGCCGCGGCGGCGGCCACGAACAGCGCGGCGGCCCAGCGGCCCGGCGCCTCCGGCAGACCGGCAAAGCACACCCACAGGCAGCCGCCGACGGTCGTCGCCCAACCCAGCCAGGTCCAGGCCGTGCGCCGCACCACCATCAGCGCGGCGGCGGAGACCAGGAACAGGTAGCCGAACAACCCCGGCAAAGACGGATTCTGCGTCGCCACCAGGGCAGGGGTGGCGAACGCCCCCGCGATCCCGGTCGCCGCCGCCAGCGGCCCGTACCGCAGAGCCGCCGCCAGAGCGATCAGCGACGCCGCCGCCATCGCAGCGAAACTGATCAGCGGCGCCAGCAATCCATAGAACGGCCCCGCGCCATAGGCCGCGCCGAACAGGAAAGCCGAACCTCCGGCGGCCAGGCCGCCCGGCGCCTGGTCGATGCGGAACGGGCCGGGGAGGGCAGGCCCCTCATGCCGGTGCAGGAACTCCGCCCCCGCCAGCAGCGCAACGCCCAGCAGGGCGGCGAAACCGCAGCGGGCGGCGGGGCCGAGCAGTTCCTGCTCCACCGCATAGCGCACCAGGAACACCCCGGCGAACAGCAGCGCTGCGGAGCCGAGCCAGACGCCCCAGTTCATGGTGATCAGCGCTTCGAGGTCCCGGCGCGGCGGTGCGGGCGACGACGGCGCGGGCGGCGAGGGTTCGGCCGCCGGGTCGGCGAACGGCTCCGGCCGGACCGGTTCGGGCGGGGCGCGCAGCCTCCGCAGCTCCCGGTGGGCCGATCGGGCGCTGAAAAAGCCGGCGATGCCCAGGACCCAGCCAATGAGCCAGCCCAGTTGCAGGAGGATGTGCATCGCGGCAAAGGGCCGCGCGCCGCCCGGCCGGTCAAGTACGATCTGAGCCGGGAGGTATCGGCGGACCGCCATATTGCGGCAGACAAGCGGCGCGAAACGATATAAACCGGCGCCAGCCAATTTTACCGCCAGAATCAGTCGGATGATCGATCGCGCCGCCAGCCCAACGACAGCACGCAACGCCGCGGCGCGTGAGCGGCGCCGATGACGGCGCACGTCGAGTCGGACACCCCCGGCCGCAGGCTCTGGCCGCGGCTGGCGTTGCTGGCGGCCCTGCTATGCGTGGCGGCCGCCGCCTGGTGGCTGACCGGCGCATGGCAGACGCGTGAAGAGAAATCCGAGGTCGCCCGCACCCGGGAGGAGGTCGATCTGCGGCTGTCTGGCTTTGTCAGCGATTTCGCGAAATCGATCAGCTATATCCGCTCCGTCCCCGTGCTGATCGCGAACGAAATCGTGGTGCGGGAGTTTCTTTCCAACCCCTCCGCCGATGCTGCCGCGCTGAACGCCTACCTCGCCTTCATCGCGAAAACCGTGAGCGTCGATCTGGCCTTTGTCGTCGATCCGTCGGGGCTGTGCGTCGCCTCCAGCAATTTCGACGGACCCGACTCGCTTGTCGGCGAGCATTTCGCCGATCGGGAATATTTCGTGGCGGCGCGCAAGGGGCTGGCGGGGGTGCAGTACGCCGTCGGGCGCGTCACCAATATTCCGGGATTGTTCTTTTCCGAACCCGTGCTGCGGGACGGCAAGCTGCTTGGCGTCGCCGTGGTCAAGATCAACGTCCCCAACATCCAGCGCACCGTCTCCGCCCGCGGCGGCTTCGTGACGGATCGCCATGGCGTCGTGGTGATCGCCGCGGATCCGGACTGGCTGCTGAAGGCGGTTCCGGATGCAACGGTCTACGCCATGACCGCGCAGCAGCGCCGGCTGGCCTATAAGCGGGACGACATCGATCCGCTGCCGCTGGTCCGCAGCGAAGGCGAACCGTTCCCCTTCCGCGCCGCCGGGGTCCCGTCGGTGATGGCGCGGCAACCGCTGGCGACCGAGGGCATGGCCGCCTATGTCCTCGCCCCGGTGGAGGGCCTGGCGTCGCTGGAGAAAATCCGGATCAGCGCATTCGCGATCATCTTTGCCGGGATTTGCGCGGTGGCCTGGGGAATTTTCATCTCGGCCGTGATGGCGAAACGCTCGCGCGCCTTTCGCGCCGGGCTGATTGCCGCGAAGGAGCAGGCGGAGGCCGGCAGCCGCGCCAAATCCGACTTCCTGGCGACCATGAGCCATGAAATCCGCACCCCGATGAACGGCGTCATCGGCATGACCGATCTGCTGCTCGACACCGAACTGACGGACGACCAGCGGCACTCGGCCAATACCGTGCGCAGCTCGGCCGAGGCGCTGCTGTCGATCATCAACGACGTGCTGGATTACTCCAAGATGGAGACCGGGCGGCTGGATTTCGACAACCGGGCGTTCGAGATGGGGCAGTTGGTGGAGGGCGTCCTGGACATCCTGGCGCCGCGCATCGCCGACAGGGACATCGATCTCGCCGGCTATGTCGCGCCGGATGCGCAGGGCGGATTCGTCGCGGACGACGGACGGATCCGCCAGGTGCTGCTGAACCTTTTGGGCAACGCCATCAAGTTCACCGAGCACGGCATCGTCGTGGTGAACGTTTCCGCGGATCCGGACGAAAGCGGCCGTGTGCGGTTCGAGGTCAAGGACACCGGCATCGGCATTGCCGACGATGCCAAGCCGCATCTTTTCTCCATGTTCACCCAGGCTGATTCGTCGATGACGCGGCGATATGGCGGGACCGGCCTGGGGCTGGCGATCTCCCGCCGCATTGTCGAGGCCATGGGCGGGACGATCGGGTTCGACAGCGAATTTTCGAAAGGCAGCACCTTCTGGTTCGCGATACCGCTGCAACGGTGCAACGATATCCCGTTGCCCCGCGGCGGGATCGCGTCGCTGGCCGGCATCCGCGTCCTGGTGGTGGACGACAATCCTGTGAACGTCGACGTGTTTCGCCGCCAGATCGAGGCGGCGGGGGGACGGGTCGAAGCGCGCAACGATGCCGGTTCGGGACTGGACCTCGCGCGCAAGGCGGCCGAAAGCGGAACGCCGTTCGATGTCGCGGTCCTCGATCACCAGATGCCGGGCGTCAGCGGCTATGACCTGGCGACGGCAATCCGCTCCGATGGCGCTCTGGCGGCACTGCCGCTGATCCTGGCCACGTCCGTTTCGACGGTGAACCTGCGCGTCAAGGCCAGGGAGGCCGGCATCAACTACGTGCTGACCAAGCCGGTGCGGCAGCAGTCGCTGATTTCCCATCTGCTCGAGGCCGCCGGCCGCGACCCCGGCTCGCCGTCGGCGCCCGCCAAGGTTGCCCAGATGTCGCTGGTACCGTTGCAGGCATCGCTGCGCATACTCGTGGTCGATGATGTCGCAACGAACCGGTTTGTTGCTTCACGGATTTTGGCGAAAGCCGGTCATGCGGTGGAGCTTGCGAGCGACGGCGCCGAAGCGGTGGAGAAGGTCGCGGCCGCTGATTTCGACATGATCTTCATGGATGTGCAGATGCCGCGGATGGACGGGATCGAGGCGACGGCGGCGATCCGGGCGATGAACCAGCCGAAGTCGGCGGTGCCCATCATTGCGATGACGGCACATGCGATGGATGGCGACCGGGAGGCTTTGCTGGCGGCGGGCATGAACGATTATGTTTCGAAGCCGATCAATCCGAGCCAGTTGGTGAAGCTGATCGAGGTATGGCAGCGGAGGCAGGTTTTCAGTTAGGTGACGCCCAAGAATAAGCGAATCGGGCGGTTAACTTTGTTCCGATAGGGGTCGGGAAGTTTCCTCCCCGCCCTCCGAACCGTGCTGGCGGATCTCCCGCACACGGCTCTCCAGTCGCTGGTTTCCTCATCGGGAGCATCTCGCCTCCTCATGGGCTGCTAATAGGGT
>Ga0326727_10011133_pt1 | contig 21082 bp, 15 predicted proteins | sample MB2enrmetagenome_FD_207643 | JGI IMG/M metagenome (GOLD analysis project Ga0326727, IMG submission 207643) | Lab enriched peat soil microbial communities from McLean, Ithaca, NY, United States - MB29MY | ecosystem: Environmental > Terrestrial > Soil > Wetlands > Peat | place: USA: New York...
CACGGTCAAGCAATTTGCGGACAATGGCATCGTGGCAGAGAAGGGGGATACACTCTACTATTCCGTCATTTCAGGCAACGACGTCGAGGACAACGGCAACGATGGGATTTTCATCGAATATGGCTCCTACAACTATTACAACTCGTTGTTCGACAACAAAGCTTTAAACAACCAAAAGAACGACTGCGAGGACAACACGGCGCCCTATGGCACCTTTACGGCGGACACGTACAACACTTGGTTCAATAATATCGGCAGTATGAGCCTCCCGAACGGACTCTGCACGGCACGCGGGTGGCGCCATTGATCTCGTGCCCGAGCTCCCCGACGGGGGTCTGCGCGGCACGCGGATGGCGCCATTGATCTCGTCATTGACGCTGATCGAGATTGACCCGGTGTTCAGCCCCGCAGGGGCGCAAGAATTTAGCCCGGGGCGTAAGCCCCGGGAACAACGACCACCAACGGTATTCACCCAGCCCGGGAGGGGCGACAGAAGGTTCCCCAAAGAAATCGGCGTCATCTGTCGCCCCTCCGGGGCTTTCCTGCGTAGGGGGACGCCGTTCCCCAGGGCTCACGCCCTGGGCTAAATCCTTCCGCCCCTCCGGGGCTTATGGGCGTGACGGCGCCCCCTTTTCCAGGGCTTGTGCCCGTGCGCTGAACTCGTCGCCACCACGGCGGGCTGTACAACCAACCCTGCTCTTGACCCCTCCGGCTTTCACCAAGGCGCGCCCTATCCAGCGCCATTGTGTCTCTTGACAAATGTAGCCAGGCTCCTATACTAGACGCGCTTTGGCACACTTAAATCATCCTGACTTGTCAGGGCTCTCTTCAGGAGGTAGAAGGCCCGCCTACCTGCGATGGACTCGGGGGCCAGGAATGCCAATTCGCATTGAACCCACAACGGAGGCGCTATGATTAGGCTATATTTCATGCTGAATAATCGCAAGCGTTTCGTTATCTCGGCCGCTATGGGCGCGCTACTTGTTCTTCTCGCCTGTGGCGCGAACGCGCTGGCTGGGGTCAGGGTCACGGCGCGCTGCGTGCCCAACCTCAGCGTAAACCCTACCTGCACAGACTCTTACTCCACGATCCAGAAAGCGGTAAATGCCGCCCATTTTGGCGACGCTATTTTCGTTGGCCCGGGGACGTACAACGAGTCGGTGACGATCAACGTCCAGGCTCTCGCCCTCCTCGGCGTGCAAGCTGGAAATGATGCACGCTTTGACCGATACGATCCGTCGAAGGAATCGATCGTGGATGCGTCCTCGAAGGGGAGCTCCGCGTTTATCGTAACCGCGGGGGGTGTGGTTATCGACGGCTTCACCATCCAGGGCGGTACGAGCAGTACGGCGCCCGGGGCTCCTTCCCCCCCTGCGGGCGTCTACGTGGCGAACGGCAACCCGCTTGTCCGCAACAACATCCTCCAGAACAACAGTACCGGCGTTTATATACTCGGCGGCTGGGCGGACGTTATAAAACAAAACCTCTTCAGAACCAACAACGCGGGGAAAGCGCCGAATTACGGTTACGGAATTGTCTTAAATACGGGGTGGCTTGCGATCATCACTGAGAACGAGTTCGCCGGAAATAAGACGGCCGCCATAGACGTCAACTCAGCAGGCGCTGTGACGATAACGGACAACACCTCAGAGAACGACGGCTCGTTCGCGATTTTTACAGGTGTAGCCCAATCCGTATTCAGCCACAACCAGGGCAAGAACTTTGGCCACACGGGGGTCTTGTCCGGTGCGCAATACGGTGATGCGGCGGTCGCCGTCGGTTTCGGCAATAACCCGCTGGTGATCAGCGACAATGATCTGGAAAACGGAGAAGGGCCCATTAGCAACGGTATAGCGTTCACCCCTGCTTTCGGAACCACGTGCGGATCCCCTTCAGGCCCCTGCCCCAGCCAGAGTGTGAGTGTAACAAACAACAAGATCCAAGGCTTTCCGGAGAATGGCATCGTGGCGGAGCAGAAGGCAGGCACGGGGATGCTCGAATTTTCCTGGATTCACGGCAACGAGGTCCTGGACAACGGCGTAGATGGGATTTTGATCGAGGTCAATAATCACAACAACTCCATAATGGATAACGTGGCGGAAGGCAACCAGGTGTTTGACTGCGCGGACGACACCGCAACACCAGGAGGCGGTGGCACGCTGGGGACGGAGGAGAGTTGGTTCAACAACGCCGGCAACTCGAGCAACCTGACGGGACCGCCGCCACTCTGCACGCCAGGCAGTAGGCATGATCACTACTAGACGCGTTTCTCACACTTAAGTCACCCTGACTTGTCAGGGCTCTCTTCAGGAGGTAGAAGGCCCGCCTACCTGCGATGGACTCGGGGGCCAGGAATGCCAATTTCCCATTGAACCGACAACGGAGGCTCTATGATCAGGATTCATAGCATGCTGAATAATCGGAAGCGTTTTGTATTCACGGTCGCCCTGGCCGCGGCATTTGTTCTCCTCGCTGGTGGCGCCAACGCGCTGGCCAACACGGTGTGGACTGTGAGCAAGTCCAGCTCGAACGGGACCTGCTCACCGGGCGCGACCACCTGCAACACCATCCAAGCGGCTGTCATTGCCGCCTCGCCTGGCGACGTCATCAACGTTGGGCCAGGGAAGTACAACGAGACGGTCGGTATCGGCAAGCCCAGTCTCTCCCTCCTGGGGGCGCAAGCCGGAAGGGATGCGCGGGTAGACCGATACGACCCGACGAAAGAATCGATTGTGGATGCGAGCGGGCCCGGAGGTGGGGGTGGAGCTGCGTTCTTTGTCAACGGCTTTGGGGTGGTCATCGATGGTTTCACCGTCCAGGGCGGTAAAAATGGTTCAACACCCAATGCGTCGGGCATCTACGTGACTCCTGGGGCCAACGTATCTCGAATCCTCAACAACATCATCCAGAACAACGCCATGGGCCTATACTTCGGGGCTTTCTATTCGTCTCCTAACTGGTACAATTCCTATTTTGTCCTCGTAAAACACAACCTTTTCAAAACCAATAATGCGGGGGCATCGGGGTCGTCTACCAGCCCAATCGCGGGCCAGGCGGGCTTCGGAATTGTGGGCAACCGCCCTGCGGACGGGACTGACATCACCGAGAACGAGTTCATTGGCAACAAGGCGGCCGCCATAGTCGTAGCTAACGGCGCAAATGTGGAGATAACCGGGAACACCTCAAACGAGGATGGCTCGTTCGCGGTTTTTGGCGGTTGCTACTCGGTCATCTTCAGCCACAACCAGGGCAAGAACTTTGGCGCGCAGGGAATCCTGCCCGTGCTCGATTCGTATAAAGCTGACGCGGCCGTCGATGCCATCATCAATAACCAAGCCCTACAGATCAACGATAATGATCTCGAGGAAGGGAGAGTAGCCAACTACAACGGGATCGACTTCGCCGCCAAAGGGGCCAACTACGTCTGCTTTATGTGTCAGGTAAGTAACAACAAGGTCAAGCGATTTTCGGGCAATGGGATCGTGGCGGAGGAAGCGTCGTGCGCCTCGACACTTCAGTGGTCCGGGGTTTCAGGCAATATCGTCGAGGACAACGGGAAGGATGGGATTCTCATCGGAGCTACCCCTTGCCCTTCAGCTCCCGGGCCCAACAACAAATATAATCAATACATCTCGTTGGTGGATAACATAGCGCAAGGCAACGGCGGGAATGACTGCGAGGATGACACCGTAGGCGGCGGCTACACGCCCGTTTTGACCTTGGGAAGGGCCAACACCTGGTCCAATAACATCGGCAGTTTGAGCCACCCGAACGGACTCTGCTCGCCCGGCGAAGAGTAAGATCGTGACTAGCGTTGGTCGAAATTGACTCGGTCTTTAGCCCCGGAGGGGCGCAAGAATTTAGCCCAGGGCGTAAGCCCTGGGTACACCGCGCAGAAACCCTATCCACCCAGCCCCGGAGGGGCGAAAGAAGATCGCCCAAACATTTACCAACCTGCTCGCACATATTATTTTCAGCACCAAAGACCGCGTCCCCAGCATCCGCCCCGAACTCCAATCCGATTTGCACGCCTATCTGGGAGGCATCATCCGCAACCTGCAAGGGCAGGCTCTGAGGGTGAACGGAATGCCCGATCACGTGCACCTGCTGGTGTGGCTGCCGCCGACCGTGGCCATCGCGGAGGCGTTGCGGGTGCTGAAGGCGAATTCATCCCGTTGGGTTCACGAGAGCCAAGGGCACAGCACTTTCGCCTGGCAGGCCGGTTACGGAGCTTTCAGCGTTAGCCAATCGAACGTTTCCCGAGTGGTGAAATACATCGAGGACCAGGCAAGGCATCATCACAGAATGTCATTCCAAGAGGAGCTTCTGGCGTTTCTCAAGAAAAATCACATTGCCTACGACGAGCGCTACATCTGGCAATGATTCTATCGCCCCTTCGGGGCTCGTTCGCGTGGTTACGCCTCGTTCCCCCCAGGGCTCACGCCCCGTGCTGAATCCTGCCGCCCCTTCGGGGCTCGTTTGCGTGGTCGCACCCCAGGTACAAGAGAGCGCGGGCAGAGCCTGCCCTGGGCGCAGCGAGGGGCTGCCCGCGGCACAGCGGGCGGGACGCCGGGGCACCCGCACCCTGCAAACCTCAAGCTGCCCTTGGAAAAGAGGTCAATAGAAACCGATTTCAACTGTTCAGAGTCGAGTGTCGACTTTCCACACGGTCCCCCTGTGACTCTGGCGTGCGGGGAGTAGCGTGGACTTGGATGAATTCAAGGAAGGCGGAAACGACCTGGGGGTCGAACTGCGTACCGGAGCAGCGGCGTAATTCTTCAAGGGCATCCTGGAAAGTGCGGGCACTCTTGTAGCGCAGGTCGGAAAGCATATTGTGGAAGCACTCAGCCACCGCCACGATTCGCGCGCCCAGGGGAATCCCGTCGCCAGCCAGCCCGTCCGGGTAACCCTTGCCGTCGTGTCGCTCGTGGTGGTGGCGCACGATGCGCTGAATTGGTTCCACATTCAAAGGTTCCAACATCTTCGCCCCCCAGGCCGCATGGCTCTTCATGATCTCGAACTCTTCCGCCGTCAGCAGCGTGGGCTTATGGAGCACGTGCTCAGGCACGTGGAGCTTGCCCATATCGTGCACCATGCCCGCCAGGCGGATTTCGCCGATTTCCGCCGGGGATAATCCCGCCTGTATTGCGATCTGGGCTGCCAGCCGTGAAACCGCCTGAGCGTGGTCCTTCATATAGGGGCCTTTGGCTTCCACGGCGAAAGCGAGGGCGCTGAGGGTATCGAAAAGGGGGTTCATCTGGTCGGAGTTGTGGTGGTCGTGGCTGGAGGCGTCGGGGGCAGTGGAAGACATCGGTTGCACCGCCACTCCCAAATACGCTTCCAGCAGCCGCTTATCACGTTCCGCATCCTCTGGCTTGGGGCTCAGGGAAGCCGCCTTCACGCAGTTCCCGCCACAGTCTCGGGCAAGGCACATTCCGAGATCCGCAATCCTGAGGATCTCCTCTTGGGTTCGGCAGTGGTCGGGGAAGGTCGCGATCCCGAAGCTTCCCGTCACCTCGCAGGCACGCAGGAAACCGTCCGCTTCCACCGCGGCCCGCAACTCCTCCGCCAGAATTCCAGCGTGTTGCGTGTCAGCCTCGGGCATCAGGATGGCGAACTCATCCCCCCCATACCGCGCCACCACATTGGGTGGCCTCGATCGGGAATCGAGCAGGGCGGCCACAGCGTTCAGCACTTTATCGCCTTCCTGCCGGCCCATGCGGTCATTGACCTGCTTGAACCTGTCGAGGTCCATCATAATCAGGGAGAACTGCCGACCCGAACTGGTTGACCCCCGCCGTTCCTTGTCCAGCGCCTCCTTGAAGTAGGAATGGGTCCTGAGACCTGTCAGACCGTCAGTGATGGGCTCCTCCACAGGAACCCGCCGGGCGAGCGCATGGGGCGATGCGAGGGCCAATGCGAGTTCGTTGTAACCCTCTAGGGAGGCCGTCCCCTCCGCGCGAAGGCCAAGATTGTATAAGTAACGCGCCCGCGGCCGCCTCATTCCGACGAGGACCCCTGCTAGCAAGGCAATTGACACAATGACTACCCAATCTAGCCAGGCCATCTGTTCCCTCCTCCCTTTGCCGCGATAAGCACTGAAAGCGCGCGCCTCCCGTCCTTCTGCCGGGCCTATCCTGACATTTTACCTGTGAAGATTCGAGTAATCAACAGTGCTAAGGTGGGGCGCTAAGGTAGGAGTGCTAAGGTATGAGTAATGTCCCAATTGGTCGGAAACATACCTCTCTCCCTAAGGGCTGAGCGTGTCCCCCATCTTCGGCTGGACACCGGGGATGCGAGCGTTGCGGTTGCTCGGTGGGTTCGGAGGACCCGAAGAACCGGACTTGGGCTCAGAATTTGGAGGAGGGATGGTGGGGTCCCCCCCACGCATGGCCGGGCCCTTGGAGTGCGGCAGCGGAGCCTGCGGAGCTGCCGCCTTGGCTTGCTCTTTCAGTCCAAAACTAAAGGCGGCAGCTCCGCAGGCTCCGCTGCCGCACTCCAAGGGCTTCGCCTCGTTGCTTCTAGGCTGAAGAGCGACGGGTCGTCACCATTCTCTCATGCGAGCACCGCCACCGGCTCAGCTTGCAGCGCATCGAATCGGACTGAGACCAGCTTGGACACGCCCGGTTCCTCCATGGTGACGCCGTACATCACTCGGGCGATTTCCATGGTGCGCTTACTGTGGGTAATCAGGATGAACTGCGTGTGTCGGCTCATTTGTTCGACCATGCGGCTGAAGCGTTCAATGTTCGACTCGTCGAGTGGCGCATCCACTTCGTCCAGGATGCAGAAGGGGCTTGGGGTGTAGCGGAAGATGGCGATGAGCAGCGCCAGGGCTGCCAACGCTTTCTCTCCGCCGGAGAGTAACAGCACATTCTGAAGGCGCTTGCCGGGAGGCTGGGCGGCAATGTCGATGCCGCTGTCAGCATCCAACTCATCCGTGAGGCGCATCTCGCCCACTCCGCCGCCAAACAGGGCGCGGAAGGTCTCGGCGAAATATGCGTTAATCGCCTGGAACGCTTCCAGGAATTGCTGGCGCGAGACCTGATCGATTTCGCGAATCGCCTGGGTTGTGTCCTCAATCGAGGCCAGCAGGTCCTGGCGTTGGGTATCGAGGAAGGTCAGCCGCTCCTCGGCTTCCTGGAGCTCTTCGAGAGCCATCATGTTGACCGGGCCCAGGTTCTCGAGGCGGATCTTGAGTTGGCGAGCCTCTTCTTCAGCGGCCTGCAAGGTTTCGCCCGCCAGCACGGAGGCAGGAGGCAGCTCCGCAAGCACTGCGGAAGGCTCCGCGTGGAGTTCCTCGCGGCACTGTTGCGCCTGGTGGGCGCGGTCGGAATCGGCCCGGGCAAACGCCACCTCGGCTTCGGAACGCGCGGCGCGATGCGTCTCGAGTTCGGCTCGCGCGGCATCCACCTGCGGGCTGAGCGCATCGCGCTGAGCCTTCACCGCCTCTGATTCCTGCTCGAGGCGCTGGAGCTCCACCCGCGCCATCTCCAGTCCGGCTTCCAGCTCATGCCGGCGGACCCCAATGGTTTCGCTCTCTTCCGCCAGGCGCTGCTGTTGTTCGCGCCAGCTCTCCGATTGTTGCTGGAGGCGCGTCATACGGCTGCGTACGTCCTCGCACATGCCCAGCAGGCGCTCCAGCTCGGCCCCCGCGGCGCGTGTCCTTTCCTCGAGCGCACTCGAGCGGGCGCCTGCCTCGGCTACTTCCTGCGAAAGGCGCTCGAGCTCGAGGCGAAGCTCGCGCAGCGCCCGACTTGACTCTGTGATGGCTTCCTCGCGCCGGGTCTTTTCCTGTCCCGCCGCCTCCAGCTCCGCGCGCAGTCCGGCTTCCCGCTCTGCGGCTAAGGTGAGTTCACCCTCGAGCGCCGCGGCTTCCGACTGAAGGATTTTGAGCTGGGTGCGGGCGCGCTCGAAGGCCTCGCGCGTCTGGCGCAACTTTTCGTCGGCCACCACGGCTCTCTTTTCCGCCTCCTGCTTGGTTGCGGTCAGGTCCGCCTGGTTCTTGGCGAGTTGCGTGGCGCGGCGGGCAGCGTCGGCCAGCGCTGCCTGGTGGGCTTGGATATTGCCCTCCAGCTCGGCGGTTCGGCGCTCCAGTTGGCGGAAGTCCCGCCGCAGTGCCAGAGGCCCGGCGCTCGAGCCTTTGCCCCCGGAAACCAGGCGATGTTGATAGTGCTCACCGTTCCGGGTCAGGAAGTGGTATTCAGGGTAGGCGCCCGCCAGCCGCTGGGCGGTGGCGGAGTCCTCGACCAGAAAGGCATGGGCCAACGCAGGTAGGCCCAGGTCGCCATTCAATCCAAGAGATTTCTGGAAGCTTATCAGGTCCCGCACCGGGGCCAGCACTCCTTCCTCGGCAAGGAGGTCAGTGTGGGCTTGCCCGTACTTCTGGTCATTCGGGGGTATCTGGGTAACGAAGAAGGTGGACCGCCCCCTTCCTTCCTCGCGCAGCAGCGCGATGCCGGAGCGGGCCTGCTCGTGTTGTTCCACAACCACACACTCGAGTTCGACCTTGAGGAAGTCTTCCACCACTTCTTCGTAGCCCGGCGAGACCTCCACGAAGTCGGCGAGCACGCCGAGGGGACGGAACGGATGCCCGTTCATGGGGATCTCCCCCGCCAGCAGTCGCCGCACACTCTCCGTGCTGTAAGCGTGACGGGCCAGGGACTCCTCCAGCGCCTGCTTCCGCGCCACGGCGCCGGAGTGTTCCCGGCGCAGCGTCTCGAGCGCCGAGCGCCAGGAAGCTTCCTCGCCCCGCGCTTGCTCGAGCCCCGCCTCGGTTTCGCTCAGCGCCTGCGCCAAGCCGGCCAGCGCGGTCGAGTCCTGCCGCTGTGCCGCGATCGAAGCCTCCAGCTCAGCCGCCCAGCGCTGGTTTTCCTGCTCCGCGCGCTGCCTTTCGGACTCGGTGCGCGCCGCTTGCCGGGAAAGCGCCAGGCCCGCTTCCTCGGCTTGCACAAGCTGATTGCGAAGCTCCGCCGCGCGGCTCACCGCAACCAGCATGGCTTGCCGGCAAGACTCGACCTGATCCTCCGCGGCGGCCACCTGGACGCTTAACGAGTCCTGGCGCGAGAGCAGTTGCGCCAGCGCTCCTTGTGCCGCCGTCCAATCCTGCTGGACCTGTTCGAACTGGAGAGTCCTCTCCTTGCTTTGCTCTTCCAGTGAAGTCAGTTGGGTCCGGAAATCGGCCCCTTCCCGAGCTGCGTCCATGGCGCGCGCTTCCAGGCTTGCACCCTGCTGGCGAACCTGTTCGCAGCGCGAGAGTAACCGCTCGCGCTCCAGGCCGCTTTGCGAGATCTGCTCCCGCCATTGCGCGAGCCGGCGCTCCCACTCCTCGTGCTTCTGTGCGGCGGCCTTCTGCTCCTGCTCCAGGGCTTCGAGCCTCTGCGCCGCGAGCCCGCACGCGTCCTGCGCCTGGGCCACCTCTCTCCCCAGCCGGGCGCATTCCGCTTCCTGGGCCACCCAGCGCGAGGTGAGGACCACTTTCAGCCGCGCGCGCAGCTCATCCTGGAATTCCTTGTAGCGCCGCGCCTTGGAGGCCTGGCGCTTCAGCGAGTTCACCTGCTTGCTGACTTCTTCCAGGATGTCGGTGATGCGAGCCAGATTCTGCCGCGAAGATTCCAGCTTGGCCTCCGCCAGCCGTTTGCGCGTCTTGAACTTTGAAACTCCCGCCGCCTCTTCCAGGATCAGGCGACGGTCCGAGGGCCGGGAACTCAGAACCTGCCCGATTCGCCCCTGCTCGATGATGGCGTAAGATTCCGGGCCCAGTCCGGTGCCCATGAACAAGTCTTGGATGTCGCGCAAGAGACAGACTTGGCCGTTGATCAAATACTCGCTCTCACCAGAGCGAAACAGCCGGCGTGTGACCGTAATCTCGCCGGCATGATGGCGAAGCTTGGGCGGTCGGCTCCGCCCCTCATCGCTTTCACCCTCGTTGTCGCTGCCGCCTGCCGCCTCTTCAGATTCCTGCGCCTCCACTTGCAGGCGTTCTTTCTCTTCCTCCGGAAAGCCGGCCTCGTTGTATTCCGGGTCGATAAGCGTCATGCTGACTTCCGCCATGCTGGTGGGAGGCCTTGTGCCTGTGCCGTTAAAGATGACGTCAGCCATGCGCTCGCCGCGCAGGCTCTTGGCGCTCTGCTCTCCCAGGACCCAGGACACGGCATCAGATAGATTGGATTTGCCGCAACCGTTCGGTCCCACAATGGCGGCAACGCCTTCCGCGAATTCGAGCCGCGAGCGATCCCCAAATGACTTGAAGCCGAGCAGTTCGAGTTTTTTCAGTTTATACAAGTTACACCCCTTCCCTCTGGTCTTTGCAAGGAGGTGCAAACCCACGCTCGTGCTGAAACGACAACCGGAAGCATCGCCAACATCTTCACAGAATAGTTAGCACGAAAGAAAAAGGAAGTAAAGCGAAAAACCACAAAATGGTGGGCCTTTCCACTACCCTGGCCCCCATATCTAGGGGGCGGGCAAAACCAAACAAATAGCCCGTGGGCAGCACAAAACCTGAATAGTGAATTGTGAATTCCGTGGTATGTTAAACATGTTTAACGGGAAGGAGACAGGCTATGCTGGGTATTCGATTGGAACGAGAACTCGAAAGTAGGTTGGAAAAGCTGGCCAGAAAGACGGGGCGTAGTAAGAGTTACTACGCGCGGGAAGCCATTCGGCAATATCTCGAAGACCGCGAGGACTACGTTCTTGGCATCGCCGTCTTGGAGCGCAACGAACCCACCATCAGCCTGGAAGAGTTGGAGCGCAGACTTGACCTGGCGCATTAAGCAGGCCTACCGCTAAGGGCCAGTCAGCAGTTTGGGAATCACGGGCAGGCGGCGAACGGCGCGGACCGGCAGACGGGGATGAGACCACGTGTTGCAGCGCTGCACTGTACCCTCACTGGCACTGGGAACTCTCCACGCTCAGCCGCGTCCCAATCTCCCCCCCTTCGATCTCTTCCATCAAGTACTCAACCAGTTGACATGCCAGGTAGGTGGTTTCGGTGCGACATTGATCGGACAGTTCGGGGAGAATTTCCAGCAAACCATGGACCCCAGCCGCGGTGTTCAGCACATCCTGGAAGAACATCCGGTCGAGCGCGGCACGACGCTTTTCGCCACTGATATCGTTGAGTGAGAGGAGAATGAATCTCCCATCGAGGTGGAAACTCGCGGCCGTCACGCGCAGCTCGAGCGCCCTCTCGCCCTCGTCCGTCCGCATCGTGACCGCACACTCCTGAGTATCCTCGCCACCGCGCTGCTGGCTGCTCAGGATGGCCTGGATCACCCCGCAGGTCTCGCAAAATCGCGACGTTCCGCATTCCCCGTGTCCCTCCCGCCAGTGGATGCAGTTGAGGGCCTCGGCAACCCGCATTCCCAGAAGTTTGTCCTGCCGCCGCTGCAGGAGTTCGCAAAGCCTTTGGTTGGCCGCCACTATCTGGAGGCATTCATTGAGGATAGCCGCCGCCGTCGGAAAGGCGCTCAGGAGTTCCTGAAGATGAGGAATTGCGCAGTTATGTTGGTACTCCGCTCTGACTTGTTCGATTTCCCTACGTTCTGCGGGAGTGAAGCAGTTTGGCAGTATATCTGACATGCGAGGGCTCCTCGTGGTTCGACCCTGGAAGCTTTCTCCCCCCACACTACTATCGGCCACGTCGGGATTCCCAATTAGGATTCTGAAGTACGGCTAGCGGGAAGGCTGCCAGCGCAGGAGGGGCCGGCGCGCCGCACCGGCTTCATCCAGGCGGGTGACGCGAGTAGTGTAAGGCGCTTTGAGGACGAATTCAGGGTCCTCCTCGACCTCCTGGGCAATAGACCGCAGCGCGTCGATAAACATATCCAATTCCTCTTTGCTCGCGCTCTCCGTAGGCTCGATCATCATCGCGCCGGGGACAATCAGGGGAAAGGCTGTGGTGTAAGGATGAAAGCCGTAATCGATAAGCCGCTTGGCGATGTCGATGGTGTGCACGCCGCGCGCCGCTTGGCGCCGGTCGGAGAACACGCACTCGTGCATGCAGGTGCGGTCATGGGGCAGATCGAAAAGGTCCTTCAGCCGGCTCATCACGTAGTTGGCGTTGAGCACGGCGTCCTGGGTGGTCTGGCGCAGCCCTTCGAAGCCATTGGCCTGGATATAAGCGAGCGCGCGCACCGCCATGCCGAAGTTGCCGTAGAAGGCCCGCACCCGACCGATACTCCGGGGGCGGTTGTAATCCAGATGGAGCGTTCCATCCGGCTCCTGCTCGACGACAGGCAAGGGCAGGTAGGGCTCGAGAACCCTCCGCACCGCCACCGGCCCCGAGCCCGGACCGCCGCCGCCGTGAGGCGTGGTGAAGGTTTTGTGCAGATTCAGATGCATCACGTCCACGCCGAAATCCGCCGGGCGCGCCACGCCCACCAGCGCGTTCATATTGGCCCCATCCATATACATGAGGCCGCCTCTGGAATGCACCAAGGCGGCGATCTCCCGAATTTGCGACTCGAACATTCCCAGCGTGTTGGGATTGGTGAGCATCAATCCCGCAACTTCGTCCGTCATGGCTCGGTCGAGCTCGGCAAGGTCAACGCACCCGCGCGCATTGGAATTGATGTTGCGAACTTCGTAGCCCGAAATGGTGGCGCTGGCGGGATTGGTTCCGTGCGCCGAATCGGGGATCAGGATATATTTCCGTGGGTCGCCGCGCTCGGTAAGGCAGGCGCGGATCATGAGGATGCCCGTCAGCTCGCCTTGCGCGCCCGCCGCCGGCTGGAGTGTGACCGCGTCCATGCCGGTTATTTCCCCGAGGCAGCGCGCGGTCTCATGGAGAATTTTCAGACAGCCCTGGACCAAAGCTTCAGGCGCGTAGGGATGGTCCGTAGCCAAGCCCTCCAGGCGCGCCACCTCTTCATTGATCCGCGGGTTGTACTTCATGGTGCAGGAGCCCAGCGGATAGAGGCCCGTGTCCACGCCGTAATTCCAGGAGGAAAGGCGGGTGAAGTGACGGATCACTTCCAATTCCGAGACCTCCGGAAAACCCTCCACGCTGCTCCGGCTGAACTCGGGGCCCAAGACTTCTTCCGGTGATACAGGCGGCACATCGAGTGGCGGGAGGTCCACGCCGGATTTCCCCGGCGTGCTCCTCTCGAAAATCAGCTTCTCGTTTCTGTTGACGTGAGGCCTTGCCTCGCGGATGCGATTTTGCATTCGTCCTCTTGCCGTGCCCTATGTGGGACCGCGCGCTTCCAGCGCGCACAATAACTACAGCGGCCAAGATGGCCGCGCTCCCAAACGCGCCCTAGGCGCGCGCCGCCGTTGGAGCGGCCACTCCTAAACCGGCGGCGCGACCGAAGGCTTCCGCGGCGCGGTCAATCGCCTCCCGGCTGACAATCTCGGTGACACAGACCAACAGGTGGTTTCTTAGCTGCGGATAGAAGCGCTCCAGGTTGAGGCCACCGATGATTTTTTGTTTCTGCAAATCGGCCAGCAACTCCTCCGCGTCGCCGGGCGTCCTGACGACGAACTCGTTGAAGTACGGCCCGCTGAACGGAGCGGTGACGCCGGGGATGGTGGTCAGTTGCCGTACGGCGTAGCGGGCCTTGGCGAGGTTCTGTTCCGCCAGCCTCTTCAGTCCATTCTTCCCCAACAGGCTGAGGTAGATGGTCACGGCCAGGGCGCACAAGGACTGATTGGTACAGATATTGGAGGTGGCCTTCTCGCGCCGGATGTGTTGCTCGCGCGTGGCGAGGGTCAACACGAAGCCCCGGCGACCCTCGGTGTCCACCGTCTGGCCGACCAGACGGCCGGGCATTTGCCTCAGGAACTTCGCCTTCGCGGTCAGAAAGCCAACGTAGGGCCCGCCGAAGGCCACGGGCACACCCAGGGATTGGGCCTCCCCGCAGACCAGGTCAGCCTCGCAGGGCGGCTTCACACATGCCAGCGACAACGGTTCGGCAATGCTGACAATCAGCAGCGCCCCGCTTCGATGCACTACCTCCGCAATCTCGGGGATGCGTTCCAGAGTTCCGAAGAAATTGGGCGATTGCACCACCACCGCCGCCGTCTCGGACTCGAGGGCGGATTCCAGCCGGGCGAGATCAAGCTGCCCCGATTCTCCGTAGGGAACTTGCTGGAGTTGTGTGCCCTGGTGCCGGAGGAATGTCTCGAGCACCTGGCAGTATTCCGGATGCACCGTGCGGGCCACAAGCACGCGGCTGCGGCGCGTGACGCGCATCGCCATCAGGACGGCCTCCGTGGTCGCCGTAGAGCCGTCGTAAAGCGAAGCGTTGCCAACCTCCATGCCCGTGAGCTGCGTCATCAGGGTCTGGAACTCAAACATCGCCTGCAAGGTGCCTTGGGCGATTTCCGCCTGGTATGGCGTGTAAGCGGTGAAGAATTCCCCCCGCGAAAGTAGTGCGTTCACTGCCACCGGAATGTAATGGTGGTACGCTCCGGCGCCCACCAGGGAGACATACTCGCGGCTGCTCTGGCGCGCGGCCTGGCGGAAGAATTCCAGGATTTCGGGCTCGGAGAGCGGCCCCGGCAGGTTGAGCCGGCCCCGCAGCCGCAGTTCGGCGGGAATCTGCTCGAAAAGCTCCTCAACGCTGCTCCGGCCCATGGCTTTCAGCATGGCGACGCGGTCGGAGTCAGAGTTGGGCAAATAGCGCATTAGGTGGATTTCTCCTTTTGGATATAAGCTTCGTACTCCTCCGCGGTCATCAGCTTTTCGATCTCGCTGCGGTCGGAGAGCCGCACCTGAATCAGCCATGCTTCACCATGGGGGTCGGTGTTCAGCGTCTCCGGATTGTTCGCCAGCTTGGCGTTCACGGCAGACACTTCTCCGCTGACCGGGGAGTAGATCTCGGAGACTGCCTTTACGGATTCGACCGTCCCGAAGCTCTCGCCGACGGCCACGTGTTCACCCGGCTTGGGAAGCTCAACATATACGATATCGCCCAGTTCCTTTTGGGCGTGGTCGGTAATGCCGATGGTGCCGATCTCTTCGTCCACTCGGATCCACTCGTGCTCTTTGGTGTAGAGAAACTCTTGGGGATACATGGATGCTCACTTTCCGAAAATCGAAACTCGAAAAGCGAAATTCGTAACGATCTTCGATTTTCGAATTTCGCTTTTCGAGCTTCCGGATCTCGCGATCTACTTCGATCTCTTGTAAAAGGGCAAGGGAACAATCCGCGCCCCTGCCATCTTGCCACGAATCTCGACTTGGATTTCCCGGCCCACCTCTGCCAGGGACGGGGAAACGTACGCCATGCCGATGTTCCTCTTCAGAAACGGCGCATACGAACCACTGGTCACAACCCCGGTGATTTTGCCTTCGGCGTAAACCCTATAACCGTCACGCGCAATTCCCTGGCTCGTCATTTCGAAACCCACCAGCTTCTTGCGCAGGCCTTGGACTCGCTGCTCGAGCAAGACATCACGGCCGATGAACTCACCTTTTTCCAGCTTGGCGATCCATCCCAGGTTGGCCTCGAGCAAGGTAGTTTCTTCATCCAGCTCATGGCCGTAAAGAGGGTAGCCGGCCTCCAGCCGAAGTGTGTTCCTGGCGCCCAAGCCGGCGGGCACCAACCCTTCGGGCCTGCCGGCTTCGATCAGCGTGCTCCAGACCTTCTCCGACTCCGCCGGGGGGAAATAAAACTCGAATCCATCTTCGCCGGTATAGCCGGTGCGCGCCAGCAAGCCCTCCACACCACAGCACCGGCTACGGCAAAACCAATAGTACTTGAGCCCCGCGACAGCCGTGTCTGTCACCTTGGAAATGATCTCCGGGGCGCGGGGGCCTTGAAGGGCAAGCTGCGAATACTCGCCGGAAACGTTGCGCACCTCCGCCCCCACGGGGTTGTGCTGAATAATCCAATCGAAGTCCTTGTCCGTGTTCGCCGCGTTGACGCAAATGAAGTAGTGCTCCTCCGCCAGGCGGTGCACTACGCAGTCATCTACGCAGCCTCCTTTGGGGTGCATCAAGGCGCTGTATTGGGCCTGGAAATCCTTCAGGCGGGATGCGTCGTTCGAGTTGATATGTTGGAGGAGCGACAAAGCGCGGGGCCCGCTGACTTCGATCTCCCCCATGTGACTTACATCGAAAAGCCCTGCCGCCCTGCGGACTGCGAGGTGTTCCTGGATGATGCCGGAATACTCGACCGGCATCTCCCAGCCCCCGAACCCCACCATCTTGGCGCCGAGTGCCTTGTGTAGAGAATTAAGCGCCGTGCGCTTTAAATCCAGTCCTGTTGGCGTCGCCAACCTTTCTCCCCCAAGCGACAAAGCAATCAAAACAAAGCAACCACCGTAACACACTCCCACCGACCGGGTCAAGGCAACGCTCGAGATTGAGACACGACGGGTTGCTTAAGCGGGTCGAAAGTGACTATTATGGCTAGAATGACTTTATTGCGATTCCGGGGGTAGAAACTGTGGTCCCACAACACTTACGTCTTTTGTTCTGGGACGTGAACGTTGACACCTTCAACCCCACGGCCTATCCCGACTACACCATCGCCCGCGTTTTGGAACTGGGAGACGAAAAGGCTGTCAAGTGGATGAAAGAGACCTTTTCGGAAGGGGAGATCAAGCGGGTCATTGCAACTGAGCACCGCCTGTCGAGAAAGTCGGCTAACTTCTGGGCATTGGTGTACGGGATAGCCCCCGACGACGTGGCGGCGCTTCGCCCCGCCCACTAATCCTTCCCCCATCTTTAGTACACTGAGGGGGTGGTCGCTATGGAAAGCACCGAAAACGTGTGGCATCGGGAAGTGATTAACCCGCACGTGGAGCGCATGCTTCACGACCTCCGATTACTCGGGACCTTTGACCGGAGCTACCTCGCCGGGGGCACGGCCCTTGCACTGCATCTCGGACACCGTCGCTCCCAGGACCTCGACTTCTTCACTCGCGATCCCCTTGAGCCGGAAGCGCTGATTCGGAGAATGAAGACTCTCGCCGGGTTCGCGCTCGCCTCGCAAGCCCCGGACACGTTGCATGTGACTGTCCAGACCATCAAGGTCAGCTTCCTCGCTTACCCCTATCCGGTGCTTTTCCCGTTTCTGACGTTCCTCGGCCTGAACGTGGCCGACCCCCGCGACATCGCCTGCATGAAGCTGAGCGCGATCGCAAGCCGGGGGACGAAACGGGATTTCGTCGATCTACACGCAACCTCGAAGCAGTATAGCCTTGCCCAATTGCTCGAATGGTTCAAGCAGAAATACGCCGACGTGAACCACAGTTTGACGCACCTCCTGAAATCCCTAACTTGGTTCGAAGACGCCGATAAAGAGCCGATGCCCGATATGCTTGCTCCCCTTTACTGGGAGGATGTGAAAGAGTTCTTTAGAAGCGAAGCATCTCGTCTCTCGCCCTAACCAGTGACGGGAGCGGCTGCCAAAAAAAGCACAGCGCCAAGCCTTGTGGCTCGGCGCTGCGCAGTTTCTCGGTCTGGAAGCTCTATCCTACTGTGAGGGTTGCGTCGCCTTGTGCGTAGGATGGTGGATGGGCTGCTTCGGTTTCTCCTTAGCGGGTGGTTTGTCCGGCAGCGGATCGGGCAGGGTGATCTCACCCACGACGGTCAACACCACATTGGGTGTGGCGGTATAGGAATCCATAACCCCCTTGAACCTGACCGCATCGCCGCGCTCCAGGTTTTTAACATTCGGCTGCTTCGTGTCCTTCACCTCGATGTCGTAAAGCCCTGGGGTAGTTTTGGACGCGTCGAGGATGTCGATACGAACCAGATAGGTCCCGGCTTCCGTGCCCTTCTCGACGCTACCCACAACCCCTCCCAGTTCGAGGGGTTGTCCTTTCAGGCCATCCCACTGTTTTTGCGCAGTCTCCCCGCCGAATTTGAGAGGATAGGTCATGTCATTAAAGGCATCGACAAAAGGGTTGCCAGTGTGCTTCGGAGCTTCCATGGGGGCCACTTTGAAACCGTCCGTCGGATTTGGTGAACCCGCGGCCAACTTAATGACATCAGCCATCCCCTCGTCGTTACCGTGGTAGTTCACGTAGGCACGTTTAAGGAATTCGTTAATATCGCCGGCGGCGGGGTTACTCGTTGCTTGTGCCAAAGAAACTGCCCGCGCAATATACCATATGGCGTGGTCGTAATCGGAGGGCGAGGAGTACAAATATGCCAAGCCCAGCCTATAGAAGGTGTAGATGTCACTGGGATTATCGTCCGCCGCCGCTTTGAACGAGGTGATGGCGCCCGCATAATCCTTTCGTTGCAAGGCTACGAAGCCAATCACGCCGTTAAAGAGCGCCCGCTTGGGCCGCACGGCCTGCTGGAATTGTTCGTCAGTGACGTTAGCGGGCTTCTGGATCTTCTGGAGCACTTCCAACCCGTGCTTTGCGTCCTTGTCGGCGCGGTCGAGGTTGGCAGTTGCGTTGGGATCATCGCCCTTGAAGGTGAACGGAAAGACGTAACTACCCAATGCTAAAGCATCGGTGTTGTCCGGGTCCACCTGCAGATCTTTTTGGGCCGCATCAACTGCCTTAGCGGTGTCACCCAGTTGGAAATACGTCTGCATCATCACCGAATAGGCGTTCCCCTTAAAGTCGGAGTTGGGGTAGGTCTGAAGAAAGGCCTCGCCCAGCGACGCCTTCTTTTTCAAGTCTTTCTCGTTGAACATCGCGTAGTAGGCCTGAGCCTCCGCAGTGCTCTTCCATTCCGGCTTCTTGGCCTGTGCGGCTTGCGCAGGCGCATTCAGTTGATGAGCAAATGTCCGCCCCGCGACGTTCTGGGTTCGGAGAGCAGCTTGCACCACAGACGTTGATACCAGCAAGCTGACTAGCAGGGTGAAGCTCCAAAGCGCAGTTATTTTCCTCATTGGGAAGCTACCTCAGTGTTTGGGTTTTAACTCTATTGAGAGTCCGGGCGCGTTCCATCTCGTTTCCTTCTTCGGACCCTACGGTGCGCGCACACCGTAAATGTCTGATGGACGAAACCAACCTTTAAGATGACGCATTTCAAATATCAGGGAATGAGAAATAATTCAAGCAAAATCTCACTTACCCTCTACCCACCTGTTCACGTTCTTCATCTGCTAACTTGGATGCTGACCGCGGGAGAAAGATGGCCTCCCTCCGTGACACCTCTATCATACCATCATTCGGGCGGATTGCGGGGGTCAACAACGTTTTCTTGGGTCGGTCTGTGGTTTCAGGGGATTGCCCCCCCCACCCCCTTCGCTCGCGTGCTGGCCTTCCTGCGGGATATTAGGGTCAACGATCTTCAGGAGATATGCCTCGACCCTCGTATGACTGATCAGGTTCGTAAGTACATCCTCGCCCACTGCGCCCAACGGCGGAACAAGATTGAATCACTGAATCATTGAACCATTGAATCATCGGGTCATCGGGCCATCGAGCCATTGAGTCCCTTTATCCATTACCCTTCTGCTTTTCCACTCGTCACTTGTCACTCGTCACTCGTCACTGGTATGTTAGACCACTTCTGAAGGCCGTAAGCGGATCGCTGATAGCTGACGGCTGAGCGCTGATAGCTCGGAGGACCCGTGGCAATCAGTTGGCTTGATCTCCTGGTGGTGATCGCCTATCTCGCCGCCATCACCATCTTCGGAGCTCATTTCCGCAAGAGGCAGCGGACCTTGCGCGATTTCTTCCAGGGCGGGCGTCGCCTGCCCTGGTGGGCCATCTCCTTTTCCATTGTCTCCGCCGAAACCAGCATCCTGACCATCATCAGCACGCCCGGTATCGCTTACCATTCCAACCTTTGCTTCCTGCAACTGGTGTTTGGATACCTGGTAGGCCGGGTGGTGGTGAGCTTCGCGCTCATTCCGCGGTATTTTGCAGGTGAGATGTTCACGGCTTATCAGCTCATCCAGGAGCGGTTCGGCAGGGCTCTGAAGGTCTTCACCGGGGGGCTGTTCCTCACCACGCGCGCGTTGGCGGAAGGCGTTCGCGTCTTTGCCATCGCAATTGTGATTGGGGTTATCTTCAAGAGTGGCGTGCTCCCGTCTCTGCTTATCGTCACCGCGCTGACCCTCTTCTACACGTTTGAGGGGGGAATGACCGCGGTGATCTGGACCGAGGTCATCCAGTTGCTCATTTATCTCACGGGGACCGCAGTGGCGCTGGCCTTGGCCCTACACGCCATTCCCGGCGGGTGGGCGGAGGTCAGCCACCTGGCGCATGCTCAAGGGAACATGCTCGCGGTCTTCAATTTCCATTTCAATTGGCATGAGCCTTACTTGTTCTGGTCGGGTTTGGTGGGCGGAGCGTTCCTGAATACCGCGAGTCACGGCACCGACCAGTTGATCGTTCAGTTCCTGCTGGCGGCGCGCAACCGTCGCCAAAGCCAGGCGGCCCTGCTCTCGAGCGGTTTGCTCATCCTGCTCCAATTCACCCTTTTCCTGCTGGTAGGTGTGGTGCTTTTTGCCTTCTACAAACATTTTCCGCCGGCGAACCCCTTTGCGCGCGGCGACCAGATATTCCCCGCTTTCGTGGTAACGCAACTGCCTCGCGGGCTGGCGGGTCTGCTGATCGCGGCAATTATCGCTGCCGGCATGGCCAACCTGAGCGCCGCCTTCAATTCCCTGGCCTCGAGCTCCGTGATGGATTTTTATAAGCCGTTTGTCCGGCCCAACGCCGGCGAGAAGCATTACCTTGCTGTCTCCCGTGGCGTGACCTTAGCTTGGGGCGCCGTGCTGGTGGCGATCGCGCTGGTTGTACAACATCTTCACCGGAGCGTCCTGGAATTGGCGCTGACGGTTGCCAGCGTTCCTTACGGCAGTATGTTGGGGATTTTCCTCTTGGGGGTCCTTACCAAGCGCGCCAATGGCCGGGGAGCTATGGCTGGCGCTCTGGTCGCTCTGGCCACAATGGGAGTCGTCGTGGGGTGTACATCCCTCGCTTGGACATGGTATGTGGCCCTCGGAACTGTGGTCACGTTCGTGGTGGGGTGGGCGGCGAGCTCTGGGGGCTGGGGACTAGGGGCTGGGGGCTGGGGAAGGACAGTAGGCAGTAGGCCCTTCCCCGTGAAGTTCTGACCGAAAGGGGCAGGATTTGGTGAGTCATGATGTGGGAGTGAAGGCGAGTTGGGGAATGAGGACAAGGTTTCTGAGTTTGAGGCCGGCGGTGA
>Ga0326727_10011135_pt1 | contig 21082 bp, 23 predicted proteins | sample MB2enrmetagenome_FD_207643 | JGI IMG/M metagenome (GOLD analysis project Ga0326727, IMG submission 207643) | Lab enriched peat soil microbial communities from McLean, Ithaca, NY, United States - MB29MY | ecosystem: Environmental > Terrestrial > Soil > Wetlands > Peat | place: USA: New York...
GTCTACGGCGTGTCGCGCAACATGGGAGGCTGGCGCAACTGGAGCCAGAACGTGCTGAACGGGCCGCCGATTCCCGCGCCGCCGAGCTTCCTCGGCCTCGCCCTCATCGGGATGGCGGCCCTCGCCCTGATGGACGCCAACGATGCGTGACCGCTACCCTGGCTACAGCGTTCTCGCCAAGCGCAACACGCCGTCGTGGAACGAGCAGACGCGGCGGGTCGTCGACGCGCGCATGGCGATCCATCCGGACGCGCACGACTTCTTTTCCGACGAGGAATGGCCGACGGTGCTGGCGATCTGCCGGCGGATCGTGCCGCAGCCGCCGGATCGCTCGCATCCCGCCCCGGTCGCCGCGATGGTCGACGCCAAGCTCGCAGCGGGCCAGGGCGACGGCTACCGCGACTATCGCCTGCCCTACCAGGGCGAGGCATGGCGCCTCGGCGTCCGCGCGCTCGACGCCGAGGCTCACGCGCGCTCCGGAGGGAAGTTCCACGAGCTCGACCCTGCGCAACAGGACGAAATCCTGAAGGCGGCACAGGAGGGCATGACGCATTCCAACGCCTGGGGCGACATGCCGTCAAAAATCTTCTTCGAGAAGAGGCTGCTGCACGACGTGGTCGGCGCCTATTACGCCCATCCCGCCGCGTGGAACGAGATCGGCTTCGGCGGGCCGGCCAGCCCGCGCGGCTATGTGCGGTTGAATTTCGACCGGCGCGATGCCTGGGAAGCCATCGAAGCGCGGCCCGGCCGCGAAGACGAAGCGAGGCGAGAGAATGCCCGGGTCGGATGATCCGCAGACCACCGCCCCGCGCAATCGAGGGCCGCGCGCCCGACGTCTTCCGCACGGGCGGCTGGACGCCCATGCGGTGCTATCCGGACGACGAGTCGGTCGATTTCGCCATCGTCGGCACGGGGGCCGGCGGGGGCACGCTCGCCTGCAAGCTCGCCGAATACGGCTTCTCCGTCGTCGCGCTCGACGCTGGCCCCTACTGGCGGCCATTGGAGGACTTCGCCTCCGACGAACATGAGCAGGAGAAGCTCTACTGGACCGGCGAGCGGATCGTCGATGGCGAGAACCCGCTCGAACTCGGCAAGAACAACTCGGGCCAGTCCGTCGGCGGCTCGACCGTCCACTTCGCCATGGTGTCGCTGCGCTTCCGGCCCGAATGGTTCAAGGCGCGAACGAAGCTCGGCTACGGCGTCGACTGGCCGATCCACTGGCGCGAGATGTGGGGCTACTACCGCGAGGTCGAGCAGGCGCTGAAGATCTCCGGGCCGGTCACCTATCCTTGGGGGCCGCACCGGCCGCGCTACCCTTATCGCCCGCATGAGCTGAACGCCCCGGCGCTCGTTCTCGCCCACGGCGCCGAGGCGCTCGGCATCGCCTGGACGCCGACGCCGATCGCGACGCTCTCCGCTCCGCGCGGCCTCGCGCATCCTTGCGTCTATCGCGGCTTTTGCGTGATCGGATGCTCGACCAACGCCAAGCAGAGCGTGCTCATCACTTGGTTGCCGCGGGCGCTCAAGGCGGGAGCCGAGATCCGCGATCTCGCGATGGTCGGGCGCGTCGAGCACGACGACGCCGGCCGGGCGACGGGCATCCGCTATTTCCGCGAGGGGCGATGGCGCTTCCAGAAGGCGAAGAACGTCGTCGTCGCCGGCTATGCCATCGAGACGCCGAGGCTCCTATTCAATTCGGAGAGCGCAAAGTTTCCCCACGGGCTCGCCAACTCGTCCGGCCTCGTCGGCAAGAACCTGATGGTGCAGGCGAACCAGGCCGTTTACGGCACGATGGAGAAGGAGATCCGCTGGTACAAGGCGCCGCCCTCGCTCGCACTGACCGAGCACTGGAACTATACCGACGAAGGCAAGGATTTCTTCGGGGGCTACGCCTATATGAGCCAGGGCCCGCTGCCGATCGTATGGGGCGGCATGCAGGCGACCCAGCGGGGCCTATGGGGCCAGAGGCTGATCGACGAGATGAAGAACTACAATCACCACGTCGGCCTCAAGATCGTCGGCGAAGTCATGCCCCAGGAGCGCAATTGCGTGACGCTCGCCGAGGAGCACGACCAATACGGCCTGCCGATCGCCCGCGTCACCTTTTCCTATTGCGACAACGACAAGCGTCTCATCAAGCATTCGCTCGGCTTCATGCGCCTGGCGCTCGAAGCGGCGGGCGCGCGCGACATCTGGGACCAGGACGACGACACCGCCCATCTGAACGGAACCGCCCGCATGGGTTTCGATCGCGAGACGAGCGTGGTCGACGCCGACTGCCGGTCGTGGGACGTGCCGAACTTATGGATCTGCGACGGCTCGGTCTTTCCGACGATCGGCGGCGTCAACCCGTCGCTCACCATCCAGGCGATCGCCTGCCGCACCGCCGACCGGATCAAGGCTATGGCTGGTCGCGGCGAGCTGTAAACTTCGTGATCCTTCGTGTCAGTGGTGGTGAATTTTTCCCCACCAAGAGCACAAAGAGGGGCACGAAGGCGCGATTTATTCACCCTGAGGGCGAACGAACCGTTTTCTCGCCCCGTAAAATGCGCCGACGACGAAGAAAGCGAGTGCCCCGGCCGCGACCGTTCCAAGCCGCGCGACCTCGCCGATGACGAGCGGCGCGTGCGTTTCGGCCTCGGCGCTGAACGAGCCGCGCACGCGATGCAATGGCGTGATCGGATGTTCGAGATTGTCGGGCCGCGACGGCTCGATCGGCGTCTTGGTCTGCTGTCCTTTGATCGCGGTCCTCGCCAGATAATGGTCGAGGGCGCCCGGCAGGACGAAATCGCCGAGGATGAGCAGCATCGTCGGCAGCCCGAGCCAATACTCGCGCCACGAGCCGAGCGACGCGCGGTACACCGCGTCGGCGACGACCTCAGGCTGCACCGGCCTGCCCATCGGGCGCGGCGTGTGGCTTATATGGGCCCGCGCCCAGTCGAATTGCGGCGTATTGACCGCGGGCAGCTCGACGATCGACACGCGGATCGACGAGCCTTCGGCGATCAGTTCCGACCGCAATGAGTTGGTGAAGCCGCGGATCGCGTGCTTGGCGCCGCAATAGGCCGACTGCAGCGGGATGCCGCGATAAGCGAGCGCCGAGCCGATCTGGATGATCCGGCCGCGCTTGCGCTGCCGCATCGATTTCAGCGCCGCCATCGTGCCGTTGACGAAGCCGAGGTAGGTGACTTCGGTCACGCGCTTGAACTCGGCCGGACTCATGTCCGCGACCCGCGAACACCGTCTCCATCGCGTCGTTGACCCAGACGTCGACCGGCCCGAGCTTGTCCTCGAGCCGCTGCGCCGCGGCAAACAGCGCGTCGGCGTCAGAGACGTCGACGGCTTCGGCCGCGGATTCGACGCCGAAGGCCTGAAGCTCGCGCCTCACGTCTTCGAGCGCCTGCGCGTCGCGGGCGATCAGGCCGACGCGGTCGCCCGCGACGGCGAACCGTCGCGCGACGGCCCGCCCTACGCCGGCGGCCGCTCCAGTGACGATGACGACGCGGCTTTCGGCGCTGACGCGGCTTTCGACGCTCATGGCTCCACCGGATAGGCTAGTGTGGAAAGAAGCGCGATATGGGGATCGCGCGAGTCGAGCCGCGTGTGCTGCACCACGATCGGCACGTTGGACCGGATGACCGACGAATAGGCCGTGTCGCGCGGCACCCGCTCGGGCTCGGTCAGGTCGTTGAACCGCATGTGCTTGGTGCGGCGCGGCTCGACCTCGACCTTGTAAGGGCCAGCGGGATCCCGGTCCTCGAAATAGAGCGTGAGCTCGATCGAGGCGGGCTCGTCGGAGACGTTCAGGATGCAGGCCGCCTCATGCGACACGAGGTCCGGCTTCTGACTGAAGCTGTGGCCCGGAATGTAGCCTTCCGGAATGGCCCAAACGCGATGACCGATCATCGGCGACCTCCCGTGACGAGGCAACCGCGCGGGAGGCGGATTGTTCCGCGTTTCGCCGGCGTTCACCTATCGGGCTCCTTCGCGCCGGCCCACGCCATTCGAAACCTCGCGGACGATTTGCAAATTTCGCGCTGATGATGAAATCTGGCGGCTATCCGCCTTCCTACAATGCCCGAGACAGACCGCGTGGAACCCGAGCGCCGTCAGGTCACGGTCCTTCTTGCCGACATGGTCGGCTTCACGGCCTTTTCGGAACGATTCGGGGAGGAGGCGGCCTAGACGCTCATGCAGAGCCTGGCGAAGCTGATGGAGGATGCGGTCCGCGAACAGGGCGGCGTCGTTTCAATTAAAACGCTGCACGGACTCTTACTCTGCCGCGCTGCGCTTCGTCGCTTTCCGCGCCAGCACCGGCTTGAGATACTGCCCCGTATAGCTTTTCGCATTGCGCGCGATCTGCTCGGGCGTCCCGGCGGCCACCACCTCGCCGCCGGCGTCACCGCCTTCCGGGCCCATGTCGACGATCCAGTCGGCCGTCTTCACGACTTCGAGGTTGTGCTCGATGACGATCATCGTGTTGCCCTGATCGACCAGCTCGTGCAGCACGTCGAGGAGCTGCGCGACATCGTGGAAATGGAGGCCCGTCGTCGGCTCGTCGAGGATGTAAAGGGTGCGGCCGGTCGAGCGGCGCGACAGTTCTTTCGCCAGCTTCACCCTTTGCGCTTCGCCGCCGGACAGCGTCGTCGCCTGCTGGCCGACCTTCACGTAGCCTAAGCCGACGCGCTTCAAGGTCTCCATCTTGTCGCGAATGGAAGGCACCGCCTTGAACAACTCGGCCGCCTCCTCGACCGTCATGTCGAGCACGTCGGCGATCGACTTGTCCTTGTAGCGAACTTCCAAGGTCTCGCGGTCGTAGCGCTTGCCCTTGCACACGTCGCAGGCGACGTAGACGTCGGGCAGAAAGTGCATCTCGATCTTGATCACGCCGTCGCCCTGGCAGGCCTCGCAACGTCCGCCCTTGACGTTGAACGAGAAACGCCCCGGCAGATAGCCGCGCGCCTTGGCCTCGGGCAGGCCGGCGAACCAGTCGCGGATGGGGGTGAAGGCGCCGGTGTAGGTGGCGGGGTTCGAGCGCGGCGTGCGGCCGATCGGCGACTGGTCGATGTCGATCACCTTGTCGAGTTCGTCGAGGCCGTCGATGCGCTCGTGCGGGGCCGGCGGGTCGCTCGCGTTGTTCAGATGCCGCGCCGCGGCCTTGTAGAGCGTGTCGATGACCAGGGTCGATTTTCCGCCGCCCGAGACGCCGGTCACGCAGGTGAAGAGGCCGAGGGGGATCGCGGCAGTGACGCTCTTCAGGTTGTTGCCGCGCGCCCCGACGATTTGCAGTTCGCGCCCTGGCGCCGGCGCGCGGCGCCGGGCGGGAATCGGAACCGTCCTGTCGCCCGAGAGATAATGCCCGGTCAGGGAATTGGGGTTGGCGGCGACCTCGGCCGGCGTTCCCTTGGCGACGATCTCGCCGCCGTGCACGCCGGCGCCTGGGCCGACGTCAACCACGTAGTCCGCCGCCCAGATCGCGTCCTCGTCGTGCTCGACCACGATCACCGTGTTGCCGAGGTTCCTAAGGCGCCTCAGCGTGTCGAGCAACCGCGCGTTGTCGCGCTGGTGCAGGCCGATCGACGGCTCGTCCAGCACGTAGAGCACGCCGGTCAGGCCCGAGCCGATCTGCGAGGCAAGCCGGATGCGCTGGCTCTCGCCGCCCGACAGCGTGCCGGACGCGCGCGACAGCGTCAGATAGTCGAGCCCGACGTCGCGCAGGAATGCGAGCCGGTCGACGATCTCCTTGAGAATCCTGTGCGCGATCTCGTTGCGCTTGGCGTCGAGCCTCTCGGGCAGGTTCTGAGCCCACTCGATCGCGGCCTTGACCGACAGCAGGCTCACCTCGCCGATGTGCTGACCGTCGATCTTCACCGCCAGCGCCTCTGGTCTGAGCCGGAAGCCGTGGCATGCCTCGCAGGGCGTCGCGCTCATGTAGCGCTGGATCTCCTCGCGCGACCACTCGCTCTCCGTCTCGCGATAGCGCCGCTCGAGATTGGAGATGACGCCCTCGAACGGCTTCTTCACCTCGTAGGAGCGCAGGCCGTCGTCGTAGGCGAAGCGGATCTCCTCGTCGCCCGAGCCGTAGAGGATCGCTTTGCGCGCCGCTTCCGGCAGCTCGCTCCAGGGCTTATCGAGCCGGAACTTGTAGTGGCGTCCGAGCGCCTCGAGCGTCTGCAGATAATAGGGCGAACTCGACTTCGCCCACGGCGCGATCGCGCCGCGCTTGAGGGTCTGCTTGGGATCGGGCGCGACGAGCGACGGATCGACCCTGAGCTCCGAGCCGAGCCCGCCGCAGACCGGACAGGCGCCATGTGGGTTGTTGAACGAGAAGAGCCGCGGCTCAATCTCGGCGATCGTGAAGCCCGACACCGGGCAGGCGAATTTCGACGAGAACAGGATTCTCCGCGCCCCCTCTCCCGCTTCCGGGAGAGGGCTGGGGTGAGGGGCGTCGGCGAATTCGACCACCGCGAGCCCGTCCGCCAGTTCGAGCGCCGTCTCAAAACTTTCGGCGAGCCGCGCCGCCATGTCGGGCCGCACCACGATGCGGTCGACCACCACCTCGATGTCGTGCTTGAGCTTCTTGTCGAGCGCCGGAGCGTCGGAGATCTCGTAGAACGCGCCGTCGACCTTGAGCCGCTGGAAGCCGCGCTTCATGTAGTCGGCGATCTCCTTGCGGTATTCCCCTTTCCGCCCGCGCACCACCGGCGCGGTCAGATAGAGGCGCGTGCCCTCGGGCAGGGCAAGCACGCGGTCGACCATCTGGCTCACCGTCTGGCTCTCGATCGGCAGCCCGGTCGCCGGCGAATAGGGGATGCCGACGCGCGCCCACAAAAGCCGCATGTAGTCGTGGATCTCCGTCACCGTGCCGACCGTCGAGCGCGGGTTCTTCGACGTCGTTTTCTGCTCGATGGCGATCGCCGGCGACAGGCCGTCGATCTGGTCGACGTCCGGCTTCTGCATCATCTCGAGGAACTGCCGGGCGTAGGCCGACAGCGACTCGACGTATCGCCGCTGGCCCTCGGCGTAGATCGTGTCGAAGGCGAGCGACGACTTGCCCGATCCGGACAGGCCGGTGAATACGACGAGCTTGTCGCGCGGGATGGCGAGGTCGACGTTCTTGAGGTTGTGCTCGCGCGCGCCGCGGATCGTGATCGCCCGCCCGCCGAACAGGGCCTCGACGGACGCGCCGTCCTTGCCGGTCTGGCCCGCCGGCGGCGATGACATAGGCTTGGCGCTGGCCATGCGGTCCTCGACGACAATCCTCAAGCTTCGAGCGCGAATCGCGCTTGCGCGAGCCGAGCGCCGATGCTAGAACAAACAAAGAACAAGGGGAAGGCGCCCGCGCGCCTCGCCTCAGGTTCGGCATAATGTAGGCGCAGCGGCGCTGCTTCCCAAGCGTCGGGCGCGCCGAAGTGTGGACAAGTGCGATTGTGGCGCCTCGCCTGGGCCGCTTTCGGCTATGCATGATGGAACGAGCGGCGCCGCAAAGGCGCGTCAGGAGCAGACCATGGCGGGCAGCGTCAACAAGGTGATCCTCATCGGCAATCTCGGCAAGGATCCGGAAGTGCGGCGGCTCAACTCCGGCGATCCGGTCGTGAGCTTCACGCTCGCGACGAACGAGACTTGGCGCGACAAGAATTCGGGCGAGCGCAAGGAGCGCACCGAGTGGCACAACATCGTGATCTACAACGAGAATCTCGGCAAGATCGCGGAGCAGTACTGCAAGAAGGGCACGAAGGTCTATATCGAAGGCCAGCTGCAGACGCGCAAGTGGCAGGACCAGAGCGGCAATGACCGCTACACGACCGAAATCGTGCTGACCCGCTTCCGCGGCGAACTGCAGTTGCTCGACTCGCGCGGCGGCGGCGAAGCCCGCGACAGCTTCCCCGACGAGAACGGCTCGCGCAGCTTCGGCCGCGTCTCCGGCGGCGGCGAGCGCAAGCCGGCGCTCCCTGGCGGCGGGGGGGCCGGCGGCGCGGGGCCGATCGACGACGACATTCCGTTCTGAGGGGGCCAAGAAGCCTATCGACGGTCGCAATATCCGACTACTTCGGCGAATCGCGGGAGCGTTAGACTAACTGCGCCTTATGCCGATGCAGTGGTTGTTTCGATGTCTTTCGTTAAACGAGGGGAAGTCGTGCTCTCCAAAATCAACACAGCCGCTGCATCAGAAGACCTTATGAGTTTTGTTGGGGCTCGTCGGTTCGGGACGATCCTGGCGGACCCGCCTTGGCGCTTCCAAAACTCCACCGGCAAAGTTGCTCCGGAGCACAAACGACTTAGCCGATATGGCACAATGACCCTGAGCGAGATTGCAAGTTTGCCCGTCGCCGAGGTAGCCGCCAATGTCGCACATCTATACCTTTGGGTTCTCAACGCTTTGTTACCGGAAGGCCTGACGGTCCTCAATGCTTGGGGATTTACTTACAAGTCAAATCTCATCTGGCATAAGGTGCGCAAGGATGGCGGTTCAGACGGACGGGGGGTAGGCTTCTATTTTCGCAATGTGACCGAACTCATTTTATTCGGTGTCAGAGGGAAAAATGCGCGGACGCTGGCCCCAGGAAGGCGACAAGTGAATTTTCTGTCGACGCGAAAACGAGAGCATAGTCGTAAACCGGATGAGCAGTACGAAGTCATCGAGTCCTGCTCGCCCGGGCCACGCATCGAATTATTCGCGCGAGGCACTCGTCAGGGATGGGCAACCTGGGGAAGTCAAGCTGACGAGAACTATCATCCGACCTGGACGACTTACGCGCATAATTCACGCGCGACTCAATTCACGTTAACTAGATAAATTACTTAACGTGAGTTCCAAAACTTAAAGTGCCATGACACGCAATCCTCGCTAATTACATGAGGTGCCTGCAAAGTGATATTACTCCCGTTCAGCGGATCGCCGGATATTTTACTGATGACGCGGAAGCCGCTTCCTGTCTTCTGAAGCCGAAGTAAACCACGGTCAAACTGAAGATGGTGCTCTAGGCACAGAATGATCATGTTGTCTTTGCGATCGGGGCCATTGTGCGGCTGACCCACAGGTCGGATGTGTGCGGCTTCCGAATAGTGTTTCAGCGGATTAACTCCGATGATAGTTCTTTTGCCGCACAGCGTACAAGTATTATTGTAGAGAGATTTGAGCTCACGAACATTTCGTGTATTCCGTAACTGAGCCTCTGTCTCTTGAAGGCGTCGAAGCACCCCAGCTGCGTCCTCCGCATCCTCGTCGCTCCACTTTGGCGAAAGCCCCGAGGCTGCATCACCGGGACTCGTAGATGGGGACGAGACAAGAGAGATTCCGCTCGAGTCAATAAGGGCTGTGGACGTCACCCTCTGATTACCACCAAGGTCAAGTTATTTTGTTACCAGTAAGGGCGCTACCGTCTCAAGGTATGATTCCGTTATACCCATTAATTTATGCAATTCATCCCTTTTAACCATTCTCAATAAGTCAGTGGAATTTAGCGTAGTCGTGGACCTGCGATCGATCGAGTACCTATCAAAAGCGATAAATAATCCTGGACCAACCCACTCCTCAATATTTGTATTAATAAATTGAGTTCGCTGTCCTTTTAACCGTGTTACGCTCAGCATGTAGAGGTAATTGGTGACGCATTTGTGGACTGTGTCAGCTCCCTCAGCTTGCATCGTCGCCTCGAACGCGCGCTCAATTTCCGCGTCATTAAGCGATCCGCTCTGCCAGCCGCCGTCTCTCCAAAGGTGGTTCCTCACGAAGTCATTCGCGAACCCTGCCCCACGCGGGTCGCCCGCAACGCCGACGCGCCGCCCCATTCGCGCTAAGTGCATAGCGAATAGCGCCAGATGGTCAAATGTTCTCGAATGTGGATTATTGATTGCGTGTCGAACAAGTTCGTCCGCCATAACGTAATTGATACGATCGATCACAGTATTGTGTAAGAAGAAATTGATTGGGATGAGCTGCCTATTCGGATCGCTAACCCCACAATTTTTCCGAAAAGTGTCTCGGGGGACTGGCTCAGCCACATAGCTGAATCCGGCTCTGACTGCCGTGTATAATCTTTTCAGTCCGGGCGGTTCTTTATTCCAACCAAAATTCTTTGTGAAAGAACCTGGCGCGTATGTCGCCACGGCATCCTCCTCGCAGCCAAATGACGACGTGTCACAGAGGAATTCTTGTTTGCCGGTTAAAAGATTCGATTTCTCGTTGCGACACGGCGCAGTCAAGTAGCCGTGGCTCGCGGCCGTCTCTGCCGCAACCACCCTGACTACTGGCACTTGCCCCAAGGTTTTCCGCGTTCGACGGCAAGGCGCTGCTTAACGTCAACCAACAGGTGCGGCCTCGCCCCGCAACATGCGGGGGCTCGAGGAGTTGCATCGGCGGTTTCGCTACCGCGGCTTACGGCGCTAGGCTTTCCCGCGACCAGTTCGGCCATCAGGAGCCCGCGACGAGGGCGAAATCCAGAAAATCTGCTCGCTAACCTACGACGTCAGCTTTCCGATGCTTTCCAGTTTGAGGTCAACGGCCGCACCCCCCGTCCCGTTTTAGGGAGGGCGCGCCCGGGCTGCTCGGCACCGACGCGATGAAGTGGAACTTCGCCAAGTTCCTCGTCGACCGGCAGCGTCGCGTGGTTGCGCCGCTCCGCTCCGACCGTCGAACAGCGCAACCCTACGCCGCGGACGCCTGGGTCGGAGCGATGCCGCGTAGTGCTTCTACATCGATCTTGTCGCACGGGATTTCCACGTCGATCTCCAGCGTCGTGAAGGCGCCGGCGCGGTCCATCGTCACCTTGACCTTTTCCGGATCGATTTCGACGTGACGCTTGATGGTCTCGAGCAGTTCGTCGCGCAGAATCGCGACGAGATCGCGCGGGCCGAGCGCGACGCGCTCGTGCGCCAGCAGGATCTGGAGCCGTTCGCGCGCGACCGGCGCGGCGTCGCGCGACGTGAAGAATCGAAACAGGCTCATGCCGCCCTCCGGCCGAACAGGCGGTTGAAGAAGGTCTTCTTTTCAGGGACCGCCACGGACGCGGTTTCACCGCCGAGGCGGCGGGCCGCTTCCCGGTAGGCGCGCCCGGCCGGACCGGCCGAGCCGTTGATCGTCACCGGGGCTCCGAGGTTTGACGCGCGCAGGACCTCCTCGCTCTCGGGAATGACGCCGAGCAGCGGGATCGAGAGAATTTCGAGCACGTCCGCGACGCTGAGCATCTCGCCGCGGTTGGAGCGGGCGGCGTCGAAGCGGGTCACCAGCAATTGCTTGTCCATGCGCTCACCGCGCTCGGCCCGCGAGGTCTTGGAATCGAGAAGGCCGATGATGCGGTCGGAGTCGCGTACGGACGAGATTTCCGGATTGGTGATCACGATCGCCTCGTCCGCGAAGCGCATCGCGAGCAAAGCGCCTCGCTCGATGCCCGCCGGACTGTCACACAGCACCCAATCGAAACTGTCGCGAAGTTCGCGGATGACTCGCTCGACGCCCTCGTTGGTGAGAGCGTCCTTGTCGCGGGTCTGCGACGCCGCCAACAGGTGCAGCGTGTCGACCCGCTTATCGCGGATCAGCGCCTGCGTCAGCTTGGCGTCCCCCTGGGCGACGTTGATGAAGTCATAGACGACCCGCCGCTCTGCGCCGAGCACGAGGTCGAGGTTTCTGAGCCCGACGTCGAAATCGACGACGCAGACGCGCTGGCCGCTTTGTGCGAGGGCCGCGCCGATCGATGCGGTCGAGGTGGTTTTGCCCACCCCGCCTTTTCCGGATGTGACTACGATCACTTTGCTCATGCATTTGTCCTCGTAAGGGTTCAATCCAGGGTTCGGAGTTTGAGTTCGTCTCCATCCAGACGGGCCTCGAGGCTCCGGCCCTCGACTTCAGGCTTCATCTCTTCGGCCGTGACATAGACGCCGCCGATGCACAGGAGTTCGGCCCGCGCTTCCTTGCAGAAGATCCGCGCCGAGGGCGAGCCCGAGATGCCGGCGATTACGCGCCCTTGCAGGCCTCCATAGACATGGACAGACCCGCCCGCGATGATCTCGGCGCCCGAGGCGACGCGGCCGACGATCGTCACGTCGCCATCAGGATGCACGACCGACTGACCTGAGCGCACGTTCCCGTCGATGATCAGCGACCCCGTCTTTTCCGTCTTTTCCGTCTTCTCCGTCTTCTCCGTCTTTTCCGGCTCGGCCGGGGCGGGGGCGCTTTCCTCCGGCATGGCCTGCGCATTCACATTGCGCCCTCCGGTTACGACCGGTGGCAAATGCGGCCCGACGAGAGCCTGGCTCGCGTTTTCCACCCCCATCACCCGAATATGACGCAGCGCAAGACCGCTCAGGAGATCGCGGTATTGCTTGAGGCTAAGCTCGATCCCGGCCATCTCGAGGATGACGGGTTTCGAAGCGAAGAAGGTCGGCGAACGGACGAGCCAGGCGTCAAGCGCCGCAAACCAGTCGGCGACGGGCTGAGTGGGTTCGAGCACGAAAGCGAGCAGCGATCGGGCCCGGAAGTTCAGCGCCTGAGCGGGCGCAGCATGCGCGTTCATTACGTCGATCCGTTGGCGTTCCGTTAACCATCTAGGGGTCGAATCATTTATGAAATGTTAAAAATGGGACATCTCACGGCGGGGTCAAAACAGAATATTCGCTCCGATTGGCTGCGCTCGTCGCCCGGCGCTTTCCAGCGTTCCCGCCCGCCTTGTAGGGGGCAGGCCTGGATCGCGCCTCGCCTATTAAACTCCGCCCGCCGCCTCGGCCTCAGCGACCTCGGCCACGGCGACGCGATAGAACTCGTAGCCGACCAGACCGCGCGAGCGCTCACCCATGATCAGACGCCGATAGTCAGCGGCGCCGAGGTCGGCGCTGAGGCGAAGGCCATGCTGCGCGAGATAGTCGCCCAGCTGCTCAGGGTCGAAACCGAAGGTCCAGCGTTCGCCCGAGGCGTCGAGGAGCGCGAACAGGGCCTTGACGCCCGGCGCGTCGAAACCGCCGTCGCGTGGACATAGGTGAAGATGATGCGGCTGCCGGGGCCGCCAATCCGCGCGACGAGGTCGAATGCCGCGCTTACCGAAGCGGGTCCAGATGGTTGGTGACGCCTTCCCAGAGGAAGAGCGTGCGCTCGCCTCCGCGCACGCCGGCGGCGGCGAGCTTCGCCCTCAGGTCGTCGTGCAGGAAGTCGAGTGGCACGGCGACGACGTCCGGACGCACGGTCAAGCCGGCTTTCTGCAGGCGGCACTGCTTGTCGGCGAGGAGCCCTGGACGATCCACTTCGAAGACGGGCGTTCCTGCGAGCACAGCGAGGCGCGACGCGCGGCAGTCGAAACCTGCGCCCAGGACAGCTGCCGCGCGCCGGCTGTGACGGCTTCGCTATCGCGCAAACCCTGGCGAGTTTTCAGCGCCATCATTGAACGAGCGCGCACCAACCGGCCTCCTTGAGTTTCCGGGTCGCGGTCGATACAGGTTGAGCCATCCCCATAATCGCAGTGACGATTTACCGCGGAGCCTCCATGTCCCTCTCCTCCGATATCCCGCTCACAACCATCGACGGCAAGGCCGAGACGCTTCGCGCGTTCGACGGCAAGGCGCTCCTGATCGTCAACGTCGCGAGCAAGTGCGGCTTCACCCCGCAATATGCGGGGCTGGAGGACCTTCACCGGCGGTTTCACGCGCGCGGTTTCGCTGTGCTCGGCTTTCCATGCGACCAGTTCGGCCATCAGGAACCGGGGGACGAGGCCGAGATCGCGAAATTCTGCTCGCTCACCTACGACGTCAGCTTTCCGATGTTCGCCAAGACCGAGGTCAACGGCCCGAACGCCCATCCGCTCTACAAGGCCTTGAAGAAAGAGGCGCCCGGGCTGCTTGGCACCGAGGCGATCAAATGGAACTTCACCAAGTTCCTCGTCGACCGCAAGCACGACGTCGTCAGGCGCTACGCCCCGACTGACAAGCCGCAATCGCTCGGGCTTGACATCGAGGCGGTGCTGTAGGTCAGTCGGCGGGACTCGCGCTGGTACGCCGCGCGGCGTTCGGGCAAAGCGCCGTCGATTACATAATCTCGCCAACAAATGTGGAAAGAACGGTAGAAGAAGAGCCTGCAAAAGTGTAACCCGTAGGGAGCCCGTATGAAAACGTTCGAACTCGGTGAATCATGAGTTCAAAGACGGTTCCGCTCCTAGGGCTCACGAAGACGCCGACCGGAATCGTCGGGTTCGATTCGGTTACCCTAGGCGTGCTGCCGGCCGGGAGACCCGACTCTCATCTGCGGCGCGGCGGGATCCGGGAAGACCGTGTTCGGCGTCACTTTTCTGGTGAACGGCGCCGCTCGCTTCGGCGAGCCCGGAGTCTTCATGAGCTTCGAGGAGCGCGCCGGAGATCTCGCCGCAAACGTCCAATCGCTCGGCTACGATCTCGAAACCTTGATCGCCTCGGGCAAGTTGTCCATCGACCATGTCAGGGTCGAGCGGAGCGAAATCGAGGAGACGGGGGAATACGACCTCGAGGGTCTGTTCGTTCGTCTGGGTTTCGCTGTCGACGCTATCGGTGCCAAGCGCGTGGTGCTGGACAGTATAGAGGTGCTGTTTTCAGGCTTCTCTAACGATGGCTTGCTTCGCGCCGAATTGCGGCGGCTGTTCGGCTGGATCAAAGATCGGGGCCCGACCGCGATTATCACGGGCGAACGAGGCGACCAGCAACTGACCCGTCATGGTCTTAAGAATACGTTTCCGACTGCGTCGTCCTGCTCGACAACCGCGTTGTGGATCAGATTGCGACGCGCCGCCTGCGAGTCGTCGATTATCGAGGTTCTGCACACGGCACAGACGAGTATCCCCTTTCTCATCGATGAGGGGGCATCAGCGTTGTTCCGGCGACTTCGCCTCAGCGAAGCACATATACTTCCACGAAGATCATCTCGACCGGAATTTCCGGCGTCGACAGGATGCTCAGTAAAGGTGGCCTGTACTACGGATCGAGCATCCTGGTGTCGGGCGTGTCCGGCACGGGCAAGACGACGATCGCCAGCCACTTTGTCGAGGCGGCTTGCCAACGCGGCGAGCGCTGCGTGGTGTTTGCATTGGAAGAAAGCGCCGGGGAGTTTTGCAGGAACGCGCTCTCGGTCGGCCGTGATTTGCAAAAGCACGTCGATGCGGAGCTTCTACGCATTGATGCGCCCGGCCAAGCTTCTATGGCCTGGAAATGCATCTTGCCCGCATCCAGCGCGCGTCGAGGCGTTCAAACCCGCCGTCGTCGTCATCGACCCCATCTCTGCGTTTCGCGGCCCCGCCCCCGAGGTCCATTCGACCCTTCTGCGAATGATCGATCTCCTGAAGAGCTGCGACATCACCGCAATGTTCACACAAGTCTGCGAAGCGGCGGCTCGCTGCACGAGGGGACCGACCAGGGCCTTTCCTCGGTTATGGACGCCTGGATCAGACTTCAGGACGTCGAGGCGAGCGGCGAACGCAACCGTCTCCTTTACGTCGTCAAGATTCGTGGAATGAGCCATTCGAACCAAGTCCGGGAGTATCGGGTGACCGACCGGGGAATCGAATTGATCGAACCCTATGTCGGCCCCGAGGGCGTTCTGACCGGCACTGCCCGCCTGATCCTGGAGGCGCGCGAACAGGCCGAGGCCGACAGGCCCGCGAAGGAGAACGCCCAGCGCAAGCGGCAAATCGAGCGGCGCCGCGCCGCGCTCGAGCGCCAAATCGCCGACTTGCAAGCCGCACTCATCGCCGACGAGGAGCAGCAGAAAATCCTTATCGAAGAAGTGGAGGCCCGCGAGTCCGGGCTGACGCACAACCGAGCCGTTGTCGCCGCGAGACGGGGGGCCGCTGAATGAGCAATGCATCGGATCACAGCGCTGAACAGCCGGAACCTGACAGCGATCCCGGCTATTATTTTCTGCGCCTTTACGTCGCCGGACAGACCGCCAAATCGATGGCCGCGATAGCCAACCTCAAGCGGGTCTGCGAGACCCATCTCGCAGGTCGCTATGAGATCGAAACGATCGACTTGTTGAAAACGCCCCAACTCGCGGCCGGCGATCAGAACTTGGCGATCCCGACGCTGGTCCGCCGATTGCCCACGCCGCTGAAGCGGATTATCGGGGATCTGTCGAACACCGAGAAGGTTTTGGTCGGTCTGGACATACGGCCGAGGGTCCAACCTTGAGCGGAGAAGTGAAATCCCCCAAGCCCGCCGGTTACAGGCTGCGGCTTATTGTGGCCGGAAGCACCGACCGGTCAAGGCGGGCCATTGAAAACCTTCGTAAAGTCTGCAACGAGCATTTGGACAAACAGGTCGATCTGGAGGTCATCGACATCTTCCAGCAGCCTGAGCTCGCGGAGAAGTATCAGGTCGTCGCCGCTCCGACCTTGGTTAAGCTCCTGCCGCCTCCCATCAAACGGATCATCGGCGATCTGTCCCAAGAAGACCGCGTGTTGCGCGGCCTCGATATCGCGCCGCTTTAGACATGCCGGCCACCGATCCTCCAGCGCCGCCTGGCAGCAGTGAGCACCCGCTCAGCGAGCGTGTCCGGCAGTTGGAAAACGAGCTGGCGGAGTCCCGTGAGCTGTTGGAGGCCATCAGACACGGCGAGGTTGACGCCGTTGTCGTCAGCGAACGCAGCGGCGACCACCGTGTCTACACGCTGGAAACGGCCGACCGGCCGTACCGGCATCTGATCGAGCAGATGCAGGAAGGAGCCATCACCCTTAACGCCGAAGGCACAATCCTCTACTGCGATCGTAGCGCGGCGCAGATGTTTGGCGCCCCGCAGGAGCAGATTGCAGGAAGGCAATTCTCAACCCTGCTTGAGCCCGAGGACCGCGAGAGGCTGACGCAGCTCATCGAACAGGCAAAGCGTTCAGGCGTTCGGAGCGAATTCACGATCCCTGGGCCCGATGCACGCAACATTCCGGTCTACGTTTCGGTCAGCCGGCTCCTTGACGGCGATGCGGTGCTGCTGGGCGGAGTCCTTACTGATCTGACAGAACAAAAGCGTCGCCTGCACGAGGTCGCGGAGGCGAACGAACGCCTGATCAAAGAAATCGCCGAACGCGAACGGGCTGAGGAAGCACTCCGGCACGGCCAGAAGATGCAGGCGATCGGGGAGCTGACCGGCGGCATTGCGCACGATTTCAACAATATGTTGCAAGCCATATCCGGCGCTCTGGTTGTCGGCCGGCGTCGGGTCATGGAAGGGCGCGCGCGCGACGCAACGGATTGCCTCGATCTCGCCAGTCGGAGCGTCGCGCGGGCAGCGTCTCTGACTCATCGGCTGCTGGCGTTTTCGCGCCGGCAGATCCTAGTCGCCAGACGGGTCGAACTGCCGGAACTGCTTACCGGACTGACCAGTCTCTTCGCCAAGACCGTGGGTCCGCAAATCAACGTCGAGACGCGTCTCAAAACCGAATGCTGGCCACTGCTGTGTGATCCCAGCCAACTCGAAAGCGCTCTTCTCAATCTCGTCATCAACGCCCGCGACGCCGTGCTTCCGAACGGCGGCAGCATCCTGATCGAGACGGAGCATGAAGTGCTCGACGAGAGCCGGACGGCGGGCTCGAGCAGCGCGAGGCCGGGAGATTATGTGCGGATCACGGTGACCGATACGGGGAAAGGAATGTCCGACGCGGTTCGCCAGCGCGCATTCGAACCGTTCTTCACCACGAAACCCGCTGGTCAAGGCACTGGCCTCGGCCTCAGTCAGGTCTACGGGTTTATCAATCAGTCGAACGGGGTCGTTCGCCTGGAAAGCCGGGAAGGGCGCGGAACTTCGGTCCACGTCTATCTCCCCCGCGAACTCGATTCGCATCCGGAAGTCAGAACAGGCCCTGCGCCGCCCATGCAAACCCCGGAATCAAACGCGAGGGTCTTGCTTGTCGAGGACGAACAAGATAGCCGTCGACTGATCGCGGAGGCTTTGCGAGACAGCGGACTGACGGTGGTCGAGGCGGCGGATGGCCCGGCCGCTTTGCAGGTTTTGCGCGAGCCGGAAGCCGGCGGCGATGGCCCTCCGGATTTCCTGCTCGCCGATATCGGGCTGCCCGGCGGACTGAACGGCCGCGAGTTGGGTAATGCGGCGCGTCAGCTGTTTCCCGAGTTGCCGGTTCTGCTGATCACGGGATATGCGGGCGGCGCCGTGACGTCCTCGGATCTGCCCGCCGGCGTGCAAGTGCTGAGCAAACCATTCCATTTGGATGCATTGGTCGCCAGAGTGCAGGGGATGCTGGCCAGGAACGGCTCGGCGCGTTGATGCGAGGCGTAACGAGGCCACGCGCCTATTCGACCAGTTCCGCGACGGCCGTCGGGCCAAGCGTCCTGTCAAACCCGATCCGGTCCGGGACCGGAAAGCGCATCAAGTTACGGGCATATCTAGATGTAAAGGATTAAAGATCACGGCGAATCAACGGCGGCCCGGCCGACGGTGTCGGCGTTGAGGCGAGCCACGAAAACACTTGTGACGCCAAAGGCTTGTTCAAAAACCTGTGCGCTTTGAATAGGGGCCTTCCCGCCACAAAAATGGCGCCGACGAGTCGATCTATCGCCACATCTCGAGGCGCCGGTTCGCGTGCCAGGCGAAGAGACTGCATTTGTTATTCACCCGGAAATCGTCTCAGGCCCCATGAGAGGCGCGACTTGAGGTCCCCATGCCCAAAGCTCTCCTCGTCACCGGCGGCTCGCGCGGCATCGGCCGCGCCTGCGCGCTGCTCGCCGCCAGGCGGGGCTGGTCGGTCGGCGTCAACTATCGCGCCGACGCCGACGCCGCGGACGCGGTTGTCCACGCGATCGCGAAAGAGGGCGGGCGAGCGGTCGCGCTCAAAGGCGACGTCGCCGACGAGGCCGACGTCGTCGCCATCTTCGACCAGGCGACCAACGCGTTGGGGCGGCTGAGCGGGGTCATCGCCAACGCCGGGATCGTGGCGCCGAGCGCACGGCTCGCGGAGATGAGCGCCGAGCGGATGCGGCGCGTCTTCGAGGTCAATGTGCTCGGCGCCTACCTGACGGCTCGCGAGGCGGCCCGCCGGATGTCAGAGTCGGCCGGCGGCGCGGGCGGTTCGATCGTGCTGATGTCGTCGGCCGCGGCCCGGCTCGGCTCGCCGAACCTCTATGTCGACTACGCCGGCTCGAAGGGCGCGATCGACACCCTCGCCATCGGCCTCTCGAGGGAGCTCGGTCCGGAGGGCGTGAGGGTCAATGCGATCCGCCCCAACCTCGTCGAGACGGAAATCCATGCGAGCGGCAGCGAACCCGACCGCGCCCCGCACCCTCGGACACTCCGCCCCGCTCGGGCGGCCCGCGGCGCCGGAGGAAATCGCCGAGGCGGCGATCTGGCTCCTGAGCGACGCGGCCTCTTACGTCACCGGCGCCATTCTCGACGTGACCGGCGGACGCTAGCCTGTTCCCCCAACCGACCGCTTAAAAAGCAGCGAAGCAATTCCGGAGCCGCGCTCTCCTCCTGCGCCTCCCGAATTGCTTCGCTCACGGCTGCGGTCTTACGACCCTGGTCGCACATGAGCAGCGACCCAAAAGCCAAGGGGGAACGGCGGAGGCTCCCAGGTCGCTGCCTCGCGTCGCTTTGCGCGAACACGATGCCGCAATCTACGCAGCTCATGCAGCGGCCGCATTGATCCAGCTCAATCGGACGGCGAAAAACGGGATCGCCTTTCCGCGCTGTTGCAGGCGCGCCCTTCGTCGCTAGCAAAGCCCCTCTTCCGGTCTCCAGGAGAGTGGCTTTGTTTTTCAGGGGAACAGCGGCGAGGCGAAAATCGCCAGCGCGACCAGTTGGCCGATGCCGAACGCCGCCGAGCGCAGCGGTTGGCGCCCGGAAATATAGGCTGCCATGTGCCCGATGCGAATCAGTATGTAGACGACCGCGAGGACGTCTGCGATCCGGCTCGGACCGCCGACCATATGCGCCACGATCACCGCCGCGGCGAACCACGGAAACGTTTCGAGGCCATTGAGGTGAGCGCCATAGGCGCGCAGCGACTTCCCGATGAGGTCGCCAACGTGGTGGCGCGGCTGGTTCGGATCGAGGCCCCTGACGAAGCCGAACGCGACATAGGGCAGGGTCGCGGCGACGAAGATGCACCACATGGCGATGGTCATGAAAGAGCGCCTCCCACGCCGCGCCAATCGCGTGGCGTCGCCAATAATCCTAAATCCGGCAGTTGAGATCATCAGGGCAAGCCAAGCACTTGATTTAGCTTGCAGTTTTCATCAATTGCGGAGCAGTTGGGCGATCTTCTTTTGCGTCAAGGGCTTACGCTTCAACTGCCGGATTTAGGATAATTCGCATGAATTGCGACGCCCCTGTCAACGGAGTCGCTCGCGAAGCGAACGTCCCGATTCTCACCCTGTTCGCCGCCAAGCGGGCGCCGAGCCAAAGGTGACGACAAGCTTTTGATTCATTGAGCAAAGACGGTCGCGCTCGAGGAGCGTCTTTCAGTGGCGCCGCCCAGCAGAATCCGCTAGACCCTTTTCCGTGCGATCCGAGGAAATGAATTGAGCGACACCCGCGACGAACGGCCCGGCCCCGAGGGGCCCGCCGACATCAAGCCCGTCTCGATCCTCGACGAAATGAAGCGCTCTTATCTCGATTACGCGATGAGCGTGATCGTGAGCCGCGCGCTGCCCGACGTGCGGGACGGTCTCAAGCCTGTCCACCGTCGCATCCTCTATGCGATGCGCGAGCTCAATTTCACGCCCGACCGTCCCTACAACAAGTCCGCCCGCACGGTCGGCGAGACGATGGGCAAGTACCACCCGCACGGCAATCTCGCGATCTACGACGCGCTGGTGCGCATGGCGCAGGATTTTTCCATGCGCGTCCCGCTCATCGACGGGCAGGGCAATTTCGGCTCGGTCGACGGTGATCCGCCCGCGGCTGACCGCTACACCGAAGCGCGACTCGACCGCATCGCGATGACGATGCTCGATGACCTCGACAAAGACGCCGTCGATTTTCGTCCCAATTACGACGAGAAGGAGCTGGAGCCGGTCGTCCTTCCGGCGCGCTTCCCCAACTTGCTGGTCAACGGGGCGGGCGGCATCGCCGTCGGCATGGCGACCAACATCCCGCCGCACAATCTCGGCGAGACGATCGATGCGCTGC
>Ga0326727_10011136_pt1 | contig 21079 bp, 14 predicted proteins | sample MB2enrmetagenome_FD_207643 | JGI IMG/M metagenome (GOLD analysis project Ga0326727, IMG submission 207643) | Lab enriched peat soil microbial communities from McLean, Ithaca, NY, United States - MB29MY | ecosystem: Environmental > Terrestrial > Soil > Wetlands > Peat | place: USA: New York...
GCGCGGTCTGCAGCGGGCAGCGCGTCTGCCACAATCTTGGCAACCAGCCCCAGGAACGCGTCGTGCGCCGCGTCCAGCTCGTAGTCGCCGCAGCCGGAGTCGTTGTTGCCCATCGCCACGTAAACCGGAACGCCGGGCAGCGCCGCGCGCAGCGTACTGACAAGGGTACGCACGGTCTTCTCCGTAAAGGCCACGTAGTCGGCGGGCTTGGCTGCGGGCAGCAGCTTCTGGTACTTGCAGTCGAAGGAGTGGGCCAGCAGGTCGCCGCTGACGGTCGCAAACCGGGCCTGCGACGCATCGGCGCGGATCGCCGTCAGGCTCGACTGCCACAGAACCCATGGTGTGTCGAAGCCTTTTGTGGGGCAGGCATCTTGCAGCGCGGCAAAGTCCTTCGCCTGCGTGGGCGAGTCGGGCGCGCTGAGGATCGCGGGCCAATCGGCGGCGGCCGCCGCGTTCAGCTTCGCAACCTTGGCAGGGTCCACGAAGGGATCCAGGTGTATGTCTGAGAGAAAGAGCGCCGGAACATTCGTACGCGTGGCAGTCGCTGCTCGGCTCGGTGCAGGCGACTGCGCCGGCGCGGTGGCAATCAGGGCGCAGGTTGCTGCTAGCGTCAACAGGCTTCGGCGGAGGATCTTAGTCGAGGTCATTGCATCTCTCGTGTCGATTGCATTTGCGCTTCTTGGCGTAACGGTTGGCCGCTGACTTCCATGTATTCCATCGCATCGCAGTTAATATGGGATGAACGGCGCGTGGTGCTGGCTGTCGATCATCGTTGCAGCAGCGATTCGTACGCCTCAATCTGCTTCAGGGTGAAGGCATGCATCTCTTCGCCAGCCTGCCATGCCCGTGTCCACTGCACGATCCATTCGATCGCGCTCTCCAGGCGCAGATGCGGCGTCCAGCCCAGGTCGGCGCGCGCGCGGCTGGTGTCCAGCTTCAGGGTGCCCGCCTCATGCACACCGGGCTCCTCATCCAGAATCCACTTTGCCCCTACGCCCCACAGGCTGCTTATCTTTTCAACGATCCACGCCACCGGCTGCGCGTCGTCGTCCGACGGCCCAAAGTTGTAAGCTCTTGCGAACCGTGCGGCCTCCTCGCGCTCCGCCGTCAGCAGTTGCTCAGCCAGGCGGATGTAGCCGTGCAGCGGCTCCAGAACGTGCTGCCATGGCCGGATCGCTTGTGGCCTGCGGATGCGCACAGCCTCGCCTGCGACGAAGCCGCGCAGCAGGTCCGGAAGCAGCCGGTCCGCGGACCAGTCGCCTCCGCCAATCACGTTTCCCGCGCGCGCGCTGGCCAGCGCGGTTGAGTGTTCGCCGGGCTGGCCCAGCTTGGCCACGGGGAAAAAAGATTGCCGATACGCCGCCGCTACAATCTCCTGGCACGCCTTGGAGCTGGAATAAGGGTCGTAGCCGCCCAGCGCATCGCTCTCCCGGTAGCCCCACGCCCACTCTTTGTTCTCGTAGCACTTGTCGCTTGTGACGCAGACGACGGCGCGCACCGACGGCGTGCGGCGAACGCAGTCCAGCACACGCGCGGTGCCAATCACGTTGGTCTCATAAGTCCCGACGGGGTCCTCGTAGGAGAGCCGCACCAATGGCTGTGCCGCCAGATGGAAGACCGCATCGGGCGCGAAATCGCGCATCGCAGCCTCCAGTGTTGCCGCGTCGCGGATATCGCCGCGCATGTCGTCAACCACGGATCCCACGCGCGCCACCGTGAACAAGTTGGGATCGGTTGCGGGGTCGAGCGCGAAGCCGCGCACCTCCGCGCCCAGTTTAGCCAGCCACAGGGCGAGCCATCCGCCCTTGAATCCGGTGTGGCCGGTCAGAAAGACGCGCTTGCCTTGCCAGGAGAATGCGGGCTTGTCGGTCATTAGGACAGGATAAACGAAGCTGCGGGCAAAGCACCTTTGCAGTTCTGAATTAGAAGCGTATCTCGTCGCGCGCAATCTCGCTTCGGTCTTCCGCCAGAATGGTTGCCCGCTCCAGCACATGGGCCAGCTCGCGCACATTGCCGGGCCAGTTGTGTTCCATCAGCCTCGCCGCCGCGCCGGGAGAGAGACGCTTTACCGGCATCTCCTCGCCCAGCTTGCCCAGCAGATGCTCCGCCAGCAGCAACACATCCTCCATGCGCTCGCGCAGCGCGGGCGCCACCACCGGAAAAACCGCCAGCCGGTGATACAGGTCCAGGCGGAATGCGTGTTCTTCGGCGCGCTGCTGCAGCGGCTCGTGGGTCGCCGCGATCATCCGCAACTCCACCCGCACCACTTCATTGTCGCCCACGCGCTGCAACTCGCCCGATTCCAGGAAGCGCAGCATCTTGGCCTGCAAGCCCAGAGGCATCTCGCCGATCTCGTCCAGAAATAGCGTGCCTCCGTGGGCCGCTTCTATCCTTCCGGTGCGCGACCGCACCGCCCCGGTAAATGCGCCGCGCGTGTGTCCGAAGAGTTCAGCCTCCAACAGCGTCTCCGGAATGGCCGCGCAGTTCAACACCACAAACGGCTTGTTGGCGCGCGGGCTCAGTTGATGCACCGCGCGTGCGACCAGTTCCTTGCCCGTGCCCGTCTCTCCCTCGATCAGCACCGTAGTCGAGCGTGGCGCAACCAGCCGGATCAACCGCGCCAGCTCCATCATCAACTTGCTCTCGCCCACCATCTCCGGAAGCGGCTGCGTCAGCACATGCCCCAGCCCCTCCGGGTTCTCCACCTTGTGCCCGTGCAGCAACGCCGCAACCCCCTGCGCCGCTACCGTGCGATTGTCCCCTGGGGCCAGCCGGTCCACGGCGCAGCTCTGCGGCACAGCCACCGGCGACAGTGCCCACGCCGCTCTCTCGCCCGCGCCGCGGGAACCATGAACGTGTTCCAGCGCCTGGCGCAGGGCGTTCAGCAACTCGTTGCGGCGAGGGCTGCGCGTTGCCGCCTCGTCCACAATTCCATCGATCCGCAGCAGCTCCATCACCGGATGCCGGATGCGCATCTCTCCGGCGAACTCACTCACCTCCAGATCGGGCAGAACGCTGTCCAAAACCATCGCCTCCGCACCTTGTGCCTCCAGCAGGGCCATCGCCTCCGCGCCGCCTGCCGCCTCGCGCACCATCCAGCGCATCGCCGTTAGCTCCTGTCTCAGACGCGCCCGCAGATTGGCATCCGCGCTGGTCAGCACCACGCTTCTCTCCGCTGTCTTGTTCCCGGCGTTCTCTCTGACTAACCCGTACCCCATACAATGCATCCCCTAAACGTATGCAGCAACGGAGACTGCGGGAAACAGAATCGGGAGCTGCAACACCGGTTCGCAATTCAGTCCGCCCAGCCTGTATCCCATGCCTCTCACCGTCTCGATCAGCCCCCCGTTTCCACCGTGCAGCCCCTCTGCGCCCAGCTTCCGCCGCAGGTAGTTGATGTACACATCCACCACATTCGTGCTTGAATCCGAGTGCATCTGCCACACCTCGGCCATCAGTTGGCTGCGCGGCACGCACTCGCCGCGATGCAGCATCAGAAACTCCAGCAGGGCAAACTCCTTGGCCGTCAACTCGATCGCCCGCCCCCCGCGCATTACCGTATGCTCGATCCGGTGCAGCTCCAAATCGTGGTGGCGAAGCACCGGATTGGCAAACTGTTCTCTCCGCCGCAGCAACGCCCTGCAACGAGCGGTCAGCTCGAAGTAGCTGAACGGCTTCAGCAGGCAATCGTCCGCCCCCATGTCCAGGCACTGCACCTGCACATGAGGGTCGCTGCGTCCGGTCAACACCAGCACCAAGGTGTCGTCCTGCCGCGCGCGCATCTCCGCCAGCACCTCCATGCCATCCAGCTTGGGCAGACTCAGGTCCAGCAAGACCAGGTCCGGATGGTCCGCCACGATTCGAAGCAGCGCTTCCTCACCGTCTTTCACCCACTCCACCCGATGGCCTTCCGTCTCCAGGCCGGCCATTAGAAATGCGCCCAAAGCTCGATCGTCTTCCACAACCAGCAATCTCATTGAAATCCCCCAACTCAGTCCAGCAATCCATACTCACCAGACTCAGGGGTACAGGATGGTTCTCGTTGACCGTCGAATAACTATCCACAACAGTCTGATGTCAAGACTCCACCTTGCGGAACGACTTATCCACTGAATGATGCAATTAAACTGTTGCCAAAAAGATGTCCTGTACCGAAAAGGGAATTGGGAAGAGCAACATAATTTTTAGTGTGCAAAATTGAACATAACTCCACCCCTTAAATTTGCTCGAACATGAGAAAAAGCCCGGCATCGCTGCTGCTCCACAGCCGTTGCCTGAGAAGACAGCAATGGCCTCAACAGTTATCCCCCGCACCCTTGCACGGAAGACGATCTGCGAGGCCATTGTTACAACGAAAGCGGGATTGCTCGCGCTCTATGGATAGCGGTAGAGCGTGACACGCACGATGTTGTTGGGACGCAGCACCAGGATCTCTCCCTGTGCGTCGTCGTCGCCCGCAATCTGGCGCGTCACCACGAACTTGCCGTCCACGAACTTGCCCTCCTGCACATCCCCCAGTCCCACGTTGCTTGGGCCGGGCGTGTTGGCTGTGAAGTCCACGCGCATTCCGCCGCCTCCGAAGTAGTACTCGTCGGGACCGGTTGAGATTAGGATGGCCGCGGCCTCCGGTGGGGCCTCATTGGGATTCGCCGCGCCGGCGCCCGGCGGCGGCGGAGAGCCCGCCACCTGCCCACGGGTCTGCGGAGGCAGCCGCGTATTTCGCCCCGTGTAGGTAAACGTCAATGTGTAGTTGCCTAGCTTGACGCTCTTTGGCTCCTCCCCCTGGCTCATGCGCACCGCAGTCACCGCTCCCGTGCCCTGCCGCGCCAGAATCATCGGCGCAAGCTGCTCCAGCATGCTGTAGGTTCCCGCCAGGTCCGCGCCAATCGGCCGGTTGCCGTCGATGCCGAACGGCGAGAAGCCGATGGTGTTGTACTTGCCGACGGCAACGATTGCGTTGGCCGGGTTGGTGCTGGTCTCGGGAATGAACAACGGGTTGCCGTTGCGCGTGAAGCGTTCGCACACCTCGTCGAAGTACTCCAGATACAGGTCGGGCGCAAGGATGTCCACGCTGGGCGCGCCCGCACGCCATATGTCATGCACCTCGGGCAGAGGTCCGCCGCTGGGATAGGTTCCCGGCCACGCATGGTTGGGCTGCTGCAGCCAGCCGTTCACGAACATGGGAATGTTGTAGGCGGCCTTGCCCGTCTCCACCACCTTCTCCACGTAGTTGGCGTAGTTCCACGCCATAAAAATCTCGTCCGAGGGCCAGTGCAGGCTCTGCCAGCTATTCTGGTGTTCCAGCGCGCTCATCGGCGGGCTGGTGGTCTGGACGGGGATATCCACGTCCGCCGGCTTGCCCGGGCCGAAGACCTCCTCCCATGTGCCCGACTTCTTATATCCGTTGGCCGCCCATACATCGCGGAACTCCGGAATCAGCGAGTCCTTGTGCGCGTCGAGATACTGCATCAGCTTGGCCGGAACCGGCCCGGCGAAGGCTCGGTTGGCCGCCGGCGAGCGGTCGCGCGTGTCGCGCAGCACCCCCACCTCGTTCTCCACCTGGATCATCAATACCGTATGCTGTGTGCCGTCCACCTCGCCGACGTGCTTCATCAGCGCGCCGAAGGCCTTGGCGTCGGCGTCGCGCGTCTCGTCGCCAAAGGTGCTCAGCAACTCCAGCGGGCCGGAGATGGAGACGGTCTTGCCGTCGTTGATCTGAATCCGCGGAAACCGTTGATAGTCCTTCTTCACCCAGTACGGCGCAAAGCTCGACGTGCCGTTCTTCCAGCTTGCGAACCAGATCAGGATCACATGCATGTGGTTCTCACGCGCTTTGGCGATCACACCATCCACCTGCACGTAGTTGTACTGGCCCTCCACCGGCTCAAACTGCGCCCAGCTAACGCCGATCAGCGCCGTGTTCAGGCTTCCCGCCACCAGCTTGGGCCAGATGGTATCCATATTCTCCAGGCTGGTGGCTGCGTTGTTGCTTAGCTCCCCAGCCATCGCCAGATACGGCTTGCCATCCACGATCAGTTGGGTCGCGTTGCCCTGCTTCTGCAGGTGAGGAGCGCCCGAGGCCTGGATTGTGCCGCCGGTGTTTTGTGCCGCGCACGAGGCAGAGAGAGATGCAGCCAATAGAACTACGCCAAACGCAGAGAGCAATTTCACACGCATACAAGCCACCTTCTGTCGTTACCGCTGGACTGGCAGTTGATTGGGCCGGGACGCCAAGCGGCATTTCCGGTCGCAGCCATTCTACCCCCGTACCATCCGCAACCCGCGGAAATTGTCATTCTGCCGTTCACCGTTCCACTTCAAACTCCAGGTGTGAGGGGTAGTGTTGCGAGCCATAGATCGTTATGGTCTCCGCTTTATAGGAACTCCTGGGCGCGGTCATAATATTGGGCACAAAGGTCTGCGGATTGCGATCGTACAGCGGGAACCAGCTCGACTGCACCTCGACCATGATCCGGTGTCCCTTGAGGAAGGTGTGGTCCACGCCGTGCAGGCTCCAGCGGAACTCATTCACCGCATTCTCAATCAGCGGCGCAGGCTCCTCAAAGCTCCTCAGATAGCGCCCGCGAAAGATCTCCTCCGCAATCATCAGTTGATAGCCCGCATTCGTCGCGTTTGCGGTTCCTGGCGAACTTGCTCGTTGCGGTGCAGCAGCCGGGTCGTCCGGATACTCGTCGATCAACTTGACGATCCAGTCCGCATCGCTTCCCGTGGTTGAGGCAAAAAGGTCGGCAGTGACCTCGCCTGTGACGGTCACGTCGTGGTCGAGCACGGGCAGGCTGAAGCTGGCCACGTCCTTGCGCCCGGTCACAAAGCGCTGGTCTTCCACCAGCCAGGTGTACCACTTCGAGCCCTTGCCGTAAGTCGATTGGATCGGTCGATGGCGATAGGGAACAGGGTCCGCGGGGTCCGACACATAGGTTGCCGCAACCTCGTCCTCCATCGGCGCGGGAGCGGTAAAGCTGAGCTTTTTACCCTGCTCCAGATACAGTTTCGCCGGCTCGAAGCCAGCTACTGGAGGCCACGTAGCGTATCGTTCCCACTGATTCACCCCGCTGCGATAGCTGGCCGTATCGGCCAGATCGAAGCCCGGCCTGTCCTTCAGATATCTCTCAAAGAAAGGGGCCTCAAACCGTTTGCGGAACTCAGTCCCCGTCGGGTCTCCGAAGTCCAGTCTGCCAAACTCTGACCCCAGCCGTCGTCCCGTGCCCTGCCAGCCACCATGGTTCCATGGCCCTAGCACCAAAAAAATCTTGTGTTGGTCATCATGTTTCTTCAGCGCGGCGTACTCCGCCTGCGTGCCCCACATGTCCTCCTGGTCCCAAAAGCCGCCGACCTCGAGCGTCGGCACTTCCACCTTAAGCAGACGATCTTCCACCGCCTTCGCCTGCCAGAACGATGTGTACGCAGGCTGGCTCAGAAAGGCCTTCGCGGTGGGCAGGTCGCTCATCTTTGCAACCGTCGCCACAGCGCCGGCGAAGTTGCCGTGGCGCAGGAAAAAATCGTACATGTCCTGCTGTAGGTCCACCCGCGCGTCGGTCTTCTGCGCCTCCATCTGCGGCACATAATCGAAGCTGTAGCTTTGCCGGAAGGCGCCATTGTGGAAGAAATCGTCGCCCATCCACACGTCGGTCATCGGCGCCTGCGGCGAGATGGCCTTCACCGCCGGATGTGCGTCGATGCCCGCCATCATAGCCAGAAAGCCGTCGTAGGAGAGGCCAAAGACCCCGACGCGGCCATTGTTGCCATGCACATTCTTCAGCAGCCAGTCGATGGTGTCGTGCGTGTCGGTGGTCTCGTCCACATCGCGCTTGCGGTTGTGGGCAACGATGGGCCGGTTCATCACGAACTTGCCCTCCGACTGGTATCGTCCGCGAATGTCCTCGTAGACAAAGATGTATCCGCTGGCGGCCAGCTCGGGCTTGTCGTGGTTCACGCTATCGGAGTCGAATTCGTCCACGCCGTAGGGTGTCCGTGCCAGCAGAAACGGCAGCCCCGCGGCAGGCGTATCGCTCCCATCGGCGGGGCGCAGGATCACGGCATGAAGATGCACGCCGTCGCGCATGGGAATCATCGCCTCCTGGCGCGTATAGGTGCGCGGCGCAACGGCCTCCGTGGCCTCCGTCTGAGCAGACCCTGCACCGGCAGGCAACGCAGGGGCCTGCGCGTACGGAGTCTTGGAGATGAGACTCAGCGCCGCGAGACCGATCAGAAGATGCATTGCGCGGCGAGGCGACCGCGCATGCAGAATCGACGGCACGAGAGCGTTTGCAGGAATCCGATTGCTCACGGGATCGAGATCACCTGAACCTTAGGCCGGAGGCTCCGGGCTGGGTGCGCTCTGGAAGTCCACCTTCTTGTGCGCGCCGTCGCAGAATGGCTTGTTCTCGCTGGCGCCGCAGCGGCAGAGGAAGACCGCTGGCTTGCCGGTCAGATCCCACAGCCTTCCGCTGCCGTCGATCAGTTCAATTGTTCCCTCGACCTGCAGCGGGCCATTGGGGCGAACGGTAACTTTTACAGGCTCAGACATAGATGGACTCACTCCTCGATCGGATAGGCCGGAGACCGGCAGGCTTCAGCATAGCAGCACAGGGCCCTTACATCAGTTGCATCGCGTCCACGTCCACAATGAGGTTGCGGCGCGGAACGCCTTGGGACTCCGCATAGGCCAGCAGCCCGCGCAAGGCGTGGCCCAGAGCATCGCGCCGCTCGGCCTTGAGTATAAAGTGGAAACGATAGATGCGTTTCAGCCGTGCAATCGGGGCAGCCGCGGGACCCAGCACACGCACCTTGTCGAGGCGCGTGGACTCGAACCAACGGCCCAATTTGCCGGCCCAGGCGGCAGCTTCCTCCAGCGTCTGCCCCTGAACGATCAGGTTGGCCAGCACGCTGGAGGGCGGGTAATGCATCCAGCGCCGAAAGTGCAGTTCCTTGGCCACAAAACCTGCGTAGTCGTGCGCGGCAGCGCATTGAATGGCGTAGTGCTCCGGGTGGTACGTCTGCACCAGCACTCGGCCTGGAAGCTCTCCACGGCCGGCGCGGCCGGAGACCTGCGTGAGCAGTTGGAAGACGCGCTCGGCGGCGCGGAAGTCAGGCAGCCCGAGCGCGGAGTCTGCGCCCACCACGCCCACCAGCGTGATGCCATGCACATCGTGCCCCTTGGCGATCATCTGCGTTCCCACCAGCAGATTGATCTCGCCCGAATACAGGCGCGTGAGCAGGCGCTCCATGTCGCCGCGTCCACGCACCGTATCGCGGTCCATGCGCCCGATGCGCGCGCTGGGAAAGAGTTCCTGCAGCCGCTCCTCCCCCTGCTGCGAGCCCGCCCCCAGGTAAAAGAGATGCTCGCTTCCGCACTTCGGGCAGAGCTTGGGGACCGAGCGGCGAAAGCCGCAGTAGTGGCACTCCAGCCGGTCGCCGGCATGCGCATGCAGGTCCGTCTGCGCCGATGGCTTGTGGTAGGTCATGGCGATCGCGCAGTTCTCGCACTCGATCTTCTCGCCGCAGCTTCGGCAGAGCACGGTAAACGAGTAGCCGCGCCGGTTGAGCAGAATCATCACCTGCTCGCCGCGGTCGAGCGTGGCCTGTGTCTCGCTCACAAGCTGGCGGGAGAAGATCTCCTCCTTGCCCGTCTCTTTGAACTCCGTGCGCATGTCCACCAGTTCGACGGTTGGCAGCGGACGGTCCATCACGCGTGCGCGCATCTCGATGCGCGTGTAGCGGCCGCGCACAGAGTTGGCCCAGCTCTCCAGCGACGGCGTGGCCGAGCCGAGAACGACAACGGCCTCATTGAACTTGGCGCGCATCACGGCAACATCGCGTGCGTGGTAGCGCGGCGTCTCCTCCTGCTTGTAGCTGGCGTCGTGCTCCTCATCGACCAGGATGAGTCCGAGGTTGGCCATCGGCGCAAAGACTGCGGAACGTGTGCCGACGACTACGCGCGCCTCGCCGCGACGGATGCGGCGCCACTGCTCGGCGCGCTCGTCCGGCGTAAGAGCGGAGTGCAGCAGCGCGACCTGCGTGCCGAAGGCGGCGAACATCTGCCCGGCCATCGCGGGCGTGAGGCCAATCTCCGGGACGAGAAGAAGCGCGGAACGCCCCGCGTCCAGCGCACGCTGCATCGCGGCGCAGTAGACGGCCGTCTTGCCCGAGCCGGTAATGCCGTAGAGCAGAATTGGCTTGAATCCACCTTGCGCCATCGCGGCGGCAATCGACGAGAGCGCCTCCATCTGCGCCTCGTTCAATGCGTGCTCGTGCGCATTTTTCTTTCCGTCGCTGGGAATACCGCCAAGATGAAAGTCCTCGGGTGCCTCTTCGATAGAGACCAGCCCGCGCTTGATCAGTGTCGATAGCGTCGAGGCGGGGACGCCGCGTTCGCGCAGAACCACTGCTTCGCGCAGATCGACCATGCGCATCCGTCCGCCCGCGGCGGCAAGCTCGGCGAGAATCGCGGTCTGGTTCTCGTTGAGCCGGGGAATGCGCGCGTCGGGAACCAGCACAGCGATGCGCTCGGTGCGGCGCGCATCGCGCTCCTCGGCCAGGGTTTCGCGGGTGAGCCACTTCCTGCGCACCATGCCGTCGAGCAGAGCTTTGTTGGCCTCGGTCGCCGAACGGATCGCAGAGGCTTTTGCCGCGTTGCCGCCGGCCAGATAATGCAGCACGGTGAACTCGATGTCCTGCTCTTCCGCCGTCAGCCTGGACCGGCGCGAGGCTGCCTTTGTCGTCCCATCGAGCAGCGTTGCGCCTTCCTGCACGGCGCGGCGGCCAGCCTCGGCGATGCGGTAGACAAAGTGGCGGCGCACCTCGGCGGCCAGCGGCATCATGCCGCGCAGTACTTCGCCCAGCGGCGCAATGTAGTACTGCGCGATCCACTTTGCCAGATGCATCAGCTCATCCGGCAGCAGCGGCGCGTCGTCCAGCACCTGCTGCACGGGTTTGATGGCTGCTGCATCCGCTGGCCGGTCGTTATGCACGCGGACGACGACGCCCATCAATCGCTGTGCGCCAAAGGGCACCAGAACGCGTGCTCCAACCGCGGGCGCAGCTCCATTCACCGCGTAGGTGAAGCTCCGGTCCAGCGGCACAGGCAGCGCAACATCGCAGTAAGCGGGCATCGCATCTGAGAGTACCGCGCTACGCCGCGCAACGCCACGCGCCGGTCAAACTGCCGCACGCGATGCTATCCTAGGAATGGCTCGCAGGGCATTTTGCGAACAATCCTAGAGACAATTGAAGAGGTGTTTGGATGGCGACGGCGACGATCAATATTGCAGCGGAGTACAAGGTTGCGGACATTGGCTTGGCGGAGTTTGGCCGGCGCGAGATGGACGTCGCCGAGCAGGAGATGCCGGGACTGATGGCGATCCGCAACAAGTACGCCGCGGGCAAGCCGCTGGCCGGCGTGCGCGTCATGGGATCGCTGCACATGACCATCCAAACCGCTGTGCTGATCGAGACCATGGTGGCACTGGGCGCGGACGTGCGCTGGGCGAGCTGCAATATCTTCTCCACCCAGGACCACGCAGCGGCGGCGATTGCAGCGGCGGGCGTTCCCGTCTTCGCGTGGAAGGGCGAATCGCTGGAGGAGTTTTGGTGGTGTACCAACCAGGCAATGAACTTCCCCGACGGCAAGGGAGGTTTGCTTGGCCCGCAGCTTGTGATCGACGACGGAGGCGACGCCACCCTGCTGATCCACAAGGGATATGAGATGGAGAACGGTGACCCGTGGGTCAACTCGCCCTCCGAGGCGCACGAAGAGGATGTCATTAAGGCCCTGCTGAAGAAGGTCCAGGCCAAGTATCCTTCGCGCTGGCGCGATGTGGTGAAACAGTGGCGCGGCGTCAGCGAGGAGACCACCACCGGCGTGCATCGCCTCTACAAGATGTTCGAGCAGGGCAAGCTGCTGGTGCCCGCGATCAACGTCAACGATTCGGTGACCAAGTCGAAGTTCGACAACCTCTACGGCTGCCGCGAGTCGCTGGTGGATGGCATTAAGCGCGCCACCGACGTAATGGTCGCGGGCAAGATCGCGGTCGTCTGCGGTTACGGAGACGTGGGCAAGGGGTGTGCTGCATCGCTGCGCGGGCTTGGCGCGCGTGTCGTTGTCACCGAGATCGACCCCATCAATGCGCTGCAGGCCGCGATGGAGGGCTACGAGGTCACCACCGTCGAAGAGACGCTGGGGCGCGGAGACATCTATGTCACCTGCACAGGCAACGTGGACATCATCACCGTCGAGCACATGCAGCAGATGAAGGACCAGGCCATCGTATGCAACATCGGTCACTTCGACAACGAGATCCAGATGGAGAAGCTGATTGCCGTGCCGGGCATAGAGAAGCTGACCATCAAGCCGCAGGTGGACAAGTTCACCTTCCCCGCCGGCAACAGCATCTTCGTGCTGGCCGAGGGACGGCTGGTGAACCTGGGCTGCGCCACCGGCCATCCCAGCTTTGTCATGTCCAACAGCTTTGCCAACCAGACACTGGCCCAGCTCGACCTGTGGAAGAACAAGGACTCCTACAAGGTGGGCATATACCTGATCCCCAAGAAGCTCGACGAAGAGGTTGCGCGGCTGCATCTGGAGAAGATCGGCGTCAAGCTGACCACGCTGACCCAAAGGCAGGCGGACTATATCAGCGTGCCGGTCGAAGGCCCCTACAAGGCGGATTTCTACAGATACTGAGTCTCCCGCAATGCGACTGCGAAACCTTCCGGTAGCGGAACCTTTGTTGTTAGACTGAAGCTTCCTAAGTCTTTCCATTAAGAGAACTCAATCCAAAGGAGACTCCTTGAAGCTGGTTGCTTGCGTGCTTCTTCTCTCGGGATTTTTCCTGGTCCTCGCCGCCCTGGTGCTGCTGACGTCCTTCGAGCAGAGGTCTGCCTTCGTCGGCGCTGGCTTTGCCGTGGAGGTCCTCGGTCTCTCTCTGCTCACTCAGTCCTACCGGACCATTCGCAAGGAGCACCGATGAACCTTGAGCTGAGTCTGTTCTCGATGATGCTGATTCCGTTTGCGGCGGCTGGGCTGGCGCTGATCCACCAGGGGTTGGGACGCTCGCGCAGCGCGGCCCACGCCATGCTGGCCAGCCTCTGCGCGCTGGCGGTTTCGGCCATTGTCTTCGTTCTCATCGGCTCTGCGTGGGCCGGTTCCGCCGGCGCGGCCACCCACTCATTTACCCTCGGCGGCGTGCATTGGGATTGGCTCGGCGCTGCTCCATTCTTTGCCCGCGGCATCAGCTTCGATGGATCGGATGCGGCCGGTTTGGGCCGCTCGCTGGTGCTGTGTCTGGAGCTGCTGGCGGTTGGACTGGTTGCCATCATACCGCTCAGCGCGGGCACCGACCGCTGGCGGCTGGGGCCGATCTGTCTCAGTAGCGCGCTGCTCGGTGGCGTCATCTTTCCCATCTTCGCGCACTGGGTGTGGGGCGCAGGATGGCTGGCCCAGCTTGCTGGCAACTTCGGCATCTCCAACTTCACCGACGTGGGCGGCGCGGGTACCATCCAGGTGGTCGGCGGGCTAGTGGCGCTTTCGGTGGCGTGGATCGCAGGGCCGCGGCGCGGCAAATACTCTGACGACGGAATCCCCGCTGCGATTCCCGGCCATAACATCGTGCAGGTGCTCTTCGGATGCCTTCTTGCTCTGGTGGGCTGGATCGGGCTCGATGCGGCTGCCTCGATTCTGTTCTATGGAGCAGGGCCGCAACAAGTTGTCGGCGTGGTGATCAACGCGCTGCTCTCAGCCTCGGCCGGATGCATCGCGGCGGTGGTGGTCACCCGTGCGCGCTACCACAAGCCGGACGCATCCTTGAGCGCGAATGGATGGATCGCCGGGCTGGTGGCGGGCAGCGCATCGTGCGCCATGGTTTCTCCTGAGTCCGCCATCGCAATCGGAGTCATTGCAGGCGTGCTATCAACCTACCTGATTGAGATATTCGAACTGCATCTGCGCGTGGACGATCCCGGCGGCGCGGTCTCGGTCCATGCGCTGGCAGGCATCTGGGGGCTGCTCGCGCTCGGACTCTTCGGCCACTTTCCCGAAGGAACGCGCGGTGCTCACATTCTGGCGCAGGTGGTGGGCATCAGCGCTCTGCTTGGCTTCATGCTGCCGCTGATCCACGGCGGAAATCTACTGCTCAACCGCTGGTCCACCTATCGCGTGGACGACGATGGACACTGGCACGGGATGGACGTGCGCGAGCTGGGCGCGGGCGCTTATCCCGAGTTTGTGATTCACGCCGACGAGTTTGTCCCGCGATAAGCCCGAAGCTCAGTGGTGGCGGGCGACCAGCAACAGCAGGATCAGGATGAGCAGGGGTATGACAATGAAGGTGCCCACCAGCAGATTGCGGTGCGCTGGCGGCGACTCCTTGCGCTTCCAGTTGGCCGCCTCCTCTCGGTTAGCGACTCCCACCTCGTCTTGGTGCTCCAGATCGTGGGCGAACTCGCGGGCGCTGGCGTAGCGGTTCTTGGGATCGCGCTCCATGGCGCGGTAGAGTATCTCCTGAAGCTGAGGGGTGACAGCGGGCTCGAGCTTGCTGGGCGGCGGAGGATGGTTGAGCAGGCGGTCGTTCATCACCGCGAAGGGGTTGGGCCCGGTGAAGGGGACCGTGCCGGTCAGCATCTCGTAGAGCATGACGCCCAGGGAGTAGAGGTCGCTGCGCGCGTCTCCACGCTTTCCCCGCACCTGCTCCGGCGAGACGTAGTCCGGCGTGCCCAGGGCCGTGGAGAAGTTGCCGAAGGTGAGCCTCCTTGCGCCGGCGTTGGCCGCAATCCCGAAGTCGATCAGCCGGATGTTGTCGTCTTCGTCGACCATGATATTCTCCGGTTTCATGTCGCGGTGGACGACGCCGTTGGCGTGGATATACTCCAGGGCGCGGCAGATGCCTATGGCCAGCTTGACGGCGCGGTCGATGGACATCTTGGGCCGCTCCTGCATGATCTGGCGCAGCAGACGGCCTTCCACCCACTCCATCACCATGTAGACCTGGGTGCGGTCGGGGTTGGGGAAGACCTTCATGACGCCGGGATGGTTGAGCCGCGCGCCGATGTCCGCTTCGCGGGAGAAGCGTTCGTAGAGCGCGGGGTCGCACTCCACCTCGGGATGCGGCACCTTGATGGCGACCTGCGTGCCTGTGCGCGTGTCGATGGCGCGGAAGACCGTGGACATGCCACTGGTGGCCACCAGCTCTTCGAGGTGGTAGTGGTCGAGCTCATCGCCGGCATGAATCGTAAGGTTTGGAGCGAACATTTATAGCAGCCGGTACGGGCGCCCACGGTAAAGACCCATGCGCTCTACTGAGCGTACACGAATCAGTTGGACGCTGACATTATCGTACCCTCCGGCGGCGTTGGCGGCGGCAATCAGGGTGGCCACGGCCTGATCGAGGTTGGGCGCGGATGCGATGATCTGCTGGATCTCGGCGTCGGGAACGTACCCGTGCAGTCCGTCCGAGCAGAGCAGGAGCAGGTCGCCGGGCATGATGTTGACGGTGATAGTGTCCGCTGCGACAAAGAGTTCGCTGCCCAGGGCGCGGGTCAGAATGTGCCGGTTGACCGCCGAGGCGGCCTCGGTTTTGGACAGGAGGCCGAGGCGCACCTGCTCATCCACCATGGTGTGGTCGTGGGTCAGCGCGGTCATGTTGCCGTTGCGAATGAGGTAGCAGCGCGAGTCGCCGACATGCGAGACGACGGCGGAGTCGAAGCGCAGTGCGCAGAGCACCAAAGTGCTGGCCATGTGCGATCCGCCGGGCAGAATGGCCCCGCCGGGATCGGAGTATCGGGCGTCGGAGTGGCGGGGGCTGGCGTTGCCCATGTCCACCACGGCGTGGTTCGCCTCCTGCACCAGGCGGGGCAGAAGCGAGACGTGCATGATGCCCTTGGGAATCTTGCGGAAGCCGGTCAGTACGGTCTCGATGGCCAGTCGTGAGGCGACCTCACCCTTCTCTTGGCCGCCCACTCCGTCCGCCAGGGCGAAGAGCCATCCCTGCGATTGCACCTGCGCGGGGCTGGTGGGAAGCACATGCCCGAGGTAGTCCTCGTTGTGGTCGCGCGTCAGGCCGGAATCGGAGAGTTCAGCGAATTCGAGATCAAGCATAGGGGATCGGCCGTTCGCTCGGTGGGACATGCGGAGGGAAAAAGGATGGGCGTCCGGCGAAGCAGAAGAGCTGCGCCGGACGCCCCTATATTATGCAGCATTGCGTTCTTTCAAAATCGTTGGTTTGTTGTGGGCCTTGCCGATGCTGACGAAGTGGAGCGCTCCGTAGATGGCCCAAACACAGGCTATGCCGAAGGCCAGCAGAGGCTCCATCTTGGTGCCGTACCCCATGAAGGGGCCGATCAAGTAGAAGGCCATGCAGGCCAGGTTGGCGCACACACCGAAGATCGGGATCAGGGTGTGGCGGATCACACTGTAGTTGGGATGCTTGGCGTAGGCGACCATGCAGGTGACGCAACTCAGGCAGTAGAGCAGGAAGGTGCCAAAGTTGGAGGCCAGCGTGACCGTGAGCAGGGAGTTGGGCAGGGCGGCCATCTTCTCGTGCGTGGTATAGCCGAAGCTGGACCAGAAACCCTGGGGAAGTGAGGCAATCGCTGTGGCTGAGGGCGCGGCGCCATCGCCAAAGGCAAGCACCACCGCGACGCATCCGATGAAGGCGGAGATGGTCGCCAGCGTCCAGATGGCGCGGTGCGGAGTGAGGTTGGTGGTGTGCAGGCCGCCGAAGTTGCCGCCCACCTCCTTGTCCTTGCCCATGGCGTAGGTGACGCGGGCCCCGGTGTTCATGCAGGAGAGGGTCGTTCCGATCAGCGCCAGGAAGACGGTGAAGGCCTCGCACAGCATGAAGGTGCGGCCATGGCCCTGGCCGAAGAGAGCGTCACCCACTACGACCATCATGTCCCCGATCGGTGCGCCCGAGGCGCTGGCGGTCGTCATCGGATAGCCGCTACTCAAAAAGTAATTGGCGGCGAAGTATTCAAAGCAGTAGAAGACGGCCCCCTGCACCAGAAGCGACGTGATGACCGCAATCGGGATGTCGCGTTTGGCGTTTTTGGCTTCTCCGCCCATGGCGGTTACGGACTCAAAGCCGACCAGGATCAGAATGGCCACCGTGGCCTGGATGAACATCCAGCTAAAGTGGTGTGGGGCGATCACCGAACCCGCGCTGGGATGTGCCTGGAAGTTGCCGGAGGCATCCTGGTAGTCGTAGTTCACATGGAAGGGAATGATGTTGCCCGCGGAGTCCTTCTTGGGCACGGGCACACCGCTGGAGTCGCGCACAATGGTATCAACCGAGGTGCCGTTGGTGACGACTGGGGTGGTGGCAAACTCGTAGGTGTAAGCCTCTCCGCTGGTGGAGTCGAACTGGAAGGCGACCGATCCGGCCGGGTGGCTGGCGCGATACTGCAACGCGAGGACGGCAAACACCAGCAGTGCGAACACCTGGATGCCATTGATGGCCAGGTTGACGGCGGTTGAGCTGTTGACACCGCGATATGCGATGTAGGCGATGGCAAAGGAATAGAAGATCGCGCCCGCCATCATGAAGAACATGCCCGGGTTGGAAGCGCTCATAAAGCTGGGATAGAGGGTGCCGACGATATAGCCGGTGAATATTCCCATGACCCCGACCATCACACCGGGATAGATCCAGTAGTAGAGATGGGAGGCCCAGCCCACAATAAACTTGGAGATGCGCGCATACTTCCATGCTTTGTCGTGGTTCAGGAAGGACTGTTCGGCAAAATAGTAGGAGCTGCCTGTGCCGGGATAGAGCTTTGCCATCTCGGCGTAACAGACCGCGGTGGCCAGGCAAAGCAACAGCGCGGCAAAGACACCGGCCCACATGGCGGGCCCAGTGGTGCCGGTTGCCGCCTGGATGGCAAAGGTAAGCCAGAGGAATGCGCCCGGTGCGATCAACGCCATCGCGTTGCTAGTCAGCCCGGTAAGTCCCAGCGTTTGTTTCATCTCGCCTGTCGTTGTTTCTGCCATGTGCTCTCCTAGTTGTTCAACATCTCCAGCGAATGCCGCCGGGTTGAAGAAGTTGGTTCTGCCGCGAATGGGGGTACGGCAGTTCTGCAAAGTGAAGCTAGAGGGTAATGGAACGCAAAACAAGTCGAAGCAGGGTTCAAGTTGAATCTCGTTGGCGGAAGAAGCAGAGGCTTCAAAACATCTGCCTTGAAGCCTCTCCAGAGGGTTGCCTCAGTGCCTCATGCATAGTGCGAGTGATACAAACCGATCCTTTCAAAATCTTTATGCAAGGAATCTAACTGCAAGTAAAGGGCCATTCGATCCGGCAGGTTAATCTCTCCTTAGTCCAAGGAGTGACTACTTCCGGCGAAACCAGTCGACAATTGCGCCAATGACAAGCACCGAGCCGGTCACAGCCGCAATAACTATGGCGAAATAGAGTGCCGCTCTCATTCCTTCAACGTTTGGGACCGAAGAAGGCGATGAGACCTACGGTTGCGGTGGATTGCGCCTTCACCGTCTCCAGGGTGCCCTTGGGAAAGACGGTGTTGTCCGACCAGTCGCGGCGGAACTCGGTGCGCATTAGCAGGCCCGCTGCCCACTTATATTCATAGGTGGCGGTGAACTCGTTGAGCTTCTGCTTGGTTCCGGTGGCGTTTGCAGCGCCCTGATCGGCAAAGTACTCGTAGCGGGCAACCAACGCGGCGTTGGCAGTGACCTGGCCGCGCGCCGAAGTTGCGACGCCCTGCCAGTGCTGCGACATCTCCGGAATTGCTGATGAGATATGCGGAACGGCTGCCTTGAAATCGGTGTGGTTCTGGCCGTAGTCGTAGTTGACGTACCAGTTGAACTTGGCGTTGGGGGTCAGCAAAAGGGTCGTATCGATCAGGTTGCGATAGGTGTTCTGCGTGTCGACGTTCGAAGGTCCGACATAGTAGTTGGTGTTCCATGTGTACTTGGGCTTGACCAGCGAACTGGTGAGACCCACAGTGATGCCGCCATTGTTGCTGGAGACGTCGTTCCAGCCGTTGACCAATTGCGCGCCGACGGTCCACACCTTGGTGGCGGGGACGGAGCTGCGCAGGCCGAAGTGGTAGTAGGGAATTGCATAGACAAAGAGCAGGCCGTGCGAGTAGCTCCAGTTGTTCATCGTCTCAATGACTTCCTGGCCGGCCGAGGTGACGAATTGGCCGAAGTCAAGCTCAAATCCCTTGGCCTTGGGCGGCTTGATGCTGAGAAAGGCCTGCTCAATGTAGTTGTCGTTGGAATTCTCGTCCGTGCTGTTGGCATGGATCAGAGTGTTGGTGCGACCAAAGATGAGGTCGACGTGCGCGCCAACCGGATCGGGATCGTGGTTGAGGGTGAGTTTGGCCGCTTCCAGGCTGAACTGGTCGGTCTTGTCGTCGAAGTTGTAGTACTGGTTTAGCTGATCGTTGGCTGCAAGGCTGGGACGGTTGGCGTTGTAGCTGTAGTAGCCATCGATGTAGCCGCTCAGGTCCACCGAACCCACGCTCCATACGGGAGCCGGAGCGGGTGTCGGAGCGGCGGCTGGAGCGGGAGCTGGCGGCGGTGCAGGTGTGCTGGCCTGTGCTACCTGCGTGTCCGTCGGCGCGGAGGAGCTTGAGACGTCGCTGGCGGCGTACGAGGCGGCTGTGAAGGTTGCTAGCGAAGCCAGGATAACTGCGTGGCGAAGAAGGCGTCGTGAATTTGTCGGAATAATAATGGCAGTCTCTCTTTCATCCGCGATCGAATTCTCGATGCAGGGGTCGGTCAGCTTTCAGTCAGTCTCGACCAGGGATCGAGTGTTCATCTGAATCTGAAACCTGAGGGGTAAGTATTCAAAGGACCGCATCCCGTTTTACATCAAAAGGAAAAAGCAACTTCCCGGAAAGCCCGCTGTTTTGCGATACGATCCAACGTTTCCTTGCTCCTACGTCCATGCCAACGTCGATCCGCCAATCCTGCGCGTAGACGCAAATCCGCTGTGGAACCAGGGATGTGGTTCTGGAGGCAACACCCACTATTTCCAGCAGTTGCCATGAACTTATGCAATCGTTATGCCAAAGATAAGGAAACCGATAAGTCTTTATCTTTTCTTTATATCTACACTTGCAAGGTATCTGTCGATGTATTGAATACGACAATTGTGGATTAATTTGTCGTAAATACGACGGTTACAGGGATTATTGTAGTAAACAAGACAAATCCCAACTAATCCAGTGGAAAATTAAGCCTTCGAAGCCAATCGACCTGAGAGTGGCTTAGCCCAGGCAATATTTGTTGCGATTGTCCCGAGGCTGGCGGCGTCTCAGCGCAGCGTGCATACCTTGACCGCGGAGTTGCTGTAGGGGCAGTCGAAGCGGGTTGTTGTGTCCGGTTCGAGCACCACCCACGAGACGCCGAGGGTTCGCAGCGCGGAGAGCCGCGCGGCATCCGTGGTGGACGGTGCGCTGAGATGTTGCTGGGCCGCCTGACTGCGGGTCCAGTCCTCGGTCAGCTCCGGCGCGATAGACGCCTCGCCGCCGTCCTTCGAGTAGTCTGCCAGCGCACTGCGCTCGGCAATGGCGCGGAAGCACTGCGCATCTTCTCCCGGTGCGTTGATATAGTCCGCGTCGAGCGCGAAGAGTGCGTCTACCGGTGTGTTGTCCCGTATCCACAGAAAAGCCCGCACCCACTGATTTTGCGCAACCGTCCCAGGAAGTTCCAGATGGTTCGAGTGGGGAAATGCCGACCTTTGGGCGGCGAACATAATGCCGCCCAGCAGAAGCATGGTCGCGGCCCATCGCCCGGCGCTGCGTCGCAGAAGGCTCTCGCCCAGCTTCGCGCCCAGCAGCAACACCAGCACCAGGTAGACAATCTGAAAGGCGCGCAGAGGCTGCATCCGCGCCACCAGATGGGTTGCATCCGCGGCGCGTGCGAACCACGCCGCAACCAGCCAGGATGTTGCGCCCAGGGCGATTGCCATGCGCGCCAGCGCACGGCCCGCATTCGTTTGCATGGAGTGAATGCGTGTTGGCAAAATCCATTTTCCCCAGGCGAAGATGGTGAGGATGCCAAGCGGCGCGGCGAGTCCCGCCAGCTCGTACCAGCGCCACTGGG
>Ga0326727_10011137_pt1 | contig 21078 bp, 13 predicted proteins | sample MB2enrmetagenome_FD_207643 | JGI IMG/M metagenome (GOLD analysis project Ga0326727, IMG submission 207643) | Lab enriched peat soil microbial communities from McLean, Ithaca, NY, United States - MB29MY | ecosystem: Environmental > Terrestrial > Soil > Wetlands > Peat | place: USA: New York...
AGCGGCGCATCACCTCGAGCGCATCGGAGATCAACTGGTCGGGCCCGATGGTCACCGGATCGACAATCATGCCGCTCTCAGAACGCTTCACTTTGTCGATCTCGCCGGCCTGGTCGGCGATGGAGAGGTTGCGGTGCACAACGCCGATGCCGCCAAGCTGCGCCATGGCAATTGCCATCCTCGACTCGGTCACGGTGTCCATGGCCGAGGAGATGAGCGGCGTATTCAGGGCGATTTCGCGAGTGAGCCGGGTCTGCGTGCTTACCTGCGCCGGCACAACCTCGCTGTAGGCGGGCACCAGCAGCACGTCGTCGAACGTGAGCGCTTCAGTCAAGTTTTGAGGCAGCATAATGGTATGACGCGCCCGGCGAGCGAGTGGATTCAGTCTCTCGGTCGGCGGGCGCTTCATTTTATTGTATCGGAGGGGGCATGGCAGCAACGCCGGCATGGCTCAAGTGGTTTGAGAGCAAGAGCCTGGATCGCAGGCTGGAGGCTTGGCCCCGCCCCGCGACTCGCTGCCTATGGCCGGCAGCGAATCAGTATTCGATCTTGTTCGGGGAGTCGAGCCAGGCCTGAAAGCTGGCCCAGGCCTCGTCGCCAGGCAATTGCGCTGAGCGGAGTTGGCGCTGGTCCGGTTCTTTGCGAAGTTCCCCGTAGAGAAATGCATCGTCGAAGCCGGCGCGGGCGGCATCGGCGGCCGAGGCGCCGTAGTACACCGCGTCGAGGCGCGCCCAGTAGGCGGCTGAGAGGCACATGGGGCAGGGCTCGCAACTGGTGTAGAGTTCGCAGCCGGCCAGGGTGAATGTACCCAGGGCTTTGGCGGCGGCGCGAATGGCGTTTACTTCGCCATGCGCAGTGGGGTCGTTGGTTGCGGTGACGGTGTTCACGCCCTCGCCGACGATTTTGCCATCGCGCACGATGACCGCTGCAAACGGGCCGCCGGCGCCGGAGATTACGTTTTGAGTAGCGAGCGCGATCGCGCGGCGCAGGAAATCCGGATTGGGTGTGCTGGGCATAAGGGGAGTTGCCGTCGAAGCAGCCGGGGCAGGTTCAGTATTTCACAGGTGCGGCGCGCGAAACGCGCGGATAGCCGCGCGCGTATACTGCGGGGAAACCCTTGGAGGTTAGAGCGCATGATTCTGGGCTGGACGTGGGGAATCCTGCTTTGGGGATGGTTGGGACTTGAGATCGTTATCGCGATTGTGACGCGGACCCGGCGCAGCCAGGGCGCCTTGCACGACCGCGGCTCGCAGTTGCTGATCTGGGCGTCGATTATGTTCTCGTTTTTTGCGGCTGGATGGGCGGCAGCGCCGGGCCTGGAGATGCCGTTCGGCCATCGCACGCTGCACATCGTGGCGCTGGTACTGGTCGCAACCGGACTGGTGGTTCGCATTGTTGCGATTGCGACGCTGGGTAAGGCTTTCAGCGCCAATGTGGCGATCCGGTCTACCCAGACGCTGCAACGAAGCGGGCTGTACAGCCTGGTGCGGCATCCATCGTACACAGGGATGGAGTTCATTTTTCTGTCGGTCGGAGTCTGGAGCCACAACTGGGGCTCATTGGCGGTAATGATTCTGCTGCCGACGGCGGCGGTGCTCTACCGCATTCATGTGGAGGAGATTGCTTTGAGGAGCGCGTTCGGGACGGAATATAACGAGTACGCGAAGACCACGAAGCGGCTGATTCCGTGGGTGTACTGAGAGGCGGATGGTAGACTCGGAAAGTTTGGGGGGACGGATGAAAAGACTGGTTCAACTGGCGGGAATGGTTGTTCTGGTGGCGGCGCTGCCGGCTGCCTGGGCCGCGGATGTGAACGGTAATTGGAGGGGTTCCTTCGACTTCGAAGGAACCAGCGTGGCGCTGACGTTTCACTTTGTCGCGGAGGGGGATGCGCTCACGGGAAACGTGGAGGGATTGCCGACCACTCCGGCGGAGATCCACGACGGAAAGATCGACGGGAACAACATTACGTTCTGGCTGAACACTGACTACCAGGGAACCCAGTACATGCTCATTTATCGCGGAACAGTGTCGGAGGACGGGAGCTCGATCGCGTTTACGCTGGGGACCCAATCGGGGGACTGGAGCTCGGAACTCACGGCGACGCGGGTGCGCTTTACCATTCCGCCTGCGCATGTGAACGCGCCGCTGGGCGACATCAAACGCTACGCCGGCGACGGCGATGGAGCCTACAAGACTGGAAAATACCGCGACCTGTTCGCCGAAGCCGGGCACACGCCGGAGGAGACCAAGGCGAAGATCGAGAAGGCGTTCCAGCAGCTCTATCACGGTGACGGGCAGGAAGAGCGCATCTACTTTGAGACCGGAGCGAATGAGAACGGGCCACTGGCCTACATCACCGACTGGGCGAACAACGACGCGCGCACCGAGGGCATGAGCTACGGGATGATGATCGCTGTCCAGTTGAACAAGAAGCGCGAGTTCGATGCGCTGTGGAACTGGGCGAACACCTACATGCTGATCACCGATCCCAGGAATCCATCGGTGGGTTACTTTGCGTGGTCGATGAACACGGATGGGACTCCGCGCGCGACCGGGCCGGCGCCGGACGGTGAAGAGTACTTTGTGATGTCGCTCTACTTTGCCGCGCACCGCTGGGGAAACGGCAAGGGAATTTACAACTACCAGGCCGAGGCAGACAAGCTCCTGCACACTATGCGGCATCATCCGGTGCTGAGCGGCGAGGGTCCGTTCCGGATTCATCCCGAGGACCCGCCATTTGTGATGCCTGATCATCCCTGGCCGAGTCCGAACAACCGGCGTATGGAGGAGGAAGCGAAAGCGAGCGGAAGACCGGCGATGCGATTCCGGTTCCCGCGTGGACCTCAAAAAGAGACGATCGGGCCGATGGTGGACGAAGACCACAACATGATCAAATTCGTCCCCAACCTGCCGGACGGCGCGACCGACGCGTCGTATCATCTGCCGGCATTTTACGAGTTGTGGTCGCGCTGGGGACCGGAGGAGGACCGGGCCTTCTGGGCGAAGGCAGCGGACGTGAGCCGGGACTTTTTCGCGAAGGTGACCGGACCCGAAACGGGGCTGACGCCGGACCGGAGCAACTTTGACGGCACGCCGACGATGGGGTGGGACGGAAAGCCGATGGTGTTCGAATACGACTCGTGGCGCAGCGTGAGCAATTGGAGCGTGGACTACTCGTGGTGGCGCAAGGACCCGGACGAGACGGTGCTGAGCGACAAGGTGCAGAAGTTCCTGTTTGGGCAGGGCATCGACAAGTTCGATGACCGCTACACGCTGGACGGACAGCCGCTGTCACAGCGGCACTCGACGGGAATGCTGTCAACGACGGCCGTGGGCAGCCTGGCGGCGACAGACGGGCCGACTGCTAAAGCCTTTGTAGATGCGCTATGGAATGTGCCCGTGCCGAGCGGCGAGCAGCGTTACTACGACGGGTTGCTTTACCTGATGAGCATGATGCACGCGAGCGGGAACTTTAAGATTTACTAGGGATCAGGGATCAGGGATCAGGGATCAGGGAACAGGGAACAGAGAACAGGGAACAGGGAACAGAGAACAGAGAACAGAGAACAGAGAACAGAGAACAGAGAACAGAGAACAGAGAACAGAGAACAGAGATAAGGGCCCGGGGCGGAAGCTCCGGGCTTTCCTTATGCCGAACTGCGGGGTGTTCTTGTGTTGAAGATGTGTTAGTGCGAATGGGTTGTGCGTGGGCTGTGGTACATTGTGCTCACGGCTGATCCGTCATCATTCCCCGATTCTTGTTACTGAAAATTGAGATCCGCACGAGGTAAGCGCCGATGACAGGCGATTCCACGCAAGACGTGTATGCGACGACGGCAGGGCCGGCTGACGAAGAGGCGCGGCTCAGCCGGGTTGGCGAATCGGCGCAGCGGAAGGCTGGCCTGCGGCTGCTTCCGGTGATCGGCGTGGGCTATGGGCTGGCCTACATGGACCGCATCAACATCAGTTTTGCATCGCTCCAGATGAACCGGGACCTGCACTTCAGCGCGTCGGTGTACGGTTTTGGAGCGGGGCTGTTTTTCATCGGCTACGCACTGTGCGAGGTGCCGTCGAACCTGCTGCTGCTGCGGTTCGGAGCCAGAGGCTGGCTGACGCGCATCATGCTCACCTGGGGATTGCTGGCGGCGGCGATGATGTTTGTGCGCACTCCGCTCGAGTTCAATGTGCTGCGGTTTCTGCTGGGCATGGCCGAGGCTGGCTTCTATCCCGGCGTCATCTATTACCTTACATTGTGGTTCCCTCTGGAGATGCGTGCCCGGGCGGTGAGCCGGTTCTACATTGCCCTGCCGTTGAGCTCAGTTGCGATGGGTGCGGTGGCCGGATGGCTGCTGGGGCTGGGCGGAAAGCTGGGACTTGCTGGCTGGCAATGGCTTTTTCTGCTCGAGGGATTGCCGGCGGCGGCGTTCAGCCTGGTGATCTGGAAGATGCTGCCGGACAATCCCTCGAAAGCGGCGTGGCTGACGGCGGAAGAGAAGGCATGGCTCGAGCGCAAGCTGAAGGCTGACAGCGAAAAGGCGCACCTGGGACACAGCGCCGGCGTGGCGCAGGCGCTGCTTTCGCCCAAGGTGTGGATGATCGGCGCCTTCTTCTTCTGCGCGCTTACGGCCAATTACGCCTACGGCTTCTCTGCGCCCGCAATTCTGCAGGGAGCGACCGGCTGGAGCACGACGCATGTCGGCTACCTTGTCGCGTGTTTTGGATTGGCGGGCGCTGCGACGATGCTCGTGAACAGCGCGCACTCCGATCGCAGGGGCGAACGCTCGCTGCATTGCATTGTTCCGTGCCTGGTGATGGCTGCCGGTTTTCTGACAGCGAGTTTTGCGAGTGTACCGTGGCTGGTGGTAGTTGCGCTGGCGGCCACTTACGTTTCATTTACAGCGATGCTGGGGCCGGCGAATGCGGTTCCCATGCAATTCCTGGCGGGTCGCGCGGCCGCGGCGGGTCTTGCGGCAATGAATACCATCACCATGTTCTCGGGGTTTGTGGGGCCCTACTGGATGGGTGTGATGAAGGACTACACGGGAAGCTATCAGGCTGGGCTTAGGGGATTGGTGCTTCCGTCACTGCTTGCGGCCGCTGCCATGTTTGCGTTGACGCGGAATCTGGCGCGGCGGCCGGTGGTCACGCCCGCAAACCTGGCCCAGGAAACAGTATGAAGCGATGGCGGCGGACGCTAACCCGGCTTGCCATTCCAAATCGGTTTTGGACCCCGGCGGAGCGCCACGACTAATCCGAGGCCGGCTGGCACAAGGCCTCACTCGGCAAGGCTTCTGAATCTTCTCTCTGCTGAGCGAGCGTAGGTACGAAGGCTGCGGAAAGCCCGTACAGGAGAAGCGCCAGTATTCCCAGAATCGGCGTGCCGCCGATCATGACGAAATTCTCCAGAACCCCGCCGACGACAGCACCCAGAAGGTTGATGCCGAGCCCTTGTGCCGGGTGGGTCACATTCTTGAAACTGCGCGAAAAGATGAGACCTGAGAAGAAGACCGGGAGCCCCGCCAGCGTGGGGGCGGCAAGCATTCTTCCTGCGGAAGGAAGGGCGTCGAGGAGCGAATACGGCACGAACATGCCCACAGCCAGAACGATGAACAGGACAGTGTAGGCAACGCGTCGAGAAACAGGCCGAAAGATGACAAAGGTGTTGGCCAGCAGGCCCATGGCGAGAAATGCGGCAATCACCACCGCGTTGACGATCCAGGTGGAACCGAAAAACAGCGAGAGTTCCGTGACTCCCTTGGTTTCCAAAAGCATGAATCCCGCACCGAGGAAAAACAGATGCAGGCCCTGACGGCTGGCCAGACGGCGGAGTGGCACCTGTCGCTGGAGGGCTCTTGTGGCGAAGTAAAGAAACAGCGCAAGTACGCTCCAGATGGCGAAGGGTATGGTACGAGCTTCGAGGTAGAGGAAGGGCCAATGGTCCGTGGAGAGGAGAGCGCCGGCTTGACGCAACTGCAGCTCCTTGCCGATCTCGGGATAATCTCCGATCAGGTTAGACTGCGCTGCCTTGCCCTCCACGAAGACCACACCCGTCTGGTCGTAGCCCGTAAAGTAAGCAAGCGGCGGCGCGTTAAATGCTCGCGCCAGGGTTGCGAAGAGGCGTTCGCTGATGAACGTTCTGCCGCCGCCGAAGGCCAGCACCAGGGTGCCGTTCTCCCGAAGGAGATTTCGAGCCTCGCGGAAGCTTTCGAGCGTATAAACGTAATTGTCAAGCCGGATGGAAGAAAAGGCCGTCACCATAGTGTGAGAGTCCAGATAGCCGAAGACGATCAGATCGTACTTTTGCGTCGTCTTCTTGAAGAAAGCGCGGGCGTCATCCACATATACGGTGACTTTGGGCGAATCGTAAGGGCGCTCGGGGTGATACTTTCGACCAAGCCCAAGTATGAGAGGGTCAATTTCCACGGCGTCCACGTGTTCCGCCCCGTGCCGGAGAGCAGCGGCCACGTCGTTACCGGTGCCCGCACCTACCACGAGCACCCGCCCGGGATTGGGAATCAATCGATAAGGCAGCTCGTAGGTCGGAAGCCCTGAGCGGTTCGGCTCTGCATCGGGAAATCGCGCAATGAATTGTGGCGAGAGATCCAGCATCTTCTGGTGATAATCGTGGTTGACATCGACAAAGTATGCTGCAGGCCGAGGCCACCCTGTTGGGGGTGGGGCCTCGGCCAATGTAATCCGATAGTAAGGCGACCAGTAAGTGTTGTGCTGGGGGACTGACATGGCGCAGACGGTCAAAGCAAATACGACCAGAGCCCAGCGCTGCCGTAGGAAGAAAGGAGCCAGAGCCAGCAGGCCGAGCAGAACCCAGAGGACCGGAGGCAAGCCCAAGAACGAGAGCACCGTGAAGAGGACGATGCCAGCCAGACTCCCTGCCAGGTTCACTCCATAACCTTGAAGAGACGGGAGCTGCTTGAGACTTTCCCCGACCAGCCCACCGAGGAGTGTGAAAAATGCCACAACCAGGTACATGATGCCCGGAACAGCGATGAGGTATACGAAAAACATCAGGATGGCCCAGGGGAGAAGCCAGCGGCCGCCAGGCGCCATGGGCTGGTCGGTAAACACACGGTAGTCGAAGGTGGGAATCGGAAGGTGTGTCAGCTTCAGAACGGGGGCGAATGCAATGAGAAGCAAAAGGGCGGCGGCAATCAAGGGAAAGAGCCGTTTCAGGCCTTTGGGGGGCTTTCCGATGACCATCCCCAACCCAATTCCAAAGAAGCAGGCGATCAGCGCCAGGTTCTTGAGGTATGCGAATACTCTGATCTCCGTCGACAGGTATCGAATGACAATAAGTTCAAAATAAAGCGCCACGAAACTGGCCAGGAAGAGCGCCCAAAAGCTACGCGTCGACCAGCCAAAGTTACGGGCGGCACCTTGGTTGGCGGGCGCTTTACCATTAGTCACAGCTTCCTTGCGGCGCATGGTTCATCTCCTTTGCACCCTTAATAATATAAGTCACCTCTGGAAGAAGGACTCTGTCACGCTAGGAATAAACTGAACCAGGTTTGTTGAAGCCGCGTGGATTGTCGGCATGCCGCTATGCGCTCAGCGTAGCCGGCAGAATGTCTTCTACGTCGACCCACTGAGTGGGATACTGGCCGGTGTAGCAGGCAGTGCAGTAGCCCGTGTTTTTCTCGTCCTGGACTGACTTCAACAACCCGTCAAGGGAGAGATAAGCAAGCGAATCGGCCCCGATGAAGCGGCGAATCTCCTCGATGGAGTTGTTGGCGGCGATGAGGTCGCGCTTGCTGGGCGTGTCGACACCGTAGAAGCAGGGCGAGATGGTGGGCGGGCAACTGATGCGGAGATGCACCTCGGTTGCTCCCGCGCCGCGCACCATGCGCACGATTTTGCGGGAAGTAGTGCCGCGGATGATGGAGTCGTCGATGAGGATGACGCGCTTCCCCTCGAGAAGATTGCGGACCGGGTTGAGCTTGAGGCGGACGCCGAAGTCGCGGACGCGCTGCTCAGGCTCAATGAAGGTGCGGCCGACGTAGTGGTTGCGGATGAGGCCGAAGCGGAAAGGCAGGCCCGCTTGTTCAGCGTATCCAAGAGCCGCGGTGACTCCGGAATCGGGAACAGGTACGACGACGTCGGCGGGAACGTGGGATTCGCGCGCGAGCTGACGGCCCATCTGGTCGCGCGATTCCTGCACCCAGCGGCCGAAGATGCGCGAGTCGGGCCGTGCGAAATAAACGTGCTCGAAGATGCAGCTCGATTGCGGCACACCGGTCGAGTACTGGCGGCTGGTCACGCCGTCGCCGGTGACCATGACGAGCTCGCCGGGAAGTACGTCGCGGAGGTATTCGGCGCGGAGTAGATCGAAAGCGCAGGATTCAGATGCGAAGATGATGGTATCGGGCGCGCCATGGTTGCGGATGCGGCCGATGGAGAGCGGGCGGAAGCCGCGAGGATCGCGCGCGGCGAAGATGCGGTCGCGGGTGAGCATGACGATGGAGAATGCGCCTTCAGCCTGGGCGAGCGAGTCGGCGATGGCGTCGACCAGCGTTGAAGCCTGCGAGTGCGCGATGAGCTGAACGATGATTTCGGAATCGGAAGTGGTCTGGAAGTACGCGCCGGCGCGTTCGAGACGGGCGCGGATATTGCCGAGGTTCACCAGGTTGCCATTGTGCGCGATGGCGATGAGTCCCTTGGTGGATTCAACGCGAATGGGTTGAGCATTGAGCAGGGCCGAGTCGCCGGTAGTGGAGTAGCGCGTGTGGCCGATGGCCATGGGGCCGGGCAACTTGCGGAGCACGTCGTCAGTGAAGATCTCAGAGACCAGGCCCATGCCCTTGATGTTGGCAAGATGTGAGCCATCGGCCGTGGCTATGCCGGCCGACTCCTGGCCGCGGTGCTGGAGAGCGTAGAGGCCGAGATAGGCTTGGCGGGCAGCCTCGGCGTGGCCATGAATGGCGACGACGCCGCATTCTTCGTGGAGAGCATCGCCATCGGCGACAGCGAAACGTGATTCGTGATTCGTGGTTCGTGGTCCGTAGTCCATCAGCCGGCCTGCACCGCGCAAAGATGCGGAAAGGTCGGTGACGCCGGGGACGCCCTGGATCAGCAACCGCGTCATGCCGGTACCTCTTCATGAATGTTGGCTTCGAGCGACGAGGACCAGGTCTTGCGCAGGTCGGCGATGGGCGCGGAGATGAGCGTCTCGCGGTCAACCGAGATTTCAAGGCGCGTGCCGCCAGTGGCGCCGATGCGTGCGGCCAGAAAGCCGTGCTTCGATGCAAGGTTTTCGATTTCGTCGGAGTCATCGGGTACGGCGGTGAGCAGCATGGTTGAAGCGGGCTCGGCGAAGAGGCCGAAGAGCGGGTGGGCAAGGAGCGAACGATCCTGTTCGACAGTGGCTCCGATGGAGAGCGGGAAGGCCGCCTGGGCGAGGGCAACGGCGATGCCGCCGTCGGAGAGGTCGCGCGCCGAATGAACAAGGCCGCGTTCGGCGAAGAGCACGAGCAGTTTGTGCAGGCGGGCTTCAGCGTCGAGATCGAGAGGCGGCGGCTGGCCCCAGATGCCGCCGAGGACGACCTTGGCGTACTCCGACGAACCGAAGCTGGCGAGATTTCCGGCAGCGTCGGTGTCGGACGCATCCGGTTCTTCGTGGGGAGCCGATAAATCCTCAAGAGCGGGAAGCGGAATCTGGCTCATGGGCAGCGGCTTGAAGGGCACAGCCAGGTCCGGGTCGGGAGCCTGATCGCGCGGCACCGGCCAAAGCAGGACGATGACGTCGCCGGCGCGCTGGAAGTGCGCGGGGACCGCAATGGTTACGTCGTCGAGAATGCCTACGATGCCGAGCACCGGCGTGGGATAGATGCCTTCGCCGCGCGTTTCATTGTAAAGAGACACGTTGCCGCCGGTGATGGGCGTACCGAGCGCCGTGCAGGCTTGTGCGATGCCGTCGATGGCGGCCGAAAGCTGGGCCATGATCTCGGGCTTCTCAGGATTGCCGAAGTTGAGGCAGTTGGTGGCGGCGACCGGGACAGCTCCGGAAGAAGCGACTTTGCGTGCGCACTCTGCCACGGCGTGCATGGCGCCGAGTTTGGGGTCGAGCCAACACCAGCGTCCGTTTCCGTCGAGCGCCATGGCCAGGCCCCGCTCACGGGGCTGTTCCGCAGGGGCTAAAGCCCCGTCATTCTCGTTGCTCCTATCGGCACGACTAAAGTCGTGCCCTGACGCTTCGTGCGTCCCCGGAGAGGAGGTACGAACCCCTGATCCCTGTTCCCTGATCCCTGTTCCCTTGATTCTCATCACGCCGGCTTCGCCGCCGGGGCCGATCACAGTGTTGGTCTGCACCATGGAATCGTACTGCTCGTGAATCCAGTGCTTGGAGCAGACATTGGAGGAGGCCAGGAGTTGAGTGAGATCCGCAGTGAAATCGCGCTGGGATTCGAGTTCGGCTTCGATAAAGTCGGGAGGGTCGAGCGGAACGGGAGCCTTCCAAACGCCAACGGGACGATGGTAAAGCGGCGCATCGTCGGTCAATGATTGATTGGGAATGTCGGCGACGAGCTCGCCGTGATGGCGGATGCGGAGACGAGGCCGGGGCTGAACTGTGCCGATGATTACGGCGTCAAGGCCCCATTTTGAGAAGACGTTCAGGACTTCGTCTTCTCGGCCCTTCTCGGCCACGAGCAGCATGCGCTCCTGGCTCTCTGAGAGCATGATCTCGTAGGCGGTCATGCCGGTCTCGCGCTGGGGCACAAGGTCGAGCTCAACGTCGAGGCCCACTCCGCCGCGTGCGCCCATCTCGCAGGTGGAGCAGGTGAGGCCGGCGGCGCCCATGTCCTGAATGCCGACGATGGCTCCGGTCCGCATGGCTTCCAAGCAGGCCTCGAGGAGGAGCTTTTCCATGAAGGGGTCGCCGACCTGCACGTTGGGACGCTTGGCCTCGGTACCCTCGTGGAACTCCTCGCTGGCCATGGTTGCGCCGTGGATGCCGTCGCGGCCAGTTTTGGCGCCTACATAGATGACCGGGTTGCCCGTGCCGCTGGCCTTGGCGTAGAAGATTTCGTTTTTGCGGACCAGTCCGAGCGCGAATGCGTTCACGAGGGGGTTGCCGGAGTAGCAGGGCTCGAACTTGGTTTCTCCGCCCAGGTTGGGCACGCCAAAGCAGTTGCCGTAGCCGGCGATGCCGCCCACCACGCCCTCGAGGATGGAGTGGTTTTTGTGGACCAGCTCGCGCTCTTTTGTGTTTTGGTTTAGATCCGGGGACTTTTCTGACGAGATCGGGCCGAAACGGAGCGAGTCCATCACAGCCAGCGGCCGTGCGCCCATGGTGAAGATGTCGCGCAGGATGCCGCCAACGCCGGTGGCCGCGCCCTGGTAAGGCTCGATGTAACTGGGGTGGTTGTGACTCTCGATCTTGAAGGCGCAGGCCCAGCCATCGCCGACGTCAATGATGCCGGCGTTTTCGCCGGGCCCCTGGACAACGCGATCGCTTTTCGTGGGCAGGCGCTTGAGATGGACGCGGCTGGACTTGTAGGAGCAGTGTTCTGACCACATGACGCTGTAAATGCCCAGCTCAGTAAGAGATGGCGTGCGGCCAAGCGCGGCCAGGATGCGGTCGTATTCGTCGGCGGTGATGCTGTGTCGAGCCAATAATTCAGGGGTTACCGTTGCCGGCTCGGGCGCGGATGCTGAAGAGGCATTTGTCATCGCGATCACCTTCATTGTCGCACGACTGTAAAGAAAGCTTTCCGCAGTCTGGGGCTCGCATTTCCGCAGGTTAGATGGCGGCGCCGGGATAAATCCCGATGCGATCAGCGCGCAGTGCGCCCTGCTTTTTAACACAGAGAGCGGGTCGACTGCCGGAAGTGGAATGAGAATACGCGTCTGTGCGATACTTTGGGGGGCCACCACTCTTCGCCGGGATGGCGGAACTGGCAGACGCAGCGGACTCAAAATCCGCCGACCCTTGCGGTCATGGGGGTTCGACCCCCCCTCCCGGCACCATAAAATCAATAGCTTACGTTACTTTCCTTTGCAGATGTGATTCCATCCACAGCACTGGTGATACTTATGGTGATACTTTGTTCCTGTATCCATCTCGGGGACAAAAATGCCCAGGAAAAGCCAGCAACGAGTCACTGGAGTTTGGGAGAAAGTTCCAGGCAGCGGTGTGTGGTGGATACGCTACCGCGTCGGAGGAAAACTAAAGCGCGAGAAAGTAGGCCGCAAGGGCGACGCAATAGCGCTTTACCAACAGCGCAAATCTGAAATCCGCGCCGGGAAAAAGCTCCCAGCGAACCTTCGGAATGCCGGCGTGAAGTTTAAGGAACTTGCGGACGCGATCCTCGCCTACAGCGCCTCTCACCATCGTGATACGAAAAACGTCAAGATTCGGCTTGCCAAGATCTCTGCCGAGTTCGGCGAACGAGTTGCCGAGTCGATTCTGCCCCAGGAGATCGACGCCTGGTTGACTGCAAATTGTAAGACACCGGCAACCGCCAACCGTTATCGAGCGTTATTCAGTCTGGTCTATCGCGAAGCCCTTCGCAACGGGAAGGTCAGCGGCAACCCCGCGAGGCTGGTTCGCCAGCGGCATGAAGAGAACGGTGTGATTCGCTGGTTGAGCGACGATGAGGAGAAACGCTTACGGGCAATGATTGCAAAACATTACCCTGAACATCTCCCTGAGCTGGAAATCGCTCTAGGTACCGGGATGAGACTGTCAGAGCAGTATGGCCTCAAGTGGGATGCGATTGATTTTCGGCGCATGGAGATTCGGCTACAAAAGACGAAGAATTACAGTGGGCGATCCATTCCTATGAATGCCGAGGTCCTAAGCGCGTTTGAGCTTCTGCGAGCGCAAGCTGGCCGAGAGCAGGGAAGCGTATTTGATATTTCGAACCCGCGAAAATGGTTTGCGAGCGCGCTGAAAATGGCCAAGGTCAAAAACTTTCGCTGGCATGACTGCCGTCATCACTTTTGTTCAAAACTTGCGATGAAGGGCGTCAACCTGAAGGCGATTCAGATTCTCGCCGGCCACAAAACCATCGCGATCACGGCCCGATATGCTCACCTGGACGACGCATCGCTGAGAGCGGCGGTGGACCTGTTGATGGGGCATTGAGGCCGGTAGCCCTGCCGGCCTCAAATGGTTAAGCTGCCTTCGAGATTGAGTCGAAATGGTCGGCCCTTGCGAACCGTACCAGCTCGCTATGAGGGATCAAAACGCGTCCCCCAATCCGCCTCGTTGCCAGCAGTTTGTTGGCGATCAGGTAGTCAAGCGAACGGACGCTCATGCCGAGTTTCCATGCCGCTTCCTTCCTGGGATGGAGGAGCCGATGCACCTCCGTGTTAGAGAGGAGCTGTGGCCCCTCTTTTCCTGTGTTGTTACTCAACGTATTTCCCTTGAGTGATGAATTGCCAGTGCAGCCGCCATGTTTGTTTTCAGTGCGCCGATGGGCTGGCTAGGCCATCGAGCGATTTTGAAGTGGGAGTGCCCGTTAATTACTGGATGCAACTCCCGTGGTCGGCTATGAACGGCAGTGTAAAACAAGTCTCCTTTTAACGTCTGTGACAAGTCGATAAGGCGATTACCTTAGATGGTTCCCCTGAGAACCAGAGTCTGACCCTTATTGCAGGCCGATCAGCTGCCTTGCCGTGTGCATTTACCGAGACTCTTGAGCGCCGAGCGGCTGGCGGAATTAGAATGAGTCATTCTGAATTGCCAGCTCTAACCAAGGACTGAATCCGTGGGAACTACGACTGCACTGGGATTTGAATCGAAGCTTTGGGCGACCGCCGACGCGCTGCGCAACAACATGGACGCGGCCGAGTACAAGCATGTCGTCCTGGGGCTCATCTTCCTCAAGTACATCTCTGACGCTTTTGAGGCGAAGCACGCCGAGCTCGAAGCCCAGCGGGCCGAAGGCGCCGACCCCGAGGACGCAGACGAGTACCGCGCTGCCAGCATCTTCTGGGTGCCGAAAGAGGCGCGCTGGGAACATCTGAAGGCCAACGCGCCCCAGCCCAAAATCGGCACCATAGTCGACGACGCCATGTCCGCCATTGAGCGCGACAACCCGTCGCTCAAGGGCGTACTCCCCAAGGACTACGGCCGCCCTGGCTTAGACAAGCAGCGGCTTGGCCAGCTCATCAATTTGGTGAGTGATATCGGCCTGGGCAGCCCCGCCGACCGCGCCAAAGACATCCTGGGCCGGGTCTACGAGTACTTCCTCGCCATGTTCGCCAGCGCCGAAGGCAAGAAGGGCGGGCAGTTCTATACGCCGTCCTGGGTGGTCCGGGTGCTGGTCGAGGCGCTCGCGCCCTACAAGGGCCGCGTTTATGACCCCTGCTGCGGCTCGGGCGGCATGTTCGTGCAGAGCGAGAAGTTCATTGAGGCCCACAGTGGCAAGGTCGGCGACATCTCCATCTACGGGCAGGAGTCGAACTACACCACCTGGCGGCTGGCCAAGATGAACCTCGCCATCCGCGGCATCGACGCGCAGATCGCCCACGGCGACACCTTCCACAACGACCGGCACCCCGACCTCAAGGCCGACTACGTTCTCGCCAATCCACCCTTCAACGACAGCGACTGGCGTGGTGAACTGCTCAAGGAGGACAAGCGTTGGGTCTATGGCGTGCCGCCTGCCGGCAACGCCAACTTCGCCTGGGTGCAGCACTTCATCTATCACCTGGCACCCACGGGACTGGCGGGGTTCGTTCTGGCCAATGGCTCTATGTCGTCGAATCAATCCGGCGAGGGCGAAATTCGCCAGAAGATGATCGAGGCTGATCTGGTGGACTGCATGGTGGCCCTGCCCGGTCAGCTCTTCTACTCCACGCAGATTCCAGTCTGCCTCTGGTTCCTCACCCGCAACAAGAAGAATGGGCGCTTCCGCGACCGGCGCGGCGAGACGCTCTTCATCGACGCCCGCAAGATGGGAACGCTAACGGACCGGGTTCATCGTGAATTGACGGATGAGGACATTGCGAAGATCGCAGGCACACACCACTCCTGGCGCGGCGACAAAGGGGCCGGGGAATACGCCGACGTCCCCGGCTTCTGCAAGGCAGCAAAACTCGATGAAATCCAAAAGCACGGCTATGTGCTCACGCCAGGACGCTACGTCGGAGCCGAAGCCGTCGAGGACGACGGTGAGCCCTTTGAGGAAAAGATGCGCCGCCTGACTGCCACGCTCGCGGCCCAGCTTGAGCAAGGCGCGTGCCTGGATGCTGCGATTCGCGATAATCTAGCCAATCTGGGCTATCCTTTGATAAAGGGGAACTTGCCGTAACTTTGGGTGCGGGAGCAAAGCGATGACGTACCGGGAACTGCTGGGAAACAAGCGGGATGTAATACTCGCCATCGCCGCCAGGTATGGCGCCCGCAATGTGCGTATCTTCGGCTCCGTCGCCCGCGGAGACGCGGATGAGCGCAGCGACATCGACTTCCTGGTCGATATGGCCGCCGGGCGGTCTCTCCTCGATCTGGGCGGCATCCAGACGGAGTTGGAAACTGCGCTTGGCCACCCGGTAGACGTGGTGACCGAGAAGGGCTTGAAAGTGCGCATCCGCGACCGCGTGCTGAGCGAGGCGGTCCCGATATGAGAGACCCCGCCGAGCGGGTGCGTGACATTCTGGAAAGCATCGCCGCTATTGAGCGCCATGCGGACTGTACCAAGGCCGGCTTCGAGAGAGACGAACTGCTTCAAACGTGGTATCTCCGCCATCTCCAGATCATCGGAGAAGCAGCCAGAGCAATTCCGGAGGATGTTCGCGCGCTGTCGCCGGAGGTTCCGTGGCATCAGATCGCCGGGATGCGAAATGTCCTGGTACATGGATACTTCGAAGCGGATACGGACCTTGTCTGGGACACGGCGACGCGGGATTTGCCCGCTCTGAAGCCCTCCATGGAACGGTTGCTTGCGGTGCTGGAAGCAGGGAAATAGTGATCGGGGTTGTGAATGTGCCGGTGTTTCCAGCCTGCCTGGCGGCCTTGCCCAGCCGGCAGCCCGAGCAGACACGCTTTGCTCTTCGAACTGTCAAGCAATCCTTGACGGTTGAACTGGTAAGTAATACTTACAAGTTCGAATCGAGACGTCGCCAGTTCGAAGCGGCACGCATGGATGCCGCCATTGCCGCTAATCTGAGGGAGCGTGAGCGTGGCTAGTGAGCGGCAAACACTTTCGCTCGCTGAGGTTTACGACTTCAGTTCGGGTTTGTCGAAACCGCGCTCGGAATTTGGTTTTGGTTATCCTTTTCTCTCGTTCAAGGATGTTTTCTACAACTCAGCGGTACCAAAGCAGATTACCGAACTGGTTCAATCGACGGAGCAGGAGCGAGCACGCTGTTCCGTCATGCGTGGCGACGTGTTCCTGACACGAACAAGTGAAACGATGGACGAACTCGGCATGAGTAGCGTCGCGCTTGCTGACATTCCCGATGCGACGTTCAACGGTTTCACCAAACGGCTGCGGCCAAAACGGGACCTTATTGCGCCGGGGTTCGCGCGCTATTTCTTTCGCAGTCCGGAGTTTCGTGCAGCGGTCAACTCGATGTCGACAATGTCCACGAGGGCAAGCCTTAACAACGAAATGCTGGAGCGGCTGACGATTACGTTTCCTGAATACGCAGAACAGGAAGCCATCGCGCACGTCCTCGGCACGCTCGATGACAAGATCGAGCTGAATCGGAAGATGAACGAGACGCTTGAGGCGATGGCGCAGGCGCTGTTCAAGTCGTGGTTTGTGGACTTCGATCCCGTCCGCGCCAAAGCCGAAGGCCGCGACCCCGGCCTCCCTGCCCACATCGCCGCCCTTTTCCCTGACTCCTTTGAAGAGTCCGAACTCGGCGAGATCCCTATGGGGTGGAAATGGATTCCATTCGCAAACACTGTTGAAATAATGGGAGGGGGAACGCCAAAGACATCAGTCGCAGCATACTGGGATGGCGATATTCCGTGGTTCTCTGTCGTAGACGCTCCCAGCGCATCCGATGTGTGGACAATCAACACCGAGAAAAAGATCACGCGAGCTGGCGCAGAAAACTCCTCCACGAAAGTTCTTGCTGAGCGCACAACAATCATCTCTGCTCGTGGCACTGTTGGTAGGGTTGCGTTGGTTGGAGTGCCTATGGCGATGAATCAGTCCTGCTATGGACTTCGCGGGCTGACTGGAGCTCTTGGAACGTTCACCTATTTTGCAACACGAAATGCCGTTTCACTCCTCCAACAGGGCGCACACGGCTCCGTTTTCGACACAATTACGCGAGAGAGTTTCATGGGGGTTCACGTTGCTCTGCCGCCAGACGCCTTGGTTGACGCATACGAGCAAATGGTCGAGAGCCGCTTGCAGCGTATCCGCAGCTCATTGTTTCAATCCCGCACGCTTGCATCGTTACGCGACGTACTTCTGCCCAAGCTCATCTCAGGTGAGATTCGCGTTGACCAAGCAGAACGCGTGGTTTCAGAGGCAGGTGCTTGAGATATGCCCACCACTCCTCAACAAATCGATCTTTGGCGATCCGTGCCGAAAGAGACTCAGCGACTTGAATTCAAGGAAGCCCGCAACCAATACGACACGGAGAAACTTCGCAACTACTGTGTGGCGATCGCGAATGAGGGCGGAGGTCAATTCCTGCTCGGAATTGCCAATAAACCGCCGCGGCCAATCACTGGCAGCGCAGCTTTCCCCGATGTGAACGACATAGCGCAAAAGCTCTTCGCATGGCTTGGCTTTCGGGTGGATGTGGAGGAGGTGGGGCACCCTGACGGCCGTGTTGTCGTCTTTCACATCCCTTCGAGGCCGCGCGGTACAGCCTATCACAGAGACGGCAGATACCTTATGCGCTCCGGCGAGGAACTCGTCGCGATGAGCGAGGACCGGCTGAGGGCTATCTTTGCCGAGGGCCAGCCGGATTGGCTGGAGGAGCCAAGCAGGACTCACCTTTCTGGGCCAGACGTGGTGGAGTTGCTCGATACGCAGACGTTTTTTGAATTGCGCGGACTCGCCTATCCGACCAGCCAGACGGGTGTTCTTGAGAGGTTGGAGCAGGATCGCCTGATTGAACGGGATGAAGCCGGCGGATTCACGATCAAGCGGCTCGGCGCAGTCCTTCTGGCAAAGCGGCTTTCCGACTTTGCCGATGTGGCGCGGAAGGCGGCCCGCGTGGTGGTCTATAACGGGATCTCAAAGGTAAATACAAGACTGGATCAGCCGGGAGGGAAAGGATACGCTGTCGGCTTCGAGAACTTGATTCAGTTTGTCATGGCACAGCTTCCACAGAATGAGGTGATTGAGGGGGCCCTTCGGCGCGAACAGAAGCTGGTGCCGGAGATTGTCATCCGTGAACTCGTTGCCAATGCGCTGATACACCAGGATTTTTCGGTCGGTGGTGCCTCTTTGATGGTGGAGGTTTACGACGACAGGATCGAAATCTCGAATCCGGGTGAGCCTGTTGTGCCAGTGGAGAGATTCATCGACGGTTACCAGTCGCGCAATGAACGACTCGCCGATTTGATGCGGCGCATGGGAGCTTGCGAAGAAAAGAGCAGCGGGATCGACAAAGTTGTCGATGCTGTGGAGGTTTTTCAACTGCCCGCTCCCGACTTTACAACAACACACAAGCGTACTGTGGCGATTGTGTACGGGCACCGGCAATTTGAAGCGATGACGCGGGCGGACCGCACCAGAGCCTGCTATCAACACGCGGCACTGAAGCACGTTTTGAGGCAACACATGACGAACAAGTCACTGCGGGAACGCTTTGGGTTGGGCGATGACAAGAGCACGATTGTGTCTCAAGTCATTGCCGCGGCAATCGACGAAGGGCTGGTCAAACCTGACCAAACAGTAGGCGACTCAAAGAGGCTGGCACGCTACCTGCCATTCTGGGCATAGCGCTCCAGTGGAACGGCCTGCGGTTTATATAAGCCCAAGCCGGAAATGAACCGCTATAGCGCAGTAAAGCGTTGATTCTAAAAGGAGTTTTTATTTAAGGCCAAATAAGCGCTATAGCGCACAGGAGAAGAGGGCGTGGAAGGCAGAAAGTTTACCGAATCCATCGTCGAAGACGCCACCCTCGATTGGTTGGCGAGCCTCGGCTATGCGGTCCTGCACGGCCCGGAGATTGCCGCGGGGGAACCGGCCGCCGAGCGCGACGACTCGGGTTACCACGATGTCATCCTGGAACGCCGTTTGCGCCAGGCACTGGAGAGGCTGAATCCCAAGCTGCCCCCGGAAGCCCTCGAAGACGCGTACAAGAGACTGACCGTTGCCGACGAGCCGTCGGTTGTCACTTGCAATCATGCTCTGCACCAGCGGCTTGTGGAGGGCGTCACGGTGGAGTACACGCGGCCGGATGGCAGCATCGGCGGCGCGCTCGTCCATGTGATCGACTTCGACAACCCGGATAACAACGACTGGGCAGCGGTGAACCAGTTCACCGTGGTGGAGGGCCAGAACAATCGGCGGCCCGATGTGCTGATCTTCCTGAACGGGCTTCCCATTGTCCTGATGGAGCTGAAGAACCCGGCGGACGAGAACGCTACCATCTGGAACGCCTTCGACCAGATCCAGACCTACAAGGCGCAGATCCCCTCGCTCTTTACCTATAACGAGCTACTCATTATCTCCGACGGCCTGGAAGCGCGGGTTGGATCGCTGACAGCGACCACCGAGCGTTTCATGCCGTGGCGCACCATTGAGGGCGAGACGCTGGCGCCAGCATCGATGCCGCAGCTACAAGTAGTGCTCCAAGGTCTGCTGGACAAGCGCCGGCTGCTGGATTTCATCCGCTACTTCGTGGTTTTCGAAGACGAGGGCGGCGGCATTCTGACGAAGAAGATCGCCGGGTACCACCAGTTCCACGCCGTGAACCGGGCGCTGGCCGAGACGCTGAAGGCCACATATGAAAGAGGCGACCGACGCGTGGGGGTAGTGTGGCACACGCAGGGGAGCGGCAAGAGCCTGACCATGGCCTTTTATGCCGGGCGGCTTGTGTTGGAAACAGGGCTGCAGAACCCGACGATTGTGATGCTCACCGACCGCAACGATCTGGACGACCAGCTTTACGGCACCTTCTCCCGCTGCCGCGAATTGTTGCGGCAGGAACCTGTGCAGGCAGAGGATCGCGAGCATTTGCGTTCGCTGTTACAAGTGTCGTCTGGCGGTGTGGTATTCACTACCATTCAGAAGTTCATGCCGGCGGAGGGCGAGCGCTATCCCGAGCTGTCGGACCGCCGCAACATCATAGTGATGGCTGACGAGGCGCATCGCAGCCAGTACGACTTTGTTGACGGCTTCGCCCGGCACATGCGGGACGCGCTGCCGAATGCATCGTTTATCGGTTTCACCGGGACGCCCATCGAAAAGGCCGACGCGAACACGCGTGCCGTGTTTGGCGACTACATCAGCGTGTACGACATCGAACGTGCAGTGAAGGACGGGGCGACGGTTCCGATCTACTACGAAAGCCGCCTGGCAAAGCTACAACTGCCAGAGACCGAGAAGCCCAAGATTGACGCGGATTTTGAGGAGGTGACAGAGGGCGAGGAGACGGAACGCCGCGAAAGGCTTCGCACGAAGTGGGCGGCGCTGGAGGCAGTAGTTGGGACCGAGAAGAGGCTGAAGACGATCGCCGAGGATCTTATCCAGCACTTTGAAGCGCGGTTGGACGCAATGGATGGCAAGGCGATGATTGTGTGCATGAGCCGCCGCATCTGCGTGGAACTATACCAGCAAATCGTGAAGCTGCGGCCGGACTGGCACAATGACGCCGACGATGCCGGGGTGGTGAAAGTGATAATGACCGGCTCAGCGGCAGATGGCCCTGAATGGCAACAGCACATCCGCGACAAGCGCCGTAGAGAAGTGCTGGGCAAACGGTTCAAGAAAGCCGGCGACGCGTTCAAGGTTGTGATTGTCCGCGACATGTGGCTCACCGGCTTTGATGTACCGCCTCTGCATACGATGTATGTGGACAAGCCGATGCGCGGGCATGGGCTGATGCAGGCCATCGCCAGGGTGAACCGCGTCTTCAAGGACAAGCCGGGCGGGCTGGTGGTGGACTACCTGGGCATCGCTCAGGAACTGAAGC
>Ga0326727_10011138_pt1 | contig 21078 bp, 16 predicted proteins | sample MB2enrmetagenome_FD_207643 | JGI IMG/M metagenome (GOLD analysis project Ga0326727, IMG submission 207643) | Lab enriched peat soil microbial communities from McLean, Ithaca, NY, United States - MB29MY | ecosystem: Environmental > Terrestrial > Soil > Wetlands > Peat | place: USA: New York...
TGGAGCGACGGAACACCGAACGGCAGCGGCTCCAACAACACAGTCGTATACGTGGACAGCAATTCAGGTCATGCGGGCAACGGGTTTTCCTTCACCGTTCCAGCGGGCACCACTACTCATACTCTGGTGTTTCACGCAGGAGGACAAAGCGGCGGCGGTGCGCTAACGGTCAGCTTATCGGATGGCTCGGCGGCCAATTACCAGGACACCACGGCTAACCAGAGTAGCCGGTGGGACCGCAACTACACCATCACTTTCAGCGCCGCTTCGGCGGGGCAAACCTTAACCGTCCAGTGGGTAAGTGCGACAGCCTCCGGCAACGTGAGTTTAGGCGGAGCCGCGCTGCAGTAAGAGCATTCACGCGATTCCATTCCTGTACGCAGGCCCCGCTGGCACCCTTGATGAGGCGCCGGAAGAACTGGCAGTGCTCCTCCCAGGTAACTCCCGGATTCTGATTTCCGCGGCTCACAGGTAACTTCCTGATCCGAGTTTACTTACCCACCTTAACCGCCCGTGGAGTGTATTGATAAAAACAGGTTTCTGTTGCGCTAGAACATTAACATACGATAGAACGTATGTACGCTCCTGTGTTCTTTAGCCGTCGCTCAGGTTCATGCTCACCCCTCCTTGCAAGCGACTAACGTTCAACGGACGAAGCTTCGGGCAAGAAAGGTTTAGTATGCAGCGACAGTTGAGCCGGCACCGGCGACGCGCCTGGATTCGTTTTGGCCTGCTGATAACCTTCTCGACGGTGGTTGGATCTCCATGCCTCAACGGGCAGCCGAATTCGAGCGTGACCGCGTTCGGGGCCGTCCCGGACGGAATCCTCCGGACCGACGGAGCCATGACGGCGGGCTCGGCCCTCCTCACCTCGCCATCGTCCAGCTTCACCGCGGCGGATGTCGGCAAATATATTCAGGTGATCGGAGCGGGAGCCGGCAGTACGTCCAACACGGATGGCGCCATGTCCGACGGCTCGGCCGTCCTCACTTCGGCTTCGGGAACCTTCGCTTCGACGGACGTGGGCAGGGGCATAGTAGTTATCGGCGCCGGGCCGAGCGGCGGCAACCTTGTCACCTCCATTCAAACCTACACGGCACCGGACTCCGTCACCCTCAGCGCCGCGGCGAGCACTTCGGTAGCCGGTGCGACGTACTACTACGGCGCCATGACTCTTGAAGGCACCGTTCAAGGCGTCCAGAGCGGCACGACAATCAGCTTAAGCGCGCCGGCCTTGGCCACCATCAGCGGGGCTACTTTCGCCTACGGCACTGAGAACCACACCGCTTTCCAGGCCGCCGTCGACGCAGCGGGCCAAGCGGGCGGGGGCGTTGTGTCGGTCCCCGCTCCATCTTCCTGTCCCAGCGGCGCTACTTGCGGTTATGTTTTGACAGTCACCGACCAGATGACCGCCAAGGCGCCGGGCTCCGTCAAGATCCGGTACAACAACGTCTCCCTCATCGGCGACGCGCCGCAGACCAATCTCTTCTGCAGAGGGGCGTTCGGTGTTTACACCAATACCGTGGCCTTCCCGGGAGTGACCGGCAACATTCGCGGCAACTGCCTGGCGATCGGCGACAACGGCGGGCCGAATGGCTCGGCCGGCGAGGCCGTTTCCAACGTCACCATCTCTAACCTGCACCTCTACGGGATGACCAATGGGAACACCTTCAAAGTAAACTTCGGATCTCCGCCTCAATCTCCCACCGGCGATGAATGGGACACCACCCAAAAGGCCATTTACATGTGGGTTGGCAGTTCGTTCTCGAATATTACGATCGACTCGGTCATTACTCAGGACTTTAAGGCTGAGAACATATACTCCGGCGGCTCGGTGGTCACCGGGATGATAATTGAAAACTCCACGCTGACGAACTTCAACGGAGATGGCATCTCCATGCTGGCGGCTGACCTGCAGGTCTTGAATTGCACCATCAGCAACGGGTCCAATGCCGCGGTGGAGAACTCTACCGAAAGCGCGGGCGGCGCCGCGCTCGTCCGGCAACTCTACCAGGGGAATACGATCTCGCAGATGGCGAGAGAGGGGATCGTGGTGGTCGGAGTGGATGGCGGCGTGGCGTCCGGATACGTGCAGATCACGAATAACATCTTCGACACCATCGCGGAGATCAACGGCGGCGGCTCGCAGAACGCCATTTCCATCGGCTATCAACCCAACCACGTTCCCCCGGCAAACGTGACCGTCACCGGCAACACGTGTCACGACTGCTACTCGTTCGGGGTTTTCGAAACCAGCGGAAATACGCTGGTCCAGGGGAATATGTTCACAGTGGACCAACACCCTGCCGGCAGCGTGTTCGCCTTCATGTATCCTCTCACCGGCTTGACGATCTCCAATAACACCGGTTCCGCGACCGCGCACGCGCAAGCGAGCGGGCTTTCGGTGGGCGCGGTCTACCTGATCAATCCGGGCTATGCCACGGGCGGCTTCGCCTGGAAGAACGTAGTGCTGACGGGGAATAACTGGACATTTGCGGGAACCCCTCAGTACGAGTTCGTCACCACCAGCGGGCTCGGATGGCAGTTGGTTACCATGGATAACTTGAACTGGCAGGGCGACGTTTGCAACGGCTGCACCCACGCGGACGTAAATCACGGCGCCGTCAATCTCGCGCAGACAACTGTCATTGAGCCGTACGGGCCGGTCGTTTATGTCACCGGCAATAGCTCGGGCGTGACCGCGACGGTGAACGCGCTGAAACAAGAGGATGGGTCCCAGATACAGATCGTAAACGCTGGCTCGAACGCGGTTTCTTTCGTGACCGATGCCAACATGAGTCTGCCGTCCACTATCACGTTGCCCGGCGGAAGCAACAGTTCGGCGAACTTCATTTACCATGCATCCGCCGGCAAATGGACCACCCCGAATGCGACCGCAACGATCAGTGCCAGCGGGGGCACGCCCCAGAGCGCGACCGTCAACACGGCTTTCGGAACGGCCCTTCAGGCCACGGTCACGGACTTCAATAATAATCCACTGAGCGGAGTTTCGGTGACCTTCACCGCGCCCGGCTCCGGAGCCAGCGCCACCTTCGGCGGCTCGGCTAACGCAACTGTGGTGACCGGATCGAACGGAGTGGCCATCGCGCCTGTGTTGACCGCTAACGGCCAGGCCGGAAGTTATGTGGTCACCGCCAGCGCCGCCGGCGTGGGAAGCGCGGTTTTCAGCTTGACTAACACGGGAACGGGTGGCCTTCTCAACGGTGCGGGAACCAGCTCCGCCGCAGCGGTCAATTTGACCGCGGAAGGCGGCGCCGACTGGGTACATTGGGGAGATGGCAGCCTCAACCGCAAAGCAGGTGTAACCGCGCAAATCAGTTCCGATAGCCCGATTGGCACCGGGAGCGTACTCACTTATAACAACGACCCCCGGCCCGTGAGCTGGACCGACGGCACGCCCACGTTGGCCAGCAGCAACAACATGAATGGCATCTATATCAGCGGCGTCGGGCAGGGCTTTTCTTTCACGGCTCCCGCCGACACCACGGCGCGCACATTGGTGGCTCATGTGGGCGGCTGGAATAGCGGCGGTACTTTCACGGCGCACCTGTCGGATGGCTCGGCTCCCGATTTCATGGACGTCACCACGGCCGCCAGCGGACAATTCGACCGCAACTACACGGTGAGTTATCGCGCCGGAGCGGCCGGCCAGACGCTGGCGGTCAGTTGGGTTATGTCCTCCGGCCTCAGCTACGGAAACGTCACTCTCAATGCGGCGGCTCTGGCTGGCGCGAGCGTTACGGCCAGCGCCGGTACGCCGCAGAGCACCACCGTCGGCACCACTTTCCCGACCGCGCTCCAGGCCACCGTCAGCGATGCCAGCGGCAATCTCCTGAGCGGCGTCACCGTAACCTTCGCCGCGCCCGCCAGCGGCGCCAGCGCCACCTTCGGTGGATCGGCGACCGTCACTACTAATGCCAGTGGGGTAGCCACCGCGCCAGCCCTGACCGCGAACGGCCAGGCGGGCAGCTATACTGTGACTGCCAGTGTGTCTGGCGTCACCACCCCAGCCAGCTTCAGCCTGACCAATCTTGCGGGCGCTCCGGCGAGCGTCACTGCCACAGCCGGTACGCCGCAGAGCGCCGCTGTAAGCACTGCCTTCACGACGGCCCTGCAGGCGACTGTGAAGGATGCCAGCGGCAATCTGCTGAGCGGCGTCACCGTAACCTTCGCCGCGCCCGCCAGCGGTGCCAGCGCCACCTTCGGCGGATCGGCCACCGTTACCACTAATGCCAGCGGAGTCGCTACTGCCCCAGCCCTGACCGCTAACGGCCAGGCTGGCAGCTATACCGTGACCGCCAGGGTGGCGGGCGTCGCGGCCCCGGCCAGCTTCAGCCTGACTAATCTTGCCGGCGCCCCGGCGAGCGTCACTGCCACAGCCGGTACGCCGCAGAGCGCCACTGTAAACACCGCCTTCGCCACCGCCCTGCAAGCCACCGTTAGAGACACCAGCGGCAATCCGCTGAGCAACATCACCGTTACCTTCGCCGCGCCCGCCAGCGGCGCCAGCGCCACCTTCGGCGGGTCGGCCGCCGTTACCACTAATGCCAGCGGAGTCGCTACCGCCCCAGCCCTGACCGCCAATGGCCAGGCTGGCAGCTATACCGTGACCGCCAGGGTGTCAGGCGTCACCACCCCAGCCAGTTTCAGCCTGACTAATCTTGCGGGCGCCCCGGCGAGCGTCACTGCCACAGCCGGCACCCCGCAGAGCGCTACCGTAAACACCGCCTTCGCCACCGCCCTGCAAGCCACCGTTAGAGACACCAGCGGCAATCCGTTGAGCGGCGTCACCGTGACCTTCGCCGCGCCCGCCAGCGGAGCCAGCGCGACCTTCGGCGGGTCGGCGAGCGTCACTACCAACGCCAGCGGAGTCGCCACCGCGCCAGCCCTGACCGCCAACGGCCAGGCGGGCAGCTACACCGTGACCGCCAGTGTGACGGGCGTCGCTAGCTCGGCCAGCTTCAGCCTGACCAACCTGGCCGCGACCAAAGGCGGCAGCGGATCTCTCTCCGGCTCCGCCAACTCCAACTCGGGCACTTTCAACCTGACCACCGAAGGACCTACCGATTGGGTTAACTGGGGCGTCATCTCCGGTGGCCCCGGAATCGCGGATCGCAAACGCGGCGTCACGGCGCAAATCAGCAACTACAAGGAGATCGGGTCTCTGGCGGTGGGCACCACCGGCAATGACCCGCGCACGCTGACCTGGAGCGACGGAACACCGAACGGCAGCGGCTCCAACAACACGGTCGTATACGTGGACAGCAATTCAGGTCATGCGGGCAACGGGTTTTCCTTCACCGTTCCAGCGGGCACCACTACTCATACTCTGGTGTTTCACGCAGGAGGACAAAGCGGCGGCGGTGCGCTAACGGTCAGCTTATCGGATGGCTCGGCGGCCAATTACCAGGACACCACGGCTAACCAGAGTGGCCGGTGGGACCGCAACTACACCATCACTTACAGCGCCGCTTCGGCGGGGCAGACCTTAACCGTCCAGTGGGTAAGTGCGACAGCGTCCGGCAACGTGAGTTTAGGCGGAGCCGCGCTGCAGTAAGAGCATTCACGCGAGCCGCCCGCACCCCGCTGCGACTCCACAAAACCGCCCTGCTTCAACTCGTTAGGTCACACAAGGCCTTCGAAAAGCACCGAAGTCAGATAGCGTTCGCCAGAGTCCGGAAGAACGACCACAATCGTCTTTCCGGCAAACGAGGGCTGCTTGGCCAGACGCGCGGCCACCGCCGCCGCGGCCCCGCTCGAAATGCCGCTGAGAATGCCTTCTTCGCGCGCCAGACGCTGGGCCGTTTCGATGGCCTCTTCGTTGGTGATCGTCTCCACGCGGTCCACCACGGAAAGATCCAACGTGTCCGGGATAATACCGGCGCCGATGCCCTGGATCTTGTGCGGTCCCGGCTTCAGCGGCTGGCCCGCCAGCTTCTGCGTGATCGCCGGGCTTGCCGTCGGCTCCACGGCGACCGCTGTGATGGTCTTTCCCCGAGTTTGCTTGATGTAGCGCGAAACGCCGGTGATCGTTCCGCCGGTCCCCACCCCGCTCACCAGAACGTCCACCTCTCCGTTCGTGTCGTCCCAGATTTCCGGGCCCGTCATGCCATAGAATTCCCCTAAAGTCTATCGAGAATAGTATTTCATTGAGGCGTTGACGGAGGCGGCCTATCCGGACGTACAACCCGCAGTGGCTGCAATGACTTACCGGATCAGCCGGGAGTTGGCGGCGTCGCGTTATCAGATGTAGTACATGGGTGCTTCAGGGACCCTGGCGGTGCGAGCAGCGTCCGACCGGCGGATCAAATCAGCCAGAGTCGTCCGGTCCAGCACGTCCGCCATCGCGTCGCGCACTTGGCGCATAATGATTCGGGTGCCGCAGGATTCAATATCTCCGCACTCGTCGCAGGGCCGGAAGGCCGTCTCACTGGCGCAGGGCAGCGGCGCCAGCGGACCCTCCAACATGCGGATCAGCGAGCCCACGGTGATCGTGGAGGGCGGCCGGCCGAGCGAATATCCGCCGTGCTTGCCCTTCTTGCTTTCGAGCAATCCCTGTCCCTTCAGATCGAGCAGGATCAGCTCGAGAAACTTCATCGGTATCCCCTCTTCATTCGAAAGCGCGGCGATCGGCACCGGCCCCTCGCCGTATCGTCTACCCAGGGCCAGCACAGCTTTCAGCCCGTATTGGGTTCGCTTTGAAATGGTGCGCATGTGCCCTGGTTCCAGGGTACACTACTGCGCGAAACCGGCGAACCAAGCTCACAGTTCCAGCAGTCACCGGCGTGGCCGGTTCCGTGATTGAGCCGCGCATGTGAGCGTGGCTCACCTTTCTTCGTCGTTGCGTAACGATTACGTCGTTATAGCCGCTGATGAAGTCGGTGAACATGCCTGGCACCCGTGCCCCGCAGGCTGTTGTAGTGCCGCTCGTGCCGGTGCAGAAGTTGGCGCTCGTGATCTCGATCCACTGCTCGGCGGTGGTGTTGGTAATTCGAAACCGGCGCGCCCGGACATCTCGCCCCCGTGTCCCCTGGTATAAACTGGTATTTCACCCTCGAATCCCATGCCCAAGAAGACTCCCGGCCCCCAGCGCCGCTATCGCGAAGATCTGTCCGAGACGCCGGATTGGTTGAAGAAGAAGAAGTGCCCAAACCGCGACGCCTATATGTCCGGCCAGCGCATCCTGCCCAAGAATATCGGCGGCAAGGAGAAGCTGGCGGATCTCATCGATTCCACTTTCCTGGCGTACAATTCGGCGCGCCTGCGGGAAGGCTGCCAGCTCTTCGCGGAGAAGATGTTGGAACCGGATGTCACCATCGGGATGAGCTTTTCGGGCGCACTCACGCCGGCAGGGTTGGGATGCTCTTCCATCGTGCCGCTCATCAAGGCCGGATTCGTGGATTGGATCGTCTCCACCGGGGCCATCCTGTATCACGATCTGCACTTCGCGCTGAACTACCCGGTCAAGGTAGGCAGCTTCAAGATGGATGATACGGAGCTGCGGAACAACGATATCGTGCGGGTCTACGATGTGCTGCTGGGTTACAGCGATTGCCTCATGGCCACCGACGAGATCCTGCGCGGCATCCTGGTGCAGCCCGAGTTCCAGAAGGAGATGGGCACGGCCGAGCTGCATTACCTGCTGGGTCGGTACGCGGCGGAATGGGAGCGCAAGGCGAAAGTGAAGGACGTGTCGGTGCTGGCGGCGGCGTACCGCGCGGGCGTGCCGTGCTACACCTCGTCGCCGGGGGATTCCACCATCGGGATGAACGTGGCGGGGGTCGAGCTGCGGGGCAACCAGCTGCGGCTGAATCCTTCGATCGACGTCAATGAAACCACGGCGTTCGTGCTGGCGGCCAAGCGCTCGGGCGGTAAGAGCGGGGTGGTGCTGTGGGGCGGCGGGAGTCCCAAGAACTTCATGCTGCAGACCGAGCCGCAGATCCAGGAAGTGCTGCGCATCAAGGAATACGGGCAGGATTACTTCTTGCAAGTGACCGACGCGCGGCCGGATACCGGCGGGTTGAGCGGGGCCACGCCCAGCGAAGCGGTGAGCTGGGGAAAAGTGGATCCGGACCGGCTGCCGGACGCGGTGGTTTGTTACACCGATACCACCATCGCCATGCCTCTTCTGACGCACTACGCGCTGGCGCGGCATAAGCCGCGGGCCCCGCGTCGGCTATATGATCAGCGCGACACCATGATCAACGCGCTGCGCAAGGAGTACTTCACTCACAACAAGGTGAAGATGGTGGATGGCTCGAAGCCGGTGCTCGACTAAAGATGACCAAGAAAGAGCTGCGCGCCCTGGCCGCGGAACACGGCACGCCCCTGGTGGTGATCGATCACGCGGTCATCCGGCGCAATTACGCCAATTTCAAACGGCGCCTCCCCAAGGTGCAGGCGTACTACGCGGTGAAGGCCAATCCGGCGCCCGAGATCGTGCGCACGCTCTACCAGGCGGGGGCCAGCTTCGACGTGGCCTCGTTTCCGGAATTCCTGCTGGTGCATGAGAACATCAAACACCTTCCGGCCAAGGAGCGCCAGGACTTCATCTGGGACAAGATCATCTACGCCAACCCCATCAAGCCCCAGGAAACCCTCGAGGCCCTGGACGAATACAAGCCGCTGCTGACCTACGACAACCCGGACGAACTGCGCAAGATCAAGCGCTTCGCTCCGCACGCGGGGCTGGTGTTGCGGCTGCGGGTGCCCAACACCGGGTCGATGGTGGAGCTCTCCTCGAAGTTCGGCTGCGATACGGGCGAGGCGGTGGCCTTGGTGCTGGAGGCCTTCCGGATCGGCCTGGTGGTAGAGGGGCTGAGCTTCCACGTGGGCAGCCAGTGCACCAATTTCGACAACTTCGTGCAGGCCCTGAACATGGCTGCGGCAGTGATGGAAGAGGCGCGATCGCGCGGCCGCGAGATCAAAATTCTGGATATCGGCGGCGGCTTCCCGGTGCCCTACGACGCGCACGTCAAGCCGTTCGAGGAACTGGCGCGGAAGATCAACGCGGAGATCGGCCGTCTGTTCGACCCCAAAATCGAGATTCTGGCCGAGCCGGGCCGGTTCCTGGTGGCCACAGCCGCCACCGCGGTGTCGCGCGTCATCGGAAAAGCCATCCGCGACGGCAAGCGTTGTTACTATGTCGATGACAGCGTCTACCACACCTATTCGGGGATCGTGTTCGATCACTGCCAGTATCGCGTGAAGCCGTTCAAGAACGGTCCGGCGGAGATCTCCACCGTGTTCGGCCAGACGTGCGACGGCATGGATGCGATTACGCAGGCCGAGGTACTGCCGCACCTCGAGATCGGCGACCTGGTGTACTCCGACAATATCGGAGCCTACAGCAACGCCTCGGCCACCTGGTTCAACGGCTTCGCGCCGGCCCAGGTGGTGCACCTCAACCAGTAGGGCGCTTATGCCGTGGCCGCGCCAGCGGTGCCATCGGCCCAGCGGATCAGGCCGGGGAGAAACGTCTCGGGGGCATCCGGATGGAAAGGCAGCACGCGGACGGTGTAGCCGTGCAGGCCGCTGTCGCGGCAGGGCACCTCGGAAGCCACGAAGGTGGCGGAGCCGTCGTAGGCCTCTCCCTCCAGTTCCATGGGGATGGCCACCGGGTCCGTGATCTCGAAGCGGGCATCCAGCTTTCCGAGATACAGTTCCACGGCGACCTCGCCGGCGCCCAGCGATCCCAGCCCCACGCGCGCGCGAACATCCACGCGGCTCCCGGCGGTCAGCACCTTGCTCGGCAGCGTATCCACGCTCTCCACGGTCACCTGCTGCCAGGCGGCGCGGATGCGCGTGTGCCAGGCGGCCAGATCGCGGGCGCGCGAGCCTCCATCCGCGATGAGCTGTTGATAGCGGGCGTGCGCCATCAGATAGAAATCGGTGGTGTATTCATAGACCACGCGCTGCATGTTGAACACCGGGCATAGCGCGCCGATGGCGGTCTTCATCTGGGCGATCCAGCGGCGCGGCAGGCCGTCCACGCTGCGGTCGTAGAAGGTGGGAACCACGTCGCGCTCGAGCAGTTCGTAGAGAGCGGAGGCCTCCACCTGGTCCCAGTAATCGTGGTCCTCGTAGGTCTCGCCGTGGCCGATAGCCCATCCGACCGAGAAGGCGCCCGAACCCCAGTTCTGCCAAGCCTCGTCCCACCATCCGTCCAGCGTGCTGAGGTTCAGCAGGCCGTTGGCGAGGGCCTTCATCCCGCTGGTGCCGCTGGCCTCCAGGGGGCGGCGGGGAGTGTTCAGCCACACGTCGCAGCCCTGCACAAGATAGCGGGCCACGGCCATGTCATAGTCTTCCAGGAAGACCACGCGGCGGCGGAACTCGGGCCGCTGGGCGAGCCTTACGATTTGTTGGATGAGAGCCTTGCCGGCGTCGTCGCGCGGATGCGCCAGGCCGGCAAAGAGGATCTGCACGGGCCGCTGAACGTCGTTCAGGATACGGCCCAGCCGGTCGATATCGCGCAGCAGCAGGGTGGCACGCTTATAGGTTGCGAAGCGGCGCGCGAACCCGATGGTGAGGGCGTCGGGATCGAGAGCCTCCGCAGCCGTGTTGATTTCGCCCTGGGAAGCGCCGCGGCGCTGGAGCTGGTCCTTGAGGCGCGCGCGGGCGAAGGCCACCAGGCGCTCCCGGCGGCGTTCGTGAGTGCGCCATAACTCTTCGGCGGGGATGGCCTCCACGCGGCTCCACAAGCGGGCGTCGGCGTGCTCCTCGCGCCACTTGGGGCCCAGGTAGCGGTCGTAGAGCTGGTTCATCTCGTAAGAGATCCAGGAGCGGAAGTGAACGCCGTTGGTGACCGAGCCGATGGGGATCTCATCCTCGGGAACTTCCGGCCAGAGGACCTTCCACATACGGCGCGACACCTTGCCGTGCAGCTTGCTGACGCCGTTGCTGGCGGCGGCCATGCGCAGGGCCAGGACGGTCATGCAGAACTCCTCGGAATCGTTATCGGGGTTCTGGCGGCCCAGCCCGAGGAATTCGTCGCGCGAAATGCCCAGGCTGCGGAGGTAGTCGGTCAGATAACGGTCGAGCAGGGGCGCGGGAAAGTAGTCGTGGCCGGCGGGCACGGGAGTGTGGGTGGTGAAGATCAAACCGGCGGAGGCGGCCTCGCGGGCTTCGCGGAAGTTGAGGCCGCGGCCCATCAGCCGGCGGACGCGCTCCAGCGAGAGGAAAGCCGAGTGGCCCTCGTTCATGTGATAGACGGTGGGTTCCAGGCCCAGGGCTTCCAGAGCCCGGAAGCCGCCGATGCCCAGCAGGATCTCCTGCTTGAGCCGCATCTCGATGCCGCCGCCATAGAGCTGGTTGGTGACTTCGCGATCCTCCGGACGGTTTACGGCCATGTTCGTATCGAGCAGGAACAGCGCCACGCGGCCCACTTGCAGGCGCCAGATCTGGGCGGCCACCCGGCGGCCCTCGTAGAGCACTTCGATCGTGAGCGGCTGTCCATCGGGCCGCCGTTCCAAAACCAGGGGCAGGTTATGGAAATCGTTATCGACGTAGGATTCCTGCTGCCAGCCGGCGGGATTGAGATACTGGCGGAAGTAGCCCTGCTGATAGAGCAGCCCCACGCCCACCAGCGGCACGCCCAGGTCGCTGGCGGATTTCAGATGATCGCCGGCCAGCGCGCCGAGGCCGCCGGCGAAAATGGAAAGACATTCGGTGATCCCGAACTCGGCTGAGAAGTAAGCCACCGACAGGCCCTCGGCTCCGTAGCTCCGCCGGTACCAGGTGGATTCCGCGGAGACGTACGCCTTCAGCGCCGCTACCGTGCGCTCCAAATGAGCCAGGAAGGATTCGTCTTTGGCCACCAACTCCAATTGCGCCTGGTCGATCCGGCCCAGCATCAACACGGGGTTGTGGCCGGTGGATTCCCAGAGGTCGCTATCGAGGCGGCGGAAAAGTTCGACGGTATGGTGATCCCATGCCCAGCGCAGGTTGTAGGCCAGCAGCCGCAATCCTTCCAGGGGGGCTGGCAGGGAGGGCACCACGTTGAAGCGATGAACAGGGCGCATGACCCAGTATAAGAGCCGGGGGTCCGGAATGGGCAAGGGCCCGCGCGCCGGAATCAGCGGGCCGGAATGCAGGGGAATACAATGAGCATATCCGGTCGAGGGAAGGTGTCATGAAAGAAGACGAGAAGGAAAGAGTCGAAACGGCCGCCGTGACAGGTGTTGGCGCGGGGGTCGGCGGCGCCGGCGGCGCCACGGTGGGCGTCCTGGAACTGGCGGCTTCACCAGTCGCCGTCACGGGACTCTCCGCGGGTTTGGTCATCGGCGCGGGCGCCCTGGCAGGCGCCGTGGCTTTTTTTCTGGGATACAAGGCGTTTCGACACTTCACGAAAGCGAAAGGCTGACGCCGGCTAAACGGCTGCGCCCAGCCCGGAACGGCGCCCCGTGGCAACCGCGGATACCGCTCCATTGTGGTTGCGGCGCCGCGTGTCGCGTTGCTGGTAGGTGCATTCGGCGCGCTTCACATCCCGCATCGGACAGCGCTTCTGGAAATAGATTCCGCACTGCAGACAGACCTCCTCGCCGTTGCCGCTGTGCGTGACGATGGCCTTGGTCAGGCGCTCCAGAAGGGCGGCGGTTTGCCGCAACTCGGTTGCGCCGGCGCCGGCGAAGGCTTCCCCGAGCTTGCGATTCCTGGCGGCCTCGTAGCGCTGGAGCAGTTTGTGGCCGGCAGGGGCGAGCGAGAGTTCGCTGGAGCGGCGATCGGCGAGGTCCCGGACGCGGCGCAGGTACTTGCGGCGTACCAGGCGATCCGCGGTCTTGGAAGCGGCCGCGTCGCTCACCCCGAGGAACGCGGCCACGTCGCCGATGTTGCGGGCGCCGGTGACGTCCAGCAGTTTCAGAACCTTGAGCTGAGAAAGCGTCAGCCGCTTGCCGGCGATATCGATGAGCAGCCGCCGCTCCATGATGCCGCTCAAGGCGGAGACGAACACGTTGGCATTCCCCAAAAGCGCGCCGATGAGTTGTTCGTTGTGGTGGCTGTCCATGCGATCGCTCCCCCGGATTTCGCGGAATGCACCACGACCTAGGCTAGGGAGACGTCCGGCTAGCCCCGGGCCGCCTGCGTCTGCGCCGCGCCGCTCAATGCCTGGAGGCGGGCGCCTGGACCGCCGCCAGCGCCTTGAGCAGCTCGAGGCGCGTGGTTTCCAGGCGCGCCGCCGCCACGCGGAAAAGCCGCTCGAGAAAGGCGCAGCCAAAATGCGGATTCGCATCGCAGGCGTCGCGCAGCCGGGATACCTCGAAGGACATCGCCGCCACTGGGTCCAGGGCCCGCGCCTGGAACTGCCGGCGGCCTCCCAGCACGGCCGACCAGCCCAGCTCTTCACCGGCAAACAGCGTTTGGATGTGGAACAGCCGGCCGTTCACGCTGGCCTCCAGCCCCACGCGGCCCGAGAGGATCACGTAGAACAGGCCGGATTCCTCGCCCTCGCGAAAGATGATCTCGTCCTTTTGAAAATGCAGCTCCGAGCCCAGAGACATCAGTTTGTGCATGTGCCTGGGGCGGAATTCCTCGAAAAACGCGTATTCACTCAGCGTCGCTATCGCACTCGTTGTCACGGATCGGCTCCTGATGCGGACGTTCGCGGCGGAGTCCGGAAAAGTCTTCGCCCGATTGCGTCCGGCTCTAGATGGACAATATTAAACGCCCGTTTCTTGAAATAGTCAATGCGGTTAACATTCAATTTGGTTAAATAATTTTAGTTCGCGAAGCGATGGGTAAAACCGCGCAGGGAACACGCGAAGCAGGCCGCACGAAAACCGGTTGCGTAATTTTCCCCACATCGAAGCGGCTGAGCGAAGCGCCTGCGGGGTGGGTCATATCCCCCAGGCTGATCTCCCGATGAGATTCTGAGCGCGTCGTGGGGGATATCTCACATTCCTTCATGGGCGTTCGAGGCCATACAGGCTGGGGCAAATTGCCCGTTTGATTTCAGATATTTATGTCTTATAATCTTAGTTGGATACCATAAATAGAAAGACCCGTGGCAGGTTAAGGAGGCCACAGTGAAGATCCTGAAGCTCCCCAAAGAGAAGCTCGATCTTTTCGCTTCCGTCGTCCAGCAGTTCGGCGAGCTGCATGCGCCGGTGGAGCAGGACGGCAAGTACGTTTTCAAACGTCTGACCCGGTGGTCGGATGCGCGGCTGGAATACGACCGCACCATCCTGCCGCCCAAGAAGTATTTCCTTCCGCCGCGCGAAACCCTCTTCCGGTACCGTCCGGGCGAAGGCTTCGTACCCTCGACGGACGGGATGGATCAACGCATCATCCTGTTCGGCGTGCATGCCTGCGACGTTTACGCGATCAACATTCTGGATCGCGTCTTCGCGGGAAAGTACCAGGATCCGTACTTTCATGCGCGGCGTAAGAACATCGCCATCATCGGAATCGACTGCACCCCGGACAAGCACTGTTTCTGCCGTTCGATGCGCGCGGATTTCGTGGACCACGGCTTCGACCTGTTCTTCTACGACACCGGCGACTATTATCAGGCTCTGGTGGGCACCGCGCTGGGCGACGACATGGTGCTGGCCACCGGCAGTTTATTCGAAACGGTGGACGCCGAGGACATCGACGATTACAAGGCGCGCTCGCTCGATAAGCGGCGGGCTTTCCAGCTCGAAGTCGAGATCCGCGACCTGCCGGAAATCTTCGAGATGGAATACGAGAGCGAGATCTGGGACGAACTGGGCCGCAAGTGCCTCTCGTGCGGCAGTTGCAGCATGGTGTGCCCGACCTGCTATTGCTACGACGTGGCCGATGACGTGGAGCTGGGTTCGAAGGCGGGCAAACGGATGCGCTCGTGGGATTCCTGCCTGTTCGCCTCGCACGCGCTGGTGGCCAGCGGCGAGAACTTCCGCGGGCCGCGCGCCAGCCGCATCAAGTTCCGTTTCTATCACAAGCAGCGCGGGTTCGTGGCGGAGTACGGCCGGCCGAGCTGCGTGGGCTGCGGGCGGTGCGTCAGCGCCTGCCCGGTGGGCATCGACGTGGTGGAAGTGATCGACCGCCTGCGGAGGGTTCAAGATGTTGCTAGCCGATGAAGTCGCAACCTACCATCCGGTACTGAGCGACAATCCGTATCAGCCGCACATGGCGCGGATTGTGCGCATTTACAAGATGGTGGACAACAACCACCTCTTCACGCTGCGCTTTCTCGAAGACCACCTGGCGCACAGCTTCCGGCACCAGCCCGGACAGTTCATCATGCTGAGCGTGCCGGGCGCCGGCGAGATGCCCATCTCCATTTCGTCCTCGCCGTCGCGGCCGGAGGTGCTGGAATTGTGCGTGCGGCGCGTGGGCCGCGTCACCAATGCGCTCTACCGCCTGCGCACCAACGATGTGGTGGGCGTGCGCGGGCCGTATGGCAACGGGTACCCCATGCAGGAAATCATGGGCAACGACGTGCTGCTGGCGGCCGGCGGCCTGGGCATGGCGCCGCTGCGCTCGTTGTTGTGGTATGCCCTGGACCACCGCGATAAGTTCAACAACATTACCTTGATGTATGGCACCAAGCGGCCCGAGGACATGCTCTTCCGCGAAGAGCTGCTGGCCCTGGTGGACCGCACCGATATCAACTGCCTGCTGACCGTGGACGCGGATCCGAGCGGCACCTGGAAGAACCACGTGGGCCTTCTGCCCACCTTGTTCGACCACGCCAAGATCGACCCGGCCCGCTCCTACGCGGCCGTCTGCGGCCCGCCGGTGGTCTACAAATTCATCCTTCAGCGCCTGCTCGACCTGGGCTTCCCCAAGAACCGCATCCTGATGTCGCTCGAGCGGCGCATGAAGTGCGGAGTGGGCAAATGCGGGCATTGCAGCATCGGCTACAAGTACACGTGCCTGCAAGGCCCCATCTTCACGTATTGGGACGCAATCAATTTGCCGGAGATGATCTGATGGGCAAACCAACCGTTGGCATATTCGGTCTGACCGGCTGCGCCGGCGACCAGCTCGTCATTTTGAACTGCGAGGACCGGCTCCTGGACCTGGTGGCGCTGATCGACATCCGCGACTTCCTGATGGCCTCTTCGGACAACAACACCCAGTGCCCGCTGGACGTGGCGCTGGTGGAGGGCGCGGTGCTCACCACGCGGGATGCTGAAACCCTGCGCGCCGTGCGCAAGCGCTCCAAAATCCTGGTGGCCCTGGGAACCTGCGCGGTGTGGGGCGGCGTGGCGGCCATGGACCGCGGCACGGACCGTGGCAAGCTGCTCGATGAAGTGTACGGCGAGCGCGGCTGGGAGTACGATTCCTACCCGGCGCAGGCGCTGCACGAGATCGTCAAAGTGGATCTCAACATCTCGGGCTGCCCCATCGAGAAGGAACATTTTATAGGGACCGTCGCGTCTCTGCTGAACGGAGACCTTCCGGTCTTCCCCGAATACCCGGTGTGCACGGAATGCCGGATGCGGGAAAACAATTGCCTGCTGATCGAGCGTGGAGAGATCTGCTGCGGTCCCATGACGGCGGCAGGTTGTAACGCGCGCTGTCCGGAACTGCGCGTGCCCTGCGTGGGCTGCCGCGGGCCGGTGCGCGATGCCAACGGCACCGCGCTCCAAGACCTGTTTGCCGAAAGGGGCTTCGACAAGCAGACCATTGCCGCGCGTCTGCGCACGTTCGCGCCCCTGGGAGGCTTCTGATGAGCACCATCGTCATCGAGCATCTGGCCCGCGTGGAGGGCCACGGCGGCATCTCCGTCGAACTGGAAGGCGACACCGTCACCAACGTGCGCTTCGACATCTTCGAGGGCTCGCGGCTTTTGGAGCCGCTGGTGCGCGGCAAGCGCTACGACGAAGTGGCGCCGGTGCTTTCGCGCATTTGCTCCATCTGCTCGGCGGCCCACACGCTGACCTCGCTCAAAGCCACCGAGGATGCGTTCGGCATCCACGTCAGCCCGCAGACGGAGTTGCTGCGCGAGCTGATGTTCCGCGGCGAGAGCATCGAGAGCCACGCCCTGCACGTGTTCCTGCTGGCCGTGCCGGATTACCTGAACTATCCGAGCGCCACCGCGATGGCCGCGGACAAGCCGGCCGCCGTGCTGCTGGGTTTGCGCCTGAAGAAGCTGGGCAACCAGATCCAGGAGGCCATCGGCGGGCGCGCGGTCCATCCGGTGAATGCCGTGGTGGGCGGGTTCGGCCGGGTTCCCACGGTGGACCAGTTGATCGGGCTGCGCAGCAGCCTGCTGCAGGCGGCTGCCGACGAGGACACCGTGATCGACCTGATCGCGTCTCTGCCAGCCACGGATTTCTGCCATTCCGACACCTTCTTCGCGGCGCTGCGCTCGCCCAGCCACGACAGCTACTATGGCGGCGACGAAGTCATGGTGATGTCTAACGGCAACCGTGCCATCGTGCGGGCTCCCGATTACCGCTCGCTGACCAACGAGCGCTCGGTGCCGCACTCGCATGCCAAGCACAGTACCTTTAAGGGGAACCCGTTCATGGTGGGGTCCCTGGCCCGGCTGACCGTGAACCCGCGGCGCCTGACCGGAAAGCTGGCGGTGGCCATGAAGCGCTTCAAGCTGCAACTGCCGTCCGACAATCCCATGGACAACAACAAGGCCCAGGCGCTGGAGCTCATCAACGACCTGGAGCGGTCGCTCGAAATCATCGAGCACCTGCTGCGCGACGGCATCAAGGACGAGCGGGCCATGTCCGTGCATCCCCGGGCGGGCACCGGCTCGGCCATCACCGAGGCCCCGCGTGGGCTGCTGATCCATAGCTATACATACAACGAAGAAGGCCGCATCGTCTCGGCGGACGTGCTCACACCCACCTCGCTGAACGCCGCCTCGATCGAGCTGCACCTGCGCCGCGCCGTGGAGCAATGCGTGGACCGCGACGAAGCCACCCTCACCAAGCGCCTGCAGATGATCGCGCGGGCCTACGACCCCTGCATCTCCTGCTCGGTGCACCTCGTGCGCAAGTGAACGCCGCCGCGGGGCAGCCGCCTCCGGTCGCCCCGCAAGACCGCCGGCCCGTGCTGATTCTGGGGCTGGGCAACCCGCTGATGTCCGACGACGCGGTGGGTCTCCGCGCGGCCGAAATGCTGGCTCTCGATCCGGAGTTGATCCTGCGCGCCGATGTGATCGCGGGCGGCGCCGACCTGCTCCGCCAGATGGACCAATTCGCGGGCCGGCGCCGCGTGATCCTGATCGACGCCGCGGAAGGGGCCGGCGATCCCGGCGAAATCTCCGTCGTGGAAGACATTCCCTGCGGGCAGCGGCCGGAATCCGCGCACGCGCTTTCGGCGCCGGACGCTCTCGACCTGATGCGGCGGCTGATGCCCGAGCTGGCGGAGACGCGTTTCACCTGGGTGCTGGTGAGTATCCGTTCCGTTGATGCCCGCGCCGGCCTCTCGCCGGAGATCGCGGCGGCTTTGCCGAAAGTGGTGGAGATAGCGGGGGCGCTCGCCAGCCGGGCGGTACATTGAGTATAATCAGGCCTGTGAAGCCATTGATTTTGAGTCTCTTTATGGGAGCGGCCCTACTGGCCCAGGCGCCGGCTCCGAGCAAAACCAACGTAACCAAGCAGCCTGCGGCTCGGCCGGCCGGCGCCTCCGCGCGCCTCATGAATCCGGCGGCGCTGGTCGCCAAAGCCCCGGATGTCTACCAGGTAAAATTCACGACCACCAAAGGCGATTTCACCGTGGAAGTGCATCGCGACTGGGCGCCCCTCGGGGCGGACCGCTTCTACAACCTGGCGCGGAACGGCTTCTTCACAAATGCCAGCTTTTTCCGCGTGGTGCCCAACTTCATCGTGCAGTTCGGCATTCCGGCGAGCCCCGCAGTAGCCAACGTTTGGCAGAACGCCAAGTTCAGAGACGATCCCGTGAAGCAAAGCAACAAGAAGGGCACCATCGTCTTTGCCACGGCGGGACCGAACACGCGCACCACGCAACTGTTCATCAATTTGGGAGACAACGCCGGACTCGACCGGCAGGGCTTTGCGCCGTTCGGGACTGTGGCCGAAGGTATGGATGTCGTGCAGCAGTTGTATAGCGGCTATGGCGACGGTTCCGACATGGGCGGCCGCGGGCCGTTGCAGGATCGCATCCAGAAAGAGGGCAAGCCTTATCTCGATAAGGGCTTCCCCCTGCTGGACAGCATCAAGACCGCGACTGTGGCCGCGGCGCCGGCCGCGGCGGCTCCGGAAGCCAAGAAGTAGATCCGCTCGTTACGGACGGGAGTGTCCGTCCGGCGCCTTAACCCAGCTGCGAAGGGCTTGCGGAATTTGTGTGTCCCGAGAAGATCGACACACCCGTGAAGGCCGAGTTCGATCAGAACAGCAACGGTATTTCCGGGAGGATCGGACGCAGCGAGGACGACGAGGCGCAGCCGATTCGCAACGCTCGGCTGGACGGCGAAAGCCGGTAGCCCTTCTATAGTGCCGTCACGCGCAGCAAGACTACGCCATGCGCGGGCACTTTCGCCGAGTAGCCGGAGCCGGAGGTTTCCACCGGCTGGCGGCGCCACAGGTCGCGAACCTGCAACGGCTTCCCGCCAAATCCCAGGGCTTCCCACTTCAAAACCACGGAGGCCGGCCGGTCGCCGCGATTGAAGAGTCCCACGGCCCAGGAATTATCCTTGAGCAATCGCGCGAGCACCACCGCTTTGCCATCCTGCGAAACCTGCTTGACGGGGTTGACGGCGGGGTCCTGATCGATGGCGATGACCTCGCGATTCATGAGGATCGACTTGGTTTCCGGGGTCATCTTTCGCAGGTCATTGCCGGCCAGCAAGGGCGCCGCCAGCAGCGACCAAAGGCTCATGTGGGTGCGGTATTCCTCGCGGTTCATGCCGCCATTGCCGATCTCCAGCATGTCGGGATCGTTGAAGTGGCCGGACGTGGCATAGGGCGCAATCTCGACCTGGTGGAAGCCGATATTGTCCACGGATTGCCAGTGGTCGCTGATATCGCCGGTGGTGCGCCAGCAGTTGCCTCCCACCTTGGCGCCCCACTCCCAGACGTCCGCCCGGCCGTACTGGCAGAGGCTGTAGACAATCGGTCGGCCGGTCTTCAGCAGGGCGTCCCCCATTTTCTGATAGACCCCCTGCATGTCCTCGTCCTTATAGATCTGGGAGGCGCTGCACCAATCGTATTTGAGGTAATCGATGCCCCAGGCGGCGAAGGTCTGCGCGTCCTGCGTTTCGTGGCCGTAGCTGCCTTCGTAGCCGGCGCAGGTCTTGGGGCCGGGAGAAGAGTAGATGCCAATCTTGAGCCCCTTGGAGTGGACGTAATCGGCCAGAGCCTTCATATTGGGGAACTTCACGTTGCTGGCGATGTTGCCGCGGTCGTCGCGATGGGGAGCTTCCCAGGTGTCGTCGATATTGACGTAAACGTAGCCGGCTTCGCGCATGCCGCTGGAGACCATGGCGTCGGCGATCTCCCGGACGGTGCGGTCGTCCACTTTATCGGCGAACAGGTTCCAACTGTTCCAGCCCATGGGCGGCGTGCGGACCAAGCCGTTATCGGGCACCTGGCGCAACTCGGGGAGCGGCAGGCGCGCCGGAGGGAGCATGGCTTCGCGCCGGGCGTGTTCCGCAACGCCCGTGGTGGGCGGCCGGTTGCCGGATGGCGATAGCGCGGACATTTCGATTCTGCCATTGGCCAGGGTGCCTTCGTAGACCACCGGGCGCGCCATGTTTTCGTTGCCGAGGTTGACCACAAAGCGCAGCTTGCCGTCCTTGAACGTCCCCTCCGTGAGGGGAATCTGGCGGGTTCCCGAATAAAACGTGCCGCCGACGGACTCGCCGGACTGCGTCAGCTCGAAGAAGGTGTCGCGGAAGTTTCCATCGCCGGTGGGGACGCGGTAGACCCACAAGCCGGAGACGCCGGCTTGGGCCAGCAGGCCAAGTCCGACCGCCACGAAGATCACAGAGAACCGCAGGGTGCCGAGGGGCCGGGAACTGAAGATCCTCATAATGGATCATTTGACAGCTATTGGGTCCCGTTCGCAAGGGTGCGTATCGGGAATCTTCCTGGTCCGGCCGGTCGATCACCGCCCTTCGAAAATCGCTAGTTAATGATTCCAGGCGCCTTC
>Ga0326727_10011139_pt1 | contig 21075 bp, 18 predicted proteins | sample MB2enrmetagenome_FD_207643 | JGI IMG/M metagenome (GOLD analysis project Ga0326727, IMG submission 207643) | Lab enriched peat soil microbial communities from McLean, Ithaca, NY, United States - MB29MY | ecosystem: Environmental > Terrestrial > Soil > Wetlands > Peat | place: USA: New York...
GTAGCTGCAAGCACCCGCACATCGACGGAGATTTCCGACTTGCTGCCCAAGCGGCGCACCTTGGAGTCTTCCAGGACCCGCAGCAGTTTGGCCTGGGTGGCGGAAGGCATTTCACCGATCTCATCCAACAGCAGGGTTCCGCCGTCAGCCAATTCAAAGCAACCCACCCGGCGCTCGAGGGCCCCGGTGAAGGCTCCCTTTTCGTGGCCGAAAACTTCGCTTTCCATCAGCGTCTCGGGGATGGCGGCGCAATTCACGGCCACGAAAGGCTGGGTCCGGCGGGGGCTCAAGTCGTGGATCGTCCGGGCCACCAGTTCCTTTCCGGTACCGCTCTCGCCGGTGATCAACACCGAAGCGCGTGAGGGCGCCACCTGGGAGATCAGTGTCGTCACTTCCTGCATTTTCTTGGATCGTCCCACGATGTTGCCCAGGAAGCCCAGGTCGCGCAGCCTGCGGTGCGCGGCCTCGAGCTGCCGCTCGCTCTCCTGCCGTTCCAGACAATTGCGTAGCTCCACTTCCAGCCGCTTGGTGTCCACCGGTTTTTCGAGAAAATTGAAGGCCCCCAGCTTCGTAGCCTCTACCGCTTCCTCGATGGTTCCTTGGCCCGTCAACATGATGAACTTCAAACCCGGGTGGACTTCATGGACCTGCCTCAATAGCTCCATGCCCGTCACCCGCGGCATGCGAAGATCTGAAATCACCACCGCAGGGTTGAACGGAGTGATCTTCTCGAGGGCTTCTGAGCCATCCGCGGCGGTCTCGGTTTCGTAGCCCCACAGAGAGAGAAGGTCGGCGAGCCCTTGGCGTTCGTGGGCGTCATCTTCGACGATCAAGATCTTGGCATTCTTGGCCACAGTATCAGGGTTTCCCTTCAGCACTATAATACACCGTATTCCTCCTCACCCATTTTGGCAATACCCAGCCATCCGGTCATGTGAAGGGCCGCCCCTGCGTGCGTTCTCCCTTTTGACTAATCGGCTTCCCGTGGGTATATTAGCGCGTTGCTCTCGAAGTTAGAGGGACAGATGGGAATTCCGAGGACTGAAGTGCGCGGTGGCTTCGCTGAATATCGGGGCGACTACGCGGGGATGTGCGGCGCTTCGGCGCGCATGCAGAAGGTTTACCACGCCGTCGCCAAGGTCGCCCAGACCCGTGACCCCGTCCTGATCCTCGGAGAAAGCGGCACCGGAAAGGAACTGGTGGCGCGCGCCATTCATGTCCAGGGCCCCCGGCCGGAACGGCCTTTTGTGCCGATCGACTGCGGCGCGCTGACGCCCACCCTTATTGAGAGCGAAATGTTCGGCCATGTGCGCGGGGCATTTACCGGCGCGATTCAGGGCCGGCAAGGACTGCTCGCTGCGGCGGGCGACGGGACGGTGTTTTTGGACGAGATCGTGGAGCTCCCTGTGGAGCTTCAGCCGAAACTCCTGCGTGTCCTCCAAGAGTATGAAATCAAGCCCCTGGGCAGTAATCAGCGGATCCCCGTGAAGGCCCGAATCATCGCCGCCACCAACCAGGACCTCGCGGTTGCCATCAAAAGCGGAACCTTCCGGAAAGAACTCTACTTCCGGCTTAACGTGGTTTCCATCAAGTTGCCGCCGCTGCGCGAGCGGCGCGAGGATATCCCCGGTTTGGCTCGGTTCTTTCTTGCCAAACACCGAGCGGGCGAGTCCGGCATCACCGACGTATCCGAAGAGGCCATGGCGCGCTTGGTGAACTACGATTGGCCGGGGAACGTTCGGGAACTGGAGAATTGCATCCAACGCGCCCTGGCGCTGGGAAGCGCCCCACAAATCCGAGTGGTTGATCTGCCCTCGAGCCTGCTCTACTTCGTGGGCCAACCGGCGCACGACCCTGTGGCAGTGGCTACGCTTCGTGAGCTCGAGCAGCGCCACATCCTGCAGGCCCTCGAGGCAACTCAAGGCGACCGGCAGCGCGCCGCGAAACTACTGGGCATTGGGAAGACGACAATCTACAGGAAGATTAAAGAATACGGATTAGAGGATGCGGTGGATTTAACGTCTGCTGACTGAAGCCCAGCGACCGGCCTGCGGGGCGTCGTTGTCAGGCTTCTCTGGTTGACCATTATCATGGCCACGCTAGCCTTGGATGCTACTTACACGGTGGACCCCGAACCCTCGGGCATCGCCGTATATTCGCGCAAGCTGATCGAAGCCCTCGCCGGACTCGAGACTCCTCATCGGTTTTTGCTCTGCTATCGCCTGTCACGGTTCGGCCGGCGTCGGGAATTCTTGCATCCTGCGACCCGGGCCGGTTCTGCGGAAGCGCAATTCTCGGTAAGGTTTTATCAAGAACCGTTAACTTTCTGGCTGCCCTGGCAAGCGGACCTATTTCATAGTTTGGCACAGCGACCTCCCGCGTTTCGATTTAAGCGGGAGATTGTCACCGTCTTCGACATCTTTCCCATCACCGGCCATGACTATTCCACTGCCGAGTTTCGACGCAAATTCTCAGCTTTGCTCCGTGAGGCCGTTGCTCGCGCCGCTTTCGTTATCACTGCGTCACGTTACACGGCCGGGCAATTGCTCGCACACACCTCGGTTCAACAGAACAAGCTTCGAGTCATCCCCTTGGGGGTCGATCTTCCTTCGTTGATCTTATCCGCTAACGAAAAGATGCGGGCCCGGGCTAGGTTCGTGGGGGAAGGAAAGCAGCTTATTCTGAGCGTTGGCGTTATCCAGACACGCAAGAACACGCTGAATGCCCTGCGGGCTCTCGAAACTTTGCCGGAGCAGTATCGGCTGATCCTGGCGGGTGGGGACGGTCACGGCAGCGAGATCGCGCATGATTACATACACCGCCAGGGGCTTGGCTCCCGCGTGCAAGTGCGCGGCTATGTGACCCCGGAGGACCTGCGGGTTCTCTATCAGTCGGCCAGTGTGATGCTTTTCCCTTCTTTGGAAGAAGGCTTTGGTCTGCCGGTTTTGGAAGCCATGGCGAACGGCTTGCCTGTCGTCGCCTCCCGCACGGCTTCGCTTCCCGAAGTGGGGGGAGATGCGGCCCTTTATGTTGATCCCCACGATCCGCGCGACATAGCGGAAAAAATCCGCCACGCCGTCGAGGATGCCGAGTTAAGAGAGAAGATGATTCAGCAGGGACTCGCACGGGTTCAGGAATTCTCCTGGCAGCGAGTGGCAGAGGCGACGCTTCAGGTATACAACGAGGCGCTTGCGAAATAGGATTGACGATTGTCGACGGTGGATCGTTGCTGCTGAATGCCGACTTTCGATGCCAACCGGCCGTGCCGTCACCCCCGCGCAAGCGGGGGTCCATTTTGGACCGAGTATCATGGATTCCCGCTTTCGCGGGATTGACGCCAACCGGCAGCTTATTCGTTAATCGACAATCATAAATCGCAAATCACCAATGACCAACAATCATGATCCGGTGCTGCTATAATTTGCAACTCCCCTGTTCCAAGCAAAGACGGCCAGCAGGAAGAACCCTGTTGCAACAACCGGCACAAGGTAGAAATAAGGCGTGAAGGCGCGCCGGCCCAGGAAATGTGTCGTGGGATAGAAAGAGGCAAAGGCGAAAGGAATGATCCAACTCAGCAGGAATTGCAAGAAGACGTTGTAGATTGTCAGGGGATACCGGCTGAAGGTGAGCATGTTGAAAACCGGCGGCACGATGCCCACCCGGTCCTCGAACCAGAACGACACCGAAGTGAGAATGAGAAACACAGCCAGATAAATCACCGCTCCGCAGAGTACCATCAACAAAAACCAGAACCAGTCCACCGCGTGCCACGGCAGGTGTAATCGCCGGACGCAGATGCCCACCACCACGGCTCCCGTCACCACTTCCTGCAACGATTCCAACCGGAACTTCTCGAAGACCACTTGAAAGAGCGTCGACGCGGGGCGCAGCAGGAGACGGTCGAACTTGCCCTGAATAATGTAAATGTCTCCGAACTCGTAAAGATTCCAACTGATGACGTTGAATATGCCGAGCGGGATCAGCGAAAAACCGTAAAGAAAGAGAATCTCGTAGAACGACCAGTCCTGAAGCTTGGGGATCTTGGAGAAAAGCACCAGCACAAACCCGAACCCCAGAACCGTCGCCGTCATCGAGGAAAAGATCGCAATGAAGAAATCCGCCTTGTAGGCCAAGCGAACCTTGGCATACTGCGCGAAGTACAGAGCGAAGAGTCGGAGATGCCGTTTCATCTTGATAACAGGGGCTAGGGTCTAGGGACTAGGGGCTGGGGCAAGAACAAGGCAAAAGGCAATATGCAAAAGGCAATATGCAAAAGGCAAAACTCCCTGCCCCCCTTGTCATTCTGAGCGGAGCGAAGAATCTGCATTAGTTCGCCCCGGACCGGAACTGCAGATCCTTCGCTTCGCTCAAAGTCTGTGATTTTTTTGGATTTTTGGCCATTTTCGAGCACTTAACTCATTTGTTATCGATGGCACTTTTCGGCAACATTCAAAAAAATCACGCTCTCTCAGGATGACAGCGACTTTCATCTCCGCGGGGTGGGCCGCGGGCCCGTGTCCACTCGGAATGACGGCCTAGACGCCAACCTGAGTTCCCAACCCTAGCCCCCAGCCCCTAGTCCCTAGCCCCCTTGGATGGTGATCTTTCTACTCGACCATCGCCACATGGCATGTCCGAGAGCGAAGAGCACGACGATCCATAACAGTTGCAAGCCAAGCGATGTGGCAATGGCCTTGCCTTTAATGTTCCCAAGGTACAGCAGCACCGGGATATAGCTGATGTACTCGAAGGGAAGAAACTTGAAAACCTTCTGAAAGACTTCCGGGAAATAGGATATCGGCAGAAGCAGGCCGGAGAACAGTTCAAGCAGAAAGTACTTGGCGCGCAGCAAGCCAAGAATCGATTTCAGCCGGACCGCGAGTGTCCCGACTGCGAAATTGATGCCAGCCACGAGGAAGAAGCTGAAGAGCACGCTGACCAGGAAGGCCAGGAAGTGGTGCAGGCTGGCCGGGCGACGCAAGGGATAAATCAGCATGAGCACCAAGGCCGAGGGCAAGCTGAGCATGCCGGCGCGAAACAGGCACTCGCCAAACGCCTGGGAAACGTACATGAACTGAATGTTGACGGGCTTGATCAGGTCCATGGCCAGTTTGCCTTCGATGACCTGGTTAGCCATGTCCTGGTCGACGTTGTTGAAGTAGAAAGAACGGATAATCCAGCCCACGGCAATGTAAGTGAGGATGTGGCTGAAGTCGAATCCTCCGATCTGCGAAGTGTGAGCGTAAATCGCTTTCCAGATGAAATAATAGACCGTGACGTAGATGAAGTAAGTCACGATCCCGGTGTAGTAGCGCAGACGGTAGGCGAGAGTGTTGACGAACCCAACGCGGATGAACTCCGCGTACACACGCCCGCGTTGAACGAAATTAGTTCCCCTCCTCGGGCGAGAAGGGGTCAGGGGTGGCGCGTCGGGTGACGAGTGCGTCTGCCAACCACCCCCGGATCCGCTCCTTAAGGAAGGAGGGGAGACTTCTGCGTCGCTCATTCTACCTCTCCGCTCAAGTAGATCCGCTTGACGATGTCCTCGATCGGTTCTTCCTCGACGAAGATATCTCTCACTTCGAGTTGGTTGACAAGGTCGCGAATGACTTCGGCCGTGGAATGTTCGTCGCGGTCGAAGCGCATCAGGTAGGTGAGCTCGTCAACACGCTCGCAGGCGATGCCGTTCTTGGAAATCTGCGCCAAGTGCGCAATCTGGGAACGGTCTTTCAAAAAGAACTTCACCTGGTTGTATTTGGCCAGGCGCTTCTTCATGGATTCGAGATCGCCGTCGAAGAGAATGCGGCCCTTATCGATGATGATGATGCGCTTCGAGAGTTCCTCGATGTCGGAAAGGTCATGGGTAGTCAGCAAGACCGTTGTGCCTTGGGTGCGATTGATCTCTTTCAGGAATTCGCGAATGCGGTCCTTGGCCACCACGTCCAAGCCAATCGTCGGCTCGTCGAGAAAAAGCAGGGGCGGGTTGTGAAGCAGCGACGCCGCCAGGTCACAGCGCATCCTTTCACCCAAGCTTAGCTTTCGCACCGGCGTATGAAGGTACGCTTTGAGATTGAGGATTTCGCAGAAGAAATCCAGCCGGCGCCGGTATTGCTGTTCGGGCACTTCGTAAAGTTCTTTGAGGAGTTTGAAAGATTCGATGACCGCGATGTCCCACCAAAGCTGGGTGCGCTGGCCGAAAACAACCCCGATGTGCTGGGTGTAGTGCCGCCGGTCGCGGTAGGGCACGTAGCCGTTCGCAGTCACCCGCCCGCCGCCCGGAACCAGAATTCCCGTCAGCACCTTGATCGTGGTGGATTTGCCCGCGCCGTTCGCACCGATGTAGCCGACCATCTCCCCGGCGTTGATGGAGAAACTGACGTGATCGACGGCGCGCACGGTCAGGTACTCGCGCACAAACAGGTTTTGGATTGCTCCCTTCACGCCTTCGCGACGGCGGAAGGTGCGGAATTCCTTGGTGAGATCTTCGACTTGAATGATGGGCGGCATGGCTGGAAGCTACGACACATTCAGTGTCAGGGCTATGCTCCGGCTCACGGTGGCGGAGCCGGAAGTGAATGTGCCGGTCACCTTCAGGTTGTATGTACCCGTCGGGGTCCCATGGTTGCTGCCGGGAGCCGGGCCGCCTCGACCGCAACTCACAAGCGCCAGGGCCAGCAACAGTCCTAACGCGAGAGGCAAAACTCGCCACCTGGCCCGCAGGCGTCTCGAGGCCGTCACCGTCCAGGCGAAGCAAATCAGAAGCATTGCCAGCGCCAGCAAAACATTGGGGCGCGGCGAGCGGGGCTGAGGAATGGTGCGAGGTAAAGTGGTGGACGGGGCGGTGGAGGTGACGATGAGCGTAAACGGCGTGCCGGGCATCACGGTGGGCTGCGAAAACGTGCAGCTGGACGCGAGAGGAGACCCCCCGCAGGCGAGGGCAACGGATCCGTCGAACCCCGACTCCGCGTTGACGAGGAGTTGATACGTCGCTGTCTGGCCCGGCGAAATGGTTGCCGACGGTGACGAGTTAGTAGTCGTGGCGAGCGCAAAGTCCTGTCCGGTCCCGCTCAGCGTCACCGTTTGGGGGCTGCCTGCGGCGTTGTCTGTAATCGTTAGCGTGCCGGTGCGATTGCCCGTGGCAGTGGGTGTAAAAGTGACGCTGATCGTGCAACTCGAGCCCGCCGCCACCGAGCCGGCGCAGGTGTTGGTCTGGGAGAAGTCACCCGGAGGGGTGATGAGCAGCGGAGTGAGGTCGCCAGTGCCGGGATTGCTCAGAGTGATGGTCTGAGGGGAACTGGCAATGGAAACCGTTTGGGCAGGGAAGCTCAGGGCAGCCGCCGAGAGGCTGATGGCCGGCCCCACCCCCGTACCGTTCAGCGCAACGGTTTGGGGGCTGTTTCCGGCAAAATCCGTAATCGTCAGCGTGCCGGTCTGGGGCCCGGTCGCAGTCGGCAGAAAGCTGACGTTGATCGTGCAACTGGCCAGGGCCGCGACAGTCGGCAAGCAATTGTTGTTCTGTTTGAAGCCGCTCGTGACCGCTACGCTATCCACGTTCAACTGTACCGAACCTATGTTCAGGAGCGTCACGGGTTGCGAAGTGCTCTCGGTGCCCACGTTCTGAGCGCTGAAGGTCAAGCCGGTGGGGCTGACATTAACAGCGGAGACGATTCCAACGCCGCTCAAGGGCACAGAGAGAGGGCTGCCCGCGCCAATGTAGGCAATCGTCAGGTCGCCGGTCCTGGTGTTGGTCGCGGTAGGCATGAAAATGACATTGATCGTGCAATTCGCGCCGGCCGGCATCGTGCCGCCGGTGTAAGGGCAGGAGGTGGCCGTGGTGGTGAGGGAAAAGTCGCCGTTGGCGGTAATGCTGGTGAGGTTGACCGCGGAGTTGTTGATGGAAGTCAGCGTCACGATCCGCTGCTGGCTCATCGTGTTGCCCGGCACGGTCCCAAAACTGAGGCTGGTTGGGAAGAGCGCCACCGCCGGAGGCGGCGAAACCTCGCCTACGAAGGCTCCCCCGGGGGTCGCCTGTAGCGGGCTGACGGTGGGGAAGTCGGGCGAGGTCGTCTTTCCCGCGATGTAAGCATTGTCGGAGGCGTCAACGGCAATGCCGTTCGCCCGGTCATCTCCCGTGCCGCCCAGATAGGATGAGTAGCCTAGTGCAGTACCAGCCGAGTTCAGGCAGGCGACAAAAGCAGTGAATTCATCCTGGGAATTGTTGCTGTTCTGTAAGGCGTCGACGGCGGGGAAGTCAGCAGAACCGGTAAGCCCGGCCACGAAGACGACACCCAGGGAGTCGACGGCGATGCCATAGGCAGTGTCACCTCCGGAGGAGGGGGTGGCGTTCGTTGCATGACCGCTGCCGCCCAGGTAGGTTGAATAGAGGAGGGCTGAGCCGGCGGGGTTCAGTTTGGTGACAAAGGCGTTGGAGCCGGCGTATTTGGCGGCAATGCCGGGCTGCAGCGGGATGAAGGTGGGAAACTCGCTCGACCACGTTGCGCCGGCCAGATAGGCATCGCCGGCCGCGTCGACGGCAATCGCCTCTCCGGAGTCCATCGTGCTGCCGCCTAAGTAAGTGGAGTAGACCAGGGCCGAGCCGGCGGAATTCAACTTAGCCACGAAAGCAGTCCCGTAAGTGGCGGCCTTGTTGCTCGCCTGGAACGCGCTTACCGTGGGAAAGTCACTCGAGAGTGTGAACCCTGTCACGTAGGCGTTGCCGGAGGAATCCACCGCAATGCCATTGCCTTGGTCCTGGGCGGTCCCGCCCAAGTACGTGGAGTAGACGAGGGTTGCTCCCCCCGCGCTGAATTTGGAGAGGAACGCGTCTCCACCGTCTCCATAGCTCTGGATCGGGGCGACGGTGGGAAAGTCGGTCGACCAAGTTCCCCCTGTCACGTAGGCAGCGCCGGAGGTGTCGACGGCAATGCCCAATCCCTCATCGCTCAAACTAGTTCCTGACTCCACCGTTCCGCTTCCCCCGAGGTAAGTGGAATAGACGAGGCTTGACCCGGCCGTGTTCAATTCGGCGACAAACCCGTCGCAGACGCCCTTCAACCCGGCTTGAACTGGCGTGACGGTGGGGAAGTCGCTCGAGCAGGTCGAGCCGGTCACATAGGCATCGCCGGAAGGATCGACGGCGATGGCGTTCGCTTGGTCACTCACGCTCCCGCCCAGATAGGTGGAGTAGACGAGGGCAGAACCACTCGAGTTCAGCTTGGAAACGAAGGCGGTGCCGCTCTTTGCTTTGTTGCTCGACTGCAACGGGTTGGCGACGGGGAACGTCGTTGACACCGTTGTGCCGGTCACGTAGGCGTTGCCGGAGGAATCCACGGCGACCCCTTTGGCTTGATCGCCGGCACCGCCGAGGTAAGTGGAGTAAGTGAGTGAAGGGTCAATCACCAGGGGGCGGGTGTGATCGTAGGGGCCGAGCGCAAAGCGGACGCGGTTTAGGGCGTCGAGAGTGAAGCGCCCTCGAACAAGTGACGAGTGACGAGTGACAAGTGACGAGCCTGACTCAGATTGGTAGACACGCGGTTTGTTGAAGCGGATCTCGCCGCGCCCGGTTGAGATCACGAGGCTGCCGTTGCGGTCGATTCGTAAGGGCGGTTCGCGAACCGCCCCTACCTGCAAGGCGATGGCGTTCGGATGGGCGCCGGGAGCGACGACGAAATCATATTCGAGCCGCCCATCCTGATCGCCGTGATAAATCAGGTCGATGCCGGGATAAACGTTCCGGTAGCGAACTTCGGCGAAAGTCGGCAGATTGCCGCGCCACTTGGCGGGGTCATTGCCCAGGAAATAGTTGACCTTGCCGGGCAGCTCGTGGGCGCCCAGCACGGCAGCATCGGGATTTGCATCGACGAGCTTCAGCCGCAAGACGTCAGTTGTCAGTAGTCCGTTGTCCGTTGCAGGACCGCCGCTGACCGTGGAATCCGTAGCGCGCCCGGCTCCGAACTTGCCGGTTCTGACCACTGACAACGGACGACGGACCACGGACGCCTTCTGCAGTTCCAGCACTGCCTCATCGCCGGTCAGGAATAATCCATAGCCCTGCCCGTGCGAGAGGAACTTCACCTTATCGATGGCTTGACCTTGATTGGCCTCAAAACTTAACGGCAATTTCGAGAGTTTTCCGGCTGGTGGCGCGACGGCGCGCGCTGGCTGTCTCAGGCGGTCAACTTCTTCATTTCCTAAAGAATATCCATTCCGCTGGACGCGTGCACCGGCAACTTTCGGCTTGGGGTGAATCCGGGTCGGCCCAGCCAGGGCTTGCCAACTTGCGGCGAGTAAGAGCATGAGAATGCATAATTTCCAGCGAGCTAGTCGATGCTTCATAGGGGACTCATGAACTGGTGATTAACCTGACTTGAATACCACGGAATATGAAAGGCGGTCAAGCCGTGGAGGGCGTGGAGCGGGCATCTTGCCCGCTGCGGCCGGAGCATCCCGGTCCTGACTGCGGGCAAGATGCCCGCTCCACGGCTTGGGTCTAGCCGACAGTGTGTCGTTCTCAGACCGTGCCCGGCGCCCGAACTGCTTAGCTTCGTTTTCGCAAAATGCAGTGTTTCTTGCTCCTTTTGGGGTGCAAAGTGTGTTGTTTTGAGCGCAAAAAGCGCAGAGTTTGCAGCGTTCAAAACAGTGACTTCCTTTGTTTTCAAGTACTTCTTAGCTTCGTTCCCACTATTTTCCATTTTTCGTAGCGTGCTGCTTTCGGTTCTCCCAGGGGGATTTCGCTTTCGCCTGAGTGCCGGCGCGTCCTGGCGCCAGGCTACGACAATTTGTCTCGAATACGACCACAGTTATAGGCTATCATGCGACCTCGGATTTGTCAAGCAGAAAATTGCACAGTCTCTTAGAACTTAGCTGGAGGCCCGGGGTTGCCCCGCGGGACGAAACGCCCGCACCACAGCGGGCGGCCCTCCACCCTGCTTAACTTCTGGATGACCGCCAATTACTTTCAGCTGCCGCAGGACGACTAGGACCGCTGCCCCGAACAGGTTGCGACAGTAAGTCCCGAAGTTGTCCAGCGCGCTGCGAAGAAATACGTTGACCTCGAGCACTTGCAAATGGTCTGCGTCGGCGACGGCAAGCAGATTAAGGAAGCGTTGAAAAAGTATGGCCCCCTCTAGGGGGCAGGCACGGTATGGTAAGGTTGGGTGACCGCGCCAGTCGTTCTATTTCTTGCCTTGGGAGGACCGTCCGTAGAGCCAGAAAGCCACTGTGTATCCTATCCACAGCTCAACCGTGACCGGTAAAATCGATATAATTGGTCGAAACTTGCTCGATGCGATAAACTCATCGTTCCCGTTTGGAAAATTCACGTCAGTCCCGGTTCACCGGCACTGCCCCGGCTAATCCCCCATCCGCCTAGACACCATGCACCCTAGACGCGCTGGATGCGCTCCCGCCGGCTAAGCAATTTAGAATTTACAATTTCCCTAGCCCCTAGTCCCCGGTCCCTAGCCCCTACTCCCCGAGAACCTTGATGAGCACGCGCTTGCGCCGCTGGCCGTCGAACTCGGCGTAATAAACCTGCTGCCAGGGGCCGAAATCGAGCCTGCCGTTGGTGACCGGAACCACCACCTCGTGCCCGATCAGAAGATTCTTCAGGTGGGCATCGCCATTGCTCTCACCGGTGTGGTGGTGCCGGTAGTCGCGGCGGAAGGGCGCCAACTTCTCAAGCCACTCCTCGATATCGGCGATCAGCCCGCTTTCCGCGTCGTTCACGTAGACGCCGGCGGTGATGTGCATGGCCGAAACAAGAATCAGGCCTTCCTTGATTTGTGACTTCTCCAGCGCTTTCTGAACTTCGTCCGTAATGTTAATGAACTCGCGCTGCTTTTTAGTGTTGAACCAAAGGTATTCGGTGTGTGATTTCATAGTGATTCCTTCGCTGGCGGCCAGGGGTTGGCTCCTTCGTCAGAGGTTCGTCACAAAGACCCAACCCATCCGCCATCGCTGTTCAGAGCCCCCTTAGGGGCGGCATACAGTAGCCCAGGGCGCAAGCCCTGGGTTGGATGGCCCTCACCCCGCCTTCGGCACCCCTCTCCCGCTCAAGCGGGAGAGGGGATGGGGGAGAGGGTTAGCTCTGTCGACCCACGGCTTGCGCCGTGGGCTACAGGCTGTCGCCCGCTCGGCGGGCTGAATCCTTCAACCAGTGTCGGGCTCAGCATGCCAGAACACGGTTCCATTATATCGGCAACCTCTTTGCATCGCACATTCGAGCTAAGGCTTGCTCGCTGCCGTTGCTCCGATCACTGCGGCCTGGAAGGCGAGCACGGCTTCGAGTTCTGCATCCCAGAGGTGCCAATCGTGTCCGCCGGGCAGTTCGCGGTAACGGAAATCAACGCCCATGCTATCGAGTAGCTTCACAAACTCCCGGTTTGTTCCCAGATATTTATCCGAAGTTCCGATGGACAAGTAAAGCTGGGGCATCTCGGAAGGCGGAACTTGCCTCGCCAGTTTGAAGAGGTCGTTTTCATCTCGCGCCTGGCTGCCGAACGGGCCAAAGTCACTTTCGATGACCTGCTCGTCGAGTTTGCTGGTCACATATTGCACGAAGGAGGGTTGCGGCGTGGTCACTACGCCGCTTAGGCTGGCAGCCGCGGCGAACGTTGCGTGGTACTTCAAGCCCAGGAGAAGCGCCCCGTAACCGCCCATGGAAGTTCCGGCGAGCGCGCGGCCCCGGCGGTTGGCCCGCGTGCGGTAATGCTGGTCGACGTACGGAATAACATCGTAGATGGAATAGTCCTGCCATTTGAGCTGCGGATTCGCATAGTTATTTACGTACCAGCTTGTCCCCGCCTCGGGCATGACGATGATTTCCTGGTAGCGACGTGCGTACTGCCTGAGGTGCGTATTGGTTACCCAGTCGGAGTAGTGCGCGGTGTACCCATGCAGCAGATAAAGCACCGGATAACGCTTCTCGGACGCGTCGTAGCCAGCGGGGAGAATCACACTAAGTGGCACCTCCTTGCCCGCGAGGTGGGGGGCTCGAAACGTGACTGTCTCGAAGTCTTTCCCAAAAGCAGCAAGGGTGGTTGCGAACAGTGACGCCCAGAGAATCAGCAGAGCAAAGGAACCACCGCAGTTCGACGCAGCCGTTGCACGATCAATGCGCCGCCGACGCTCAGCACAGCATTGACGTTTGGGGAATGGCGTAACGGTCGTCATAAGGTCTTCGCAGAGGCGTGCCTGCCGGAAGCATTGGACCCCCTCGGGGTCCAGGGTGATTTCGTTCGTTAACCTGTCCGCAGGTTTCACCTGCGGCTAATGACATTGTTCCTCTGCGGGGAAACCGAAAAGCGAACTGCCACCTGCCGACTGCCCACTGCCTACTGCCCACTGCCTACTGCCTTTCTCCTACCCCCCGACCTCATCGAACCGCACCGCCCGAGTGTCTTGCTCTTTTCCTGTCGGCATGGTAAGGGGCTTGTACAGTTCCGGGCGGCGGGTCTTGATCCATCGCCGGCCAGTGCTTTGTTCGAGCAGGGAAGCGTCCAGATCGGCCACCACCATATCGTCATCGGCTTTCCAGGTTTCTGCCAGGATGCGGCCGTAGGGATCGAGGATCATGGCATTGCCCGTACGGACCTCGTCGTCATCAATGCCGATGCCGTTGCTGAATACCAGGAACAGGCCGTTGTCGTGCGCCCGTGAGGGGAGCCAGCGCATCAGCCAGGCGCGTCCCTTATCGCCGCGGAGTTCAGCCTCGATCGCCTGCGGATCGGTATGGCGATTTTCCCAGAGCTTACGATCGATCCGTCCCATGAGATGAGGATTCTTGGAGGTGACGCCGCCCGTCTGGTGAGGCGCCAGCAGGACCTCGGCTCCCTGCAAGGCGACGATGCGAACGTTCTCGTTAATGTTGACGTCGTAGCAGATCAGGACGCCTACGCGGCAGCCGTGCGGATCGTCGAACACGGTGAATTCGGACCCGGGGATGACTTCGTCATGCTCGAAGGCGTGTATCTTCCGGTGCCGTCGCCAGTCGCCGTTGGGCATCGCCACCACGTAGGTGTTGTGGAGTTCGCCACGAGTGTCCACTTCCAGTAAACCGGCGCCGATGGTCAGTCCGGACTGCCGAGCGAGGGCCAGAAGCGCCTGGGAAGAGGGGCCCTGCGGCACCGGTTCGGCCAGCTCGTGCAATTGCCGGTGCGAAAGGTTTCGCAGGAACCAGTAGCCGACGATGCAGCACTCCGGGAAGGCGACGATTTCCACCTTGCGGGCGGCGGCATCCTCGACAAAGCGCTGTATCTTCTCCAGATTCTTCATCTTGTCGCCCGGCGCATGTTCAAATTGCACGGCGCTTACCTTGATGTTTCTCATAGAAGTCCTCAGTGGTCAGATCACCACTCCCTCCATGCGGAAGCGCCGCCTGACGGGAGTGAACGGGGGGACAGGCTTGGGCTGAACGAGCGGGACATTGTTGCGCCAGAAGGTGCGGAATTCACCCTTTTCTCCCGTGCGATAGTAATGCAGCAGATATGCCCCATCGCACGCCGCATAGTCGGAAAACCATTGGTCAATGTCCGTGATGCCGATCTGGTGAAGCATCTGGAGCGCATAGGCCGCCGCCTCGCGCTCGTAGTCGAGGATGGCGGGAATCTCTTTCTTCTCGACGGGGGGCCGATAACGGGTTCCCAACTCGAACGCGTGCGGGTCGACGTTCCACTGAGCGGTGTGGCCGAAAAGGTGGGCCGCGAGGAAGAGTCGTTGTTCAGGGTTACAAGCCGGATCGATGTGAATTTCCGCGCCGTCTAAATCGCCGATAAGCGGGTCGGGGATATCCCTGATGACGACGCGAATGCCATAGATGCGTTCCAAGCATTCCTGCACCCGAGCGAAGTATTCTGCAAAGGGAATCGGCACACAGCCATTCTACTCGGAATTCACCATTCCTTCTGCTTCTTGGCAAATCACGCGGACTTGTGTACGCTCATTTCCATGCAGCGGAAATTTACCATCGGCCTGATCCAGATGATGTGTAGTCCTGACCCGCAGGAGAACTTGCGTCGGGCGGAATCGAGTGTCGACGAGGCGGCGGAGGAGGGGGCGGAGGTTATCTGCCTGCCGGAGCTTTTCCGCTCCCAGTATTTCTGCCAGCGGGAAGACGCGAAGCTGTTTGACCTCGCGGAAGCCGTGCCAGGGCCCAGCACGCAGGCGCTGGGAAAGATCGCCAAGGAAAAGCAAGTTGTAGTCATCGCGCCGGTATTCGAGCGGCGCGCGGCGGGGGTTTATCACAACAGCGCCGCGATTATCGACGCCAATGGAGAAGTGGCGGGCCTGTACCGGAAAATGCACATCCCGGACGACCCGGCCTATTACGAAAAGTTTTATTTCACCCCCGGCGATCTTGGCTTTCGGGCTTTCGACACGCGCTCGGGACGCATCGCGGCGCTGATTTGCTGGGACCAGTGGTATCCGGAAGGCGCGCGCCTGGCGTCGCTCCAGGGCGCGAGCGTTTTGTTTTATCCCACGGCCATTGGCTGGCACACGCACGAGAAGGCTCAATCCGGCGATGCCCAGCGCGATGCCTGGCGGACCATCCAGCGCGGCCACGCCATCGCCAATGGGGTGTACGTGGCGGCGGTGAATCGCGTCGGATTTGAGAAGCCGGCCGATGCGCAGGGAGAGGGGCTGGAGTTCTGGGGAACCTCCTTTGTTGCTGATCCGTTCGGCGTGGTGCTTAAAGAGGCCTCCACGGATCGCGAGGAAATTGTGCTTGCGGAAGTCGACCTCGAGCGCCTTGAGGAGGTACGCCGCAATTGGCCATTCTTCCGCGACCGTCGGATCGACGCGTATGCGGGAATAACTCAACGATTCCTGGATGAGAAAACGTGGCACGAAGAGGAGTAAAGTAAGGAACGCGAAGAAGCCACGCAATCCCAAGACCCCCTTACCCCGCCCGATCCGCCCTACTGCCCACCTGCCTAGCTGCTCATCTGCCCACCTGCGCACTGCCCCCCAAGGCGTTGGCAAATCTCCTCGACGAGTTTCCCCAGGTCCACAGGGCGAAACAGGAGCCTCTCGAAGCCGCGGCCGTCGAGGCCGCCCGTCACGCTTGAAGTGTGGCTGGCGATGATCCAGATTGGGATGTGTGTTGCCCAACTCGCCAGGGAATCGACATCTGCGGAGGGATGATCGCTAGCGGAGACATCGGCGACGAGAAGCGCCGGCCGAACGGGATAAAACTCGAGCTGCGCCAAGGCTTCTCGAACGGTCTCGAAAGCTTCGACGCTGATGCCGTCCTCGAGCAATTGGGCCCGAAGCAGGGCGCGAGCTTGCCAGTCCTTGCCGGTGAGAAACACTTGAGCCACGAGCACATTATAGGAGGATTCAGGAGTTGGGATTCAGGATTCAGGGTCTTCCACCACAGAGGCCACAGAGTTCGCGGTGAGGGTCAGGAGTGTTTGTCTCAGTGGTTTCTTTGCGCTCTGTGGTGAATCCGAATTTCTTTCCTCCGCCGCATTGACTTCCATCGGGCCTGAATCCTGAATCCTGGATCCCGAGTCCTGCGTTTGCCCTGCCTTTATGCTAATCTGATTGATGGGGCGGCGAGTCGAGAGGCGACGGCATGCGCATTATTCTATACACAGGAAAGGGCGGGGTAGGGAAGACAAGCATCTCTGCCGCCACAGGCCTGGAACTCGCCCGGCGGGGTTATCGCACCCTCGTAATGTCCATCGACCCGGCCCATTCTCTAAGCGACGCTTTCGATCTCGAAAAGCGCTTGATGGATCACGAGGCCGGAAGACTGGTGAACATTTCGAAAAACCTCTGGATTCAGGAAGTGGACGTCCAGGAAGAGATCTCGAGGCACTGGAACTCTGTCTACGCCTATGTTTCAGGTCTGCTGAATGTTTCGGGGCTCGAGCAGACATTGGCGGAAGAGCTGGCTATTTTTCCGGGCATGGAGGAAGTCAGCTCGCTCTTATACGTGAATCAATACGTGCGCGAGAAGCAGTTCGACGTGATGCTGCTGGACTGCGCGCCCACGGGCGAGTCGTTACGCTTCGTCAGCATCCCGACGACGCTCGAGTGGTACATGTCCAAGCTGTTTAAGATCGAGCGGCGGGTGATGAAGGTGGTGCGCCCCATGATCGGCACGGTGGCCGGCGTGCCCTTGCCCCAGGAGGAGTACTTCGAGAACCTCGAGTCGCTCCACCGCAAGCTGGCCGGCATCGACCAACTCTTGGCCGATCCGAAGATCACCACGGTGCGCCTGGTGACCAACCCGGAGAAGGTGGTACTGAAGGAAACGCAGCGGGCGTTTACCTATTTCTGCTTGTTCGGGTTGACTATTGATGCTGTGATCGTGAACCGGATTCTACCCACTAAAGTGCGCGACAGTTTTTTTAGTTCCTGGAAGGACACCCAGGAGCGTTGGACACAGTCTATCGAGGAATTCTTCGCGCCGGTGCCGGTTTGGCGGGTGCCCTTGTTTGAGGACGAGGTTCTGGGCGTCGAACGTCTGCTAAAGCTGGGCAAGGCGCTCTACGGCGACCTGGACCCTTCGAAACGGTTTTACAATGAATCGCCGTACCGCTTTCGCAAAGTGAACGGCAAATACGAACTTCACCTCAAATTGCCTTTCGTGTCTAGCGACGATATTAGCCTTCATAAGAAATTAGACGAGCTCATCATCCGGGTGGGGGGAGTAAAGCGGCATGTGTCATTGCCGCAGAGGATCGCCCACTGTGAGCCTTTGAGCGCTCGTATCCAGGAAGGTGAGCTGGTGGTAGTCCTGGGGAGGAACAATGCCGAACGCGAAACGAAATCGCCGAACCCGCCCCCGGCGTGAGCCGGCAAGCGCGGGGATTCCATCCTGCGCCGTTTGGATGTTGCGAGAACTGGGCCCGCTCCTGAGCCGGCTCAAACCGCCACGCACCCGGTCGACGAAGCACCTGCGCAACGCCGCGATTGAAGTTCTGGAGGCCATGCGCGCGCTGCTTGATGAGAGCATTGAATGGCTGCGCAAGGAAGGCCGGTCGGAGGCGGAGTTGAAGCGGATTCACGTGAGTGGATAGCGGCTGGTGTCCGTGGCCCGTTGTCAGTTGTTGGGCGTCCACGAACAGTTGTGGGCGCTCGCACGTGGACGCCTTCAGCGCGTTCTGATGAGCAGTCAACCCTCTGCGCCCAACTGACCACGGACAACGGACCACGGACGACTGACACCTGGTTTTCACATGAACATTCTTATCAGCGGCTCAAGCGGGCTGATTGGGCAAGCGCTTATTCCTGTACTCAAGAGCGGCGGGCATAGCGTAGCTTCTTTAGTGAGATTCAAGCCGCAACCCGGGGCGCCCCTGGTGTACTGGAACCCGGCCGGAGGGGAAATCGACAGCTCGAAGCTGGAAGGATTCGACGCGGTCATTCATCTGGCGGGAGAATCTGTCTCCGGCCGGTGGACGCCTGCCAAGAAGCAGGCTATCCGTGAGAGCCGCGTGCGAGGCACACGAGTCCTGAGTGAAGCGCTCGCGAGGGCTTCCCAGCGGCCAAGGGCGCTGGTGGCGGCGTCGGCCAGCGGTTACTACGGTGATCGCGGCGATGAGGTGCTGAGGGAAGACAGCGCACCAGGAACGTCCTTTCTTTCCCGGGTGTGCCAGGAATGGGAATTTGCGACCAAGCCTGCGACCGAAGCCGGGATTCGAGTTGTGAATCTCAGGATCGGATTAGTCCTGAGTCGCACCGGCGGAGGGCTGGCGAAGATGCTGGCTCCGTTCACGATGGGCGTGGGTGGCAAGATCGGGTCGGGAAAGCAATACATGAGCTGGATTGACATCGATGACCTGGCCCGAATATTCCTGTTCGCGGCGACCACCGAGACGCTCAGCGGTCCGGCGAACTCAGCGGCGCCTAGCCCCGTCACGAACTCGGAATTCACCAAGGCGCTTGGCCGGGTTCTCGGACGCCCCACTATCGTCCCCATGCCCGCCTTCGCGGTACGCCTGGTATTCGGAGAAATGGGAGAGGAACTGCTACTGGCGAGCGCTCGTATGGAGCCTGCGCGACTCCTGGGCGCAGGATATCAGTTCCGATTTCCGCAACTTGAGGGCGCGCTGCGGCATTTACTGCAGAGGATATAAGGCCACGTGGACCCTTGCCGTGCTCGAGTCGGCTGTTCCGCGCAGTCCCCGGCAACCATCAGCAAACTTATTCCCTTGTGCCCTCTGTGCCTCAAAAGATTCAACACAGAGGACACGGAGTCTCTGCGACCTCTGTGTTCAGTCTTTTCTCAGGCATGGAGAACACGGAGAAGTAATCTCAACGGTACAACACGGTCGCACGAATAGGCCTTACTGAGTGTCCGGTTCTGCCTACCGCATTTCGACCACTACGCCTCCGTGGGCAGGTTCGAGTATCAACGCCAGGACTAAACCCGTCAGGAAACCTCCCACATGAGCCCACCACGCTACCCCGCCGCCGGTTGCGGATTGAATCGCCAGCATCTGGTAGCCGGTCACGAACTGAATCAGGAACCAGTAGCCAAGCACCAGAACGGCAGGTAGCTCGACTCTCCAAAAGAAGAAGATCAGGAAGAAAAGGGTGGTAATTCGGGCGCGTGGAAAGCAGATGAAGTAGGCGCCCAGCACTCCGGCGATCGCGCCGCTTGCGCCGATGCTCGGCAGGCGCGACCCCGCGTTGAGGAGAATGTGCAAAGTTGCGCCAGCGAACCCCGAAAGAAGGTAAAGCAGAAGGAACTTGAGGTGGCCATAGCGGTCTTCCACGCTCCGCCCGAAGACAAACAGGAACAACATGTTCCCGAGCAGGTGTAGCCATCCCCCGTGCAGGAACATCGACACAAGGACCGGAACAAAAAAGCCATCCAGAGTCAGGTTCTTGAATCCATGAAGACTGACGTATCGCGCCGGGACAATTCCATAAACGAAAACCAGGCGGTTAATGCCCCGGCCCTGAGCCAGTTCAAGCAGGAAGACCCACACATTGGCGATGATGAGCGCGAGGGTAACGGTCCAAAAGTTCCGCCGCCGGATGTGGTCGGTGAGGGGGAGGGGAACCATAGAAAAAGCAGTTCAAATGGCAAAAGGCGAATGTGAAAACCCTTTGAATCTTCCCGTTTGCCATTTGAAATCGACTTTCAAGGCGGTCGTGGCTTAGGGAAAAAGAAGGTGCGCCAGGGGACTAGGTCGTCTGCTTTGCCTTGGTCTTTTCCAACTCCAGTTCCATCTCCTTCATCTTTTCTTGGTGCGCCATCTCTTTAGTGCGCATCTCTTGCTGGATCCGGAGTTCCTTCTCACGAAACTTAAACCAGCCACCAATCGCCACCACAGCGATGATCATCACCCATATACCGTTATGGCCGATAAGCGAAATGACATCGTGCATCTTGCCCTCTCTGCTGAAATACTGACCGGCTGACGCTGACCAGCATTACTGACACGCGGGTTGCCAGACGAACCACCATGCACATGCTAGCATGCCCCGGACGTATCGGTCGTACGAATTATACGCCGAGCCTTGATCGAAGTCGAATGGACTTTTCGAACTGGATAGGCTATGAGGCGAATCTGGGCACGACTCTCAGAACGCTGTATACAAGCGATTGGCGGGCCGCACGAACGGCCCGCCAAGTCAGCCGCCAAACCTTCAGCGGAGAAGCTCAGCCTGACGTGTTACTGGTTGAAAACCAATATCTTATTTGAAGCCGCCAAGTGAATCTCGACCAGAGACGCGGTTCCATCCGGCGCCGTGTTATAGACAACTGCGAGCGGGTCGGAGACGTTGGCTCCTTCAGATGCCTTGTCGGGCGTTACCAGCGTCATGCTGCGGTAGTTGCCCTTGCGGGTCAGAACCGAGCCACCCGTGGAGAGGACAACCTTGCGGTGCTGCGAGAATACCACAGTGGCTTCAGGATTGTGATCATCCCAACGGACAGTGTAGTGGCCCGCTGGAAGAGTGGTCCCGTTCACAACGACATTGCGAGTAAAGGTGACATTCTCGGAGTTCTTGGCTAAGCACGAAACCCCGGCTGCCAGAACCAGCGCCACTGACAGAACTGACGTTCCGATATACTTTGTGAAATTCATCTTTGTTCTCCTCTCCGTCTCCATT
>Ga0326727_10011140_pt1 | contig 21074 bp, 8 predicted proteins | sample MB2enrmetagenome_FD_207643 | JGI IMG/M metagenome (GOLD analysis project Ga0326727, IMG submission 207643) | Lab enriched peat soil microbial communities from McLean, Ithaca, NY, United States - MB29MY | ecosystem: Environmental > Terrestrial > Soil > Wetlands > Peat | place: USA: New York...
CTTCGTCATGGGTGTAAGGCTCCTTTTCAGATTGGGCTTTAGCTCGTGAGGCCAAAGCCACCTTACACCCTCCTGCCTTTTACACAATCGAATTTACGTCACCGGCACAAGGCAATCCGCAGAAGGGATCTGACGCATCGATCGAGCCGCCCCAAATGCCCCTTGGCTGCGGTATTCTTTTGGATGTGAGAGAGATCACCGAACGACTCGTTGGACCGGACCATTTTTCGCCGCGCGGCAACGCCATCTGTTGGGGCCGCTGGGGAGGGCTATGAGGTTGCGTTCCGCCAATGCTCTGTTCGCAGCGATGGTCGCTGTTTCTGTCTTTCTGGCGTGCGGGGCCGCGCTCAACTCCTCTTCCGTCATGGGAGACGCGCCGCCCGCAAGCCAACCGGCCAGGATCACCGTCGATTACCCGCTCGATGGTTCTGTTTTTCCCCCGGAGATTACGCCCCCCACCTTTCTTTGGCACGACCCCGCCGAGAGCGCAAAACGGTGGGTAGTTGAAGTCTCGTTCGCGAGCCACAGCGATGGAATCCGGATGGAGACCCCCGGCGAGCGCCTGCAAATGGGCGAGCTCGACCCAGCGGCGGGACCGGGCAGGGAACTGACGCCGGAGCAGGCGGCCACCAGGACGTGGAAGCCGGACGCGGCCACCTGGGAGAAGATCAAGCGGCTGAGCGTGAAATCGCCGGCAAGGATCACCATCACGGGCTTTGCGGACGGCAATTCAGGAGTCCCGGTGTCGTCCGGCAGCGTGACCATTTCGACCTCGGTGGATCCGGTCGGCGCACCCATCTTCTACCGCGATGTTCCGCTGCTGCTTCCGTCCCCGGATGAGAAAGGTCCGATTCAGCCGCTGCCGCCATCTGCCATTCCTCTCATCAAATGGGAGATGCGGGACATTTCCAAACCGCAGAGCCACACGGTGATGGGGAACCTGCCCACCTGCGCCAACTGCCATTCATTTTCAAGAGACGGCAAGACGCTGGGGCTGGATATGGATGGGCCGCGTAACGACAAAGGCCTCTATGCGCTGGTGCCGGTGACCAGGAACATCACCATAGCCAGCAAGGATGTCATCCGCTGGAGTTCCTTCCAGGTGAACCCGGAGGAGAGAAGCAATGAGCCGGCCGTCAAGCGGTTTGGGTTCATGGCGCAGGTTTCGCCGGACGGCAAGTATGTTGTGACATCGATCGGGCCGCCAAAGAATGCGAATACCCATCAAAACGAGGTTCCCGGCTTCGCGCCGGGAATATTGGATCGTCTTTACAGCACGGGCTATCGCGACATCGCCTTCACCCAGGTCTTTTACCCGACGCGCGGCATTCTGGCCTGGTACGACCGGAAGCAAAAGACGATGCGGCCGCTGCCCGGCGCCGACGATCCGCGCTACGTGCAGACCAGCGCATTCTGGTCGCCCGATGGAAAGTACCTGATCTTCAGCCGCGCGGAAGCCCGCGATCCCTATCCACCCGGAGTTCCGAAGCCCCTGCACGCCAACGACCCGAACGAGACGCAGATTCAGTACGACCTGTACAAGATTCCCTTCAACGAGGGCCGCGGCGGCAAGGCGGTTCCGGTCGAAGGGGCCTCGGGGAACGGGATGAGCAACGACTTTCCCAAGGTCTCGCCGGACGGCCGCTGGATCGTCTTCGTGGAGAACAAGAACGGGTTGCTGATGCGCCCGGACAGCAGGCTGTTCATTGTGCCCTTTGCGGGCGGCAAGGCGCGGCTGATGAACTGCAATCTGTCCTTGATGAATTCCTGGCATTCGTTTTCGCCCAACGGGCGGTGGCTTGCGTTTTCGTCGAAAGCGCGCGGGCCTTACACACGGCTCATGCTGACGCACATCGACGCCAACGGCAACGACACCCCCGCGATCATCGTGGACAACACCACCGCCGCCAACCGCGCGGTGAACATCCCCGAGTTTGTGAACATGCCGCTGGACGGCATCGAGAAGATCGACCCCCAGGCGACCGAGTTTTACCGGATGTTCGATGAGGCCTTCGCATTTGTACAGAACAACCAGATGCCGCAAGCCATTGAAGTCCTGCGCAAGGCCATACAACTTGATCCGGAAGATTCCCTGGCGCATTACGACCTGGCTACGGTGCTGTCTGGGATCGACAGGGAGAGCGAAGCGCTGGAGGAGTTCCGCAAGGCCAGCGAATTGGAGCCGGCGAACACGTTGTTTCTCGAACACCTCGCGGTTTCGCTGGCTCTCAACGGCGATATGAATGGGGCAGTCGAGCAGTTGCAGAAAGCGGTTGCGCTTGTCCCCACTTCGGCCGAGTATCGCTTCAATCTTGGATATATCCTGGAAACAAAAGGGGACTTCGCCGCGGCCGTGGCTCCTCTTCAGAGGGCCGTGGAGCTGAGCAGCGGCAAGAACGCGCGGTTCCTTTCCGAGCTGGCCAAGGCCTATGACAAAACCGGGAAGTTCGACGACGCTGTCAAGGCCGCACAACAGGCGCTCGATCTGGCCGTCCAGCAGCACAACGAGCAACTGGAGAAGAACCTGCGCGAAGCTCTCGATGGCTACGAAAGTGACGCGGCGGCAGCCAAGCCCCAGTAGCAAGCCGCCCCAGCCGGGACGCAGTCATGCGCTCGCCCGGCGCAGGAGCCGCGCGACCGCAGAGGCCACAGCAACTGAAGAACCGCGATGGCGGAGGGCGAAGACTAGAGCGAAACCAGAGTTGATGTGCCCTGGTGATTTCAGTGCCGGGTCGCCGCTCCCTGGCGGTCGCGTCGACTTGAGGGTTGCGGTTTTGGGGTATAGTCACTCTGGTTTCGCTATGGCCCGGCTGGGCTGATGTATTCTGACTGCCGGGAGACAAGTATCATGGGCGTCCAGCGCGGACCAGGCAGGCAGTGGATTCTGCTGGCTGCCTGGATGGGTTTCAACGGGATGGCCCTTGCCGCCCCCTGCACTGGCCCGCCGGACCTGACCGCCAAGCTGCACGCTCACCCCACCACAGAAAACGCCATCCTGCTGGGCAACTGGTTTGCCAATAACAAGCAGTTCCAGTGCGCGTTCGAGACCTTCCGCGCCGCTATCAAGACCAATCCCGGATCGGCTCAGCTCTATTATCTTGAGGGAGTTGCGCTGGTCGCAATGAACCGCCCCGCCGAAGCGCTCCCCGCCTTGCAGCAGTCCATCCGGCTGGAATCGGATGTCGTCAAGCCGCATCTCATGTTGGCCCACCTCTACGATCAGGCGGCGCAGCGCGACAAGGCGGAGGAACAGTGGAAGCAGGCGCTTGCGATCGATCCCCACTCCGTTCCCGCGCTCGAAGGACTGAGCGCGGATCTGCTTGCCCGCCAGGATTACGTGGACGTAATAGGGCTGTTGCGGAACGCTCCCCGAACCGAGAGGCTTGCCATCAGCCTCTCCAAGGCCCTGGGAATACTCAACTATCTCGAGGATGCCAAGAAAGTGCTCGCTGAGGCGCTGGAGTTGTCTCCGGGCTCCGTGCCTCTGGCTAGCGCAATGACGGTGGTTCTGGTCAAGCAGCGTCGCTACCAGGAGGCCATCGACCTGCTGCAGCGGACGGTCGAGAAGAATCCCGGCAACCAGGAGGCGGAGGTGGAGTTGTTTCGCGTTCTGGTGCTGACCAACCACATAAACCTCGCGCGGCCGATGGGCCCCAAGCTGCTGGCTCAGCGTCCGCACGATGCCGAGGTTCTCTATTTGAACGGGATTGTGGAGCGCTCCGTGGGCGATTACGCCCAGGCCAAGGCGCACCTGGAAGCCGCGGTCGCCATCGATCCCGGCTTCCCCAACTCCCGCCTCAACCTGGGCATGGTGCTGGTCTTCCTGCAGGAATGGAAGGAGGCCGCGGAGCACCTGGAGAAGGCTATTGCCCTGGGAGCTACGGAGCCGGAGGTGCACTTTGAACTGGCCAAGGCTCTGCGCGGCCTGGGGGAGAACGACCGCGCGCTTGAGGAGATGAAGCAGTATCAGCAGCTCAAGAGGGCCGATGAGGCCAACCTGGAAGCCGCCACCGCTGCCGCCCAGGGCGATACCGAGCTGGCCGCGGGCAAGCTCAAGGAGGCAATCGCGCATTATCGCGAGGCCGCAGAAGGGATGCCGGACAGCGCCAACTACAAGTTCAAGCTGGCCATTGCGCTCCATCGAGCCGGGGATACGGCCGGCGAGCGCGACCAGTTGGAAGCGGCGATCAAACTCAAGCCGGACCTGGCCGAAGCCCAGGAACAGCTCGGCTATCTGCTCTCGCGGAGCGGCGATGCCGACGCGGCCACCGAGCATTTCCGCATGGCGGTTCACGCCGCTCCCGCCTGGGTCCAGGCATGGATCAATCTAGCCGCGGAGTTGGCCGAGGGCGGGCATTTCGCCGAAGCCCGCGATGCCGTGGCGACGGCTCTTCGCTTGGACCCCGCCAACCCCCAGGCCCACGAACTGAGCGATCAACTGGCGCGCGATCCAGGCGTCCAGCAAGCTCAACCGTGAAGCTCCTCCTCCCGCCCGCCGGGGGCGCCCAGAACATTGTCGCGTAACGCCAACCACCACAGTTCCGGAGCGGGATTGCCGCGTTTGCCTGCGTTATGGCGGAGATGAGAAACTTGAAGAACGGCAATGGCGGAGCGCTCTTCTCAATGGACCCGGCGTAACCTGTTGAAGGCGTCTACCGCCCTTTGCGCTTCGACTCTTTTTCCCCGTGTTTTGTCTGCCGCGTCCCAGGCGCAGCCCTCCACTCCGCCCAAGCCGTTCTCCACGTTCACCGATGTGGCCCAAAGCGCCGGCCTCACCCATGTCATGTTCTACGGCATTCCTGAAACAGTGACCTACATCGTCGAGGAGATGGGTGGGGGCTGCGCGTTTTTCGACTACGACAACGACGGGTGGATGGACATCTTCATACTGGGCGGCCGGCGGCTGGAGGATATTCCGCCCGGCGCGTCGAACCGGCTCTACAAGAACAACCGCAACGGAACCTTTACCGATGTCACGCAAAAGGCGGGGTTGTGGGATGCCGGGTGGGCGGTGGGCGTCTGCGTGGGAGACTACGACAACGACGGGTACGAGGATCTCTTCGTCACCTACTATGGCCAGAACAAGCTCTACCACAACAACGGCGACGGAACCTTCACCGATGTGACCGCCAAGGCCGGTCTGTTGCACCCAGGGACGCGGTATGGGAGCGGCTGCACCTTTTTCGATTACAACCGCGACGGGCTGCTGGACCTGTTCGTTTCCAACTACGTCGATATCGATCTGGCCACCCTCGCCAAGCCGTCCCTCGAAGTGCCCAACTGCAACTTCGAGGACGTTGCCGTGGCTTGCGGGCCGAAGGGGCTGAAGGCGCCGCTGCATTCCTTGTACCGGAACAACGGCGACGGAACCTTCACCGATGTCTCGAAGGAATCGGGAATCTCATCCTGCCGCGGATCGTACGGGCTGACGGCCGTTTCCTTCGACGTTGACGAGGATGGCTGGCCCGATCTTTTTGTGGCCTGCGACACTTCCCCCAGCCTGCTGTTCTTGAACAACCACGACGGCACCTTCCGCGAAGACGGCCTGATGCGCGGCCTGGCCGTCAGTCCCGAAGGAATGGAGATGGCCGGGATGGGGCTCGGTGTCGGCGACTACGACCTGGACGGCCGCCTCGATATTCTCAAAACCCACTTCCAGCTCCAGCCCCCCGGCCTCTACCACAACCAGGGTAAGGGTGAGTTTGAAGACCGGGCGCATGCCGCCGGGCTCTCCGGGACGCGCGAGCACCTCGGCTGGGGCGCGGGCATCGTGGACCTCGACAACGACGGTTATCCCGACCTCTTCTGGGTCACCGGGAACATCTACCCGGAGATTGAGCGCGTCAATCCGCGGTTTCCTTACAAGGGCCCGCGCATGCTCTTTCGCAACCGGGGCGACGGCACCTTTGCCCGCATGGGAGACGAGGCCGGTCCGGCCATCAACGCCCGACACGTCAGCCGCGGATGCGCGTTCGGAGATTTTGACAATGACGGGGATCTGGACATGGTCATCATGAACCACCATGAGCCGCCCTCCCTGCTGCGCAATGATGCGCCCAAGGAGAATCATTGGCTGAAGGTGCGGCTGGAGGGGACCAAGAGCAACCGCAGCGGCATTGGGGCCAGCGTTCTGGTGCGCTACGGAGGCAAGGTGCAGGTCCAGGCGGTCCTCAGCCAGTCCAGCTACGTCTCCTCGAACGACCCGCGCCTGCACTTCGGTTTGGGAGCCGAGACCACCGCCGACATTGAAGTGCGTTGGCCCTTGGGAGCCGTGGAGAAGTACCCCGCGCAGGCTGCCAATCGCCTGGTCACAATCCGCGAAGGCCACGGGATCGTTCCGGGGCGGCCGTTTTCCCCGGCCTGAGGTCCAGAGTGCGCGCGACAGGCCCGCATCCCCGCTTTCATGCGACAAGGCGTCTCGGCCGCCCGATGGGACAAAAGCGTTTTAGTTGCGGGTTGTTACAATTCCCCGGGCCGCCGGGCCGCGCCAGTGAATCCGGCCCTGGGCGCATCGGACCCCTTTTTTGGCGTTCCCGGGCGTCCGCCGCAACTTCCAATAAATGAATCAGTTGCGGAATCGATTTAGTAGAAGAAAATTTCGTGAAAAAATTGCTTGCGCGGGGTATATTCCGTGTGCTATTGATGTTGCGATTCAAATAAACAGCTTCTCGGCACGTCTAGCCCGGGCGACCGGAGTGTATCGGGGTGCCCGGATCACAACAAGAACCATTCAGGAGGCAACAAAAATGCTCTTAAGCAACAGGAAGGCGTCGAGTTTGCACCCGGCGCAAAACTGGTTTTGGCGGATTCCGTGGCTGCTCATCCCAGTCCTGGCTCTGTCCTTTACCATTGCCAATGCGCAAACCAACCTCACCGCTACGTTGAGCGGCACCGTTACCGACCAGACTGACGCCCGGATTCCGGGAGCCGCTGTTCTGATTAAGAACGAAGCCACGGGCGACCTGCGCGACACAAAGGCCGACAGCGCTGGATTCTTCTCCGTAACCGCTTTGTATCCTGGCACTTACACCGTCAGCATCTCCTCCAAGGGCTTTGCCACCTGGAGGGAGACCGGGATTCTCCTGAACCCAGGCGACTCCCGTACAGTGCCCAACATCCACTTGAAGATCAGCGCCGACGTCACTGCCGTCACTGTTGTCTCCGGTGCGGAAGCGGAAGTGCCGGTGGATACGGCCGAAATCAGCGCCACGCTCAACAATGAGCTGGTCGATTCTGCCATTCTGACCGGGCGCGATGCAGGCGAACTGATGAAGATGATGCCGGGCGTCGTGTTCAATAACGGCGGCGGCGCGGGCTCCGCGTTTAACAGCAAGGTGACGGGCACCAACAATGGTCCGGCCGGAATGTTCTCGGCCAACGGCACCCAGCCGTTCGGCTCGACGGCTTTGGTTCTGGACGGCGCCAACCTGGTCGATCCGGGCAATGCCGGAACCCAGATTGCCAACATCAACCAGGACATGACCGAGAGCGTCAAGTACCTTGCCGCCTCCTATGACGCCGAATACGCAAAAGGCCCCGCGATTCTCGAGGCCTTCAGCAAGAGCGGCGGCCAGAAGTTCCACGGCGAAGGCTATATTTACGCCCGGAATAATGCTGTCGGCTTTGCTCAAGACTGGTTTGCCAAGCAGCAGGGAAACCCCGTTGAACCCGAGAACTATTACTATCTGGGCGGCAACGTGGGCGGCCCGATCTGGTTCGGCAGCTTCAACAAGAACAAGGATAAGCTGTTCTTCTGGGCCGGCTACGAGAAGATGATTCAGCATCCGTACGTCGCCCCGGTGGAAATGAACGTTGCCACATCGGCCCAGCTGAGCGGCAACTTCAACAATCCGGGTATACCCCTCGCAATCTATAACCCGGCGAACGGCCAAGGCGACTGGACTTACCCATACGCTCTGCCGTGCAATACCGACGACGGCTGGCAGGGTTGCAATTCAGCCACCTCTCCGTGGGGCGGATACGGTTCCGGAACGGTTCCGAACCTGAAAGCATACTTCGACCCTCTCGGCGTTATCGCTACCGGTCTCGAACCGCCGGCAAACCAGGCGCCTACCGCCAACAACGGCTATAACAACTTCGGCTATTCTCCCAACACTCCGACGGACCGCTGGGAGGCAACAGGCAAGGTAACCTACGCCTTCAACGACAGCAACAAGCTGTGGGGTTCGTACACCACCCAGTCGGAAACCGATGCCCATCCTCTCTCAGTCTGGTGGGCGCCGGAATGGGCGGTTCCCTATCCCTCGAGCCCGATCGGAAAAGAGACCGCCAAGGTGATTCTGGCCAACTACACGCACGTGTTCAACTCCTCCACCACCAACGAGTTTATTTATTCGTGGGTGAGATTCATCAACGACACCAGCGAGAGCAATCCCTCGGCAGTCAGCCGCAAGGCGCTGGGCTTCCCGGAAGAGAGCATCTTCGGCGCGTCGCATCAGGTCGACCAGATTCCGAACTTCACGGATGGTTGGTCCAGCGGCATGACCGAAATCGACGAGTTTGACTTCGAGGGCGGCATCTACGGCCCCGGCACCTTTGGCAAGACGGCCAAGGCTCCGGTCATCAGCGACAACTTTACCAAGATCGTCAAGACCCACTCCATCAAGGCCGGCGTCTACTGGGATACGCAGGAGAACCTGCAGTCTTCCGGCAGCGCTGGCAATGGCGACTTCGACGTCGAATCCTGGGGCGCCTCATCGACGTACAACGGTACTCTTGACCGTTTGATGGGCCGCATCCAGGCCTACAGCGAGCAGAGCAGCGTCCCCGTGCCGGATGAGCTTTGGCATCAGTGGTCCATCTGGGGCATGGACGCCTGGAAGGTCACGCCCAAGATGACCCTCAACGTGGGCCTCCGCGCCGACCACATAGGCCAGTGGTACGACAAGCTTGGCGGTACGCAGGTTTGGGATCCTGCTACCTACAACAACGGCCCCAACCCGCCGGCCAACACCGGATTGGCGTGGAACGCGCTGAATCCGATGGTTCCGACTTCAGGATGGGCAAGTCAGGCCATCCTCTGGGATCCGCGCCTCGGCTTTGCTTACGACGTCTTCGGGACAGGCAAGACGGTGATACGCGGTGGATTCGGAACCTACCGCTATCAAGTCTCCGATAACGACGGCGGCAATGCCATGCAGGGTCCGCTGGGTTCCTACGACTTTTCCACCGGTCCCCAGTCCAACGGCTTCTGCAACGGCTATGCCGGTCTCCTCACCGACGCCATTCAGTGCGGCGGCGGCGGGACTGCAACCAAGACCTGGGTTCTTCCCGCGGGCCTGAACCAGACTGGCTCCGGCAATACTGTGTCCGCCGACCAATTAGGGGATAACAAGGTGCCCTATGCCAACACCTGGAGCTTCGGCTTTGCACAGGCGCTGCCTGGCCATACCGTCGCCCAGGCCTCGTATGTGGGCAGCATGAGCCGCAACGAGCTCCTGAACGGCGCCAACGGGCATATCGATGACGCCAACCCGATTGCCTATGGCTCGTTCTTCTTGGCCGATCCGCTTACCGGCGTGTTGGGGAACCCATCCCCAATAACCGGGTCTGGCTTGACCGCCCAGGACTACCGTCAGTTGATCAATTACGGGGACATCTGGGTCCAAGGGCATGGCAGCCGCTCCAACTACAACTCCGTGCAGGTGGCCGCGCAGAAGCAGTCCGGCAATCTGTATTTATTCACCAACTTCACCTTCGGCAAGGTTCTGGGCATCCGCGACGGCGGCACCTCCAATGGAGGCGGCAACGGCGCCGTGATCGATCCGTTCAACCTCAATAACAACTACGCCCAGTTGGCCTATGACCACACCAAGGCCTTCAACTTCTCCGGCAGCTACAAGCTGCCCAGGCCGATTCACAACAACGCGGTATTGGGCCAGGTTGTGAACGGCTGGCAGCTCACCAATTTCACCCAGTATCAGGACGGAGCGCCTTACCAGTCGGCTGGTTCCGTCAACATGAACGCAACCTACAACCAGTTGAAGAATCCGGCTGGTGTTATCCAGCAGACCTTCACCATGCCCGACGGTTTGCTGACGCAGGCCATCGGAACATCGGAATGGTTTGGCACCAACCAGTATGAGAACGGCCTACAGCCGGTTCTCACCTGCGATCCGAGAAAGGGCTTGGGGAAGGGCCAGTACTTCAACCCCGGTTGCTTTGCCGCGCCGCTGCCGCCCAGTGCGGGCTTCTTCGGACAGATGGGCCAGATTGTTTGGCCTTATATGCGTGAGCCTCACTACTTCGACAGCGATCTCGGGCTGTTCAAGTCCTTTAGGGTTACGGAGTCTCAACACCTTGACCTTCGTTTCTCGGCAACCAACTTCCTCAACCATGCCAACGGGCAATTCGGCCTGGCCAGCAACCTCGATAACCAGTTGACCTACGCCGGAGTCAGCACCAACGCCGGTTTGGTCTACAACTCCAATGCATCGACTACCGGCGTACCCGCGGCCAAGGTTGGATACCGGTGGATCCAGTTCGCTGCGAAGTACTACTTCTGATTCACCTCGGGATAGTACAATTCAGAGGGGGGTGGCATACCGCCACCCCCCTTTTTTGCGGTATGCGCACTTCGCCCACCTGCTTCCATTGCTTACCGGCGCTGGCCCTTGCGGCGTTGACCATGGGCGCTCCCTCGTTTGGCCAGCAACAGCCCTCCTCGCCGATTCGCTTCGAACTCAAGGAGCTCCCGTTCCGACTTGAAGTCAATGAGAGCCCTGCCAGGAACATGCCGGAGACCATGGCTGGCGGCGTGGCGGTCTTCGACTATAACGGCGATGGCCGGCCCGACATCTTCTTCACCAACGGCGCCGACCTCGCCACCCTAAAAAAATCCTCTCCCAAGTACTACAACCGGCTCTTTCGCAACGACGGCAACGGAGTCTTTACCGATGTGACAGCGCAGGCCGGCCTTCAGGGAACCGGCTTCGACGTTGGCGTCGCCGTGGGCGACTACGACAACGACGGCTTTCCGGATCTGTTCGTCACGGGCGTTCATGGCAACACGCTGTACCATAACAACGGCGACGGCACCTTCACCGATGTTACAAAGAAGGCCGGGCTGGATAAGTGGAACGATCCCGAATACGGCCCGTTGTGGGCGGTTGCGGCCGTTTGGGTGGACGTGAACAACGATGGACTCCTCGACCTGTTCGTCGTCAATTACTTGCAGTGGAGTTACTCCGACCAGCCCAAGTGCCTTGTCGAGGGTATCGCGGACTATTGTCACCCCCGCTACTACAAGGGACTGCCCAACCAGCTCTTCCTCAACCAGGGCGACGGAACCTTCAAGGATGTGTCAAAGGAGTGGGGCATTCGCGACCATGTGGGCAAGGGCATGGGCGTGGCCATGGCGGACTACGACCTGGACGGCAAGCCGGACCTGTTTGTGACCAACGACGCCGAGTATAACTTCCTCTTCCATAACCTGGGAGACAGGTTTGAAGAAGTGGCTTTTCAGGCCAATGTCGCGCTGGCGGAGGACGCCGCATTCATCTCCGGGATGGGCGTGGACTTTCGCGACATCGATAACGACGGCTATCCGGACATCGCCTATGTCGCGCTCAAGGCGCAGACGTTTCCCATCTTTCTGAACACCGGCAAGGGCGATTTTGCTGAAGCGACGACCCCCAGCGGAATGCGCGCGCTCAGCATGCCCATGTCGGGCTTCGGTCCGGCGCTCTACGACTTCGACAACGACGGCTGGAAGGATCTGTTCGTGACACGAGGACACGTAACCGCGGCGTGGCCCGTGGGAAGCAAATTCAAGCAGCCGAACACGGTGTTTCGCAATCTTGGCGCGAGTGGTAAGTGGCAGGCGCTCACCGCCGAGGCAGGTTTCACCGAAGCTACTGCCGCCCGCCACCGCGGCTGCGCCCTCGGCGACTTCGATGGAGACGGACGCATCGATGTCGTCGTGACCAGCATGGACCGCAATGCGGAGCTATGGATGAACCGCAGCCCCAACCACAACCACTGGCTGGAGATCGCCCTGCGCGGGGTGAAATCCAATCGCGACGGCATCGGCGCGCGCATCAAGGTGGTGACCAAGGCCGGCGTGCAATACAACCACCAGACGTCAAGCGTCTGCTACGCCTCGTCGAGCCTGGGTCCGGTGCACTTCGGCCTGGGCGCGGAAGCAAAGGCCACGACGGTCGAGATCACCTGGCCCAGCGGAATCGTGCAGACGCTGGAAAACGTCGATGCCGACCGGATTATCAAGGTCACGGAACCCGTTCCCGCGCCGGCCGCCGTAAAGCACTGACCGGGCTCGAGGGAACTGAAACTGCGCAAACGAAAAACAACAAGCAACCCCGGATCGGCTTCGCCAGAGGAAGGCCCTTGGCTCCGCTGCGTTTCGCTCAAGATAACTCTTTTGCTGGGATCTGTTCCTCTTGAGCCGGGCCAAGAAGATAGTCGAGAAGCCTCTGCCCTATTGCTTGGGTGGGCCCGCCTTCTGCTGCTTTGATTCAATCTGCTGTACGATCTCGCGTTCCCTCTGGCCATCCTCGGGACGGTGAAGCTTGTAATAAACCGCTGCCAACTCGACATGCGGATCGAGCCAGTTGGGGTCGGACTTCTCCAGATCCTCCAGCGTCGCGGCGGCCTCGGCATATCTGCCCGTCATGCCGTTCAGTTTCGCCATTTCAAAACGCGGCAGCGGAGCCGCGGGCTGAAGCTGCACGGCAAGTTCCAGAAGCGGTCTCGCGCTTTCGAAATCCCGCTGTTTCAACCGTATCGTTCCCAGATAGAGATTTGCAGTGAAGTCTCTCGGATCCTGGCGCAGGGCGGCTTGAAAGGCCGGCACAGAGGCTTCCGTATCTCCCAGCGCATCCCGAGCCTGTCCGGCCAGGGTGTTGACTCCGGGAAGCGAAGGATCCAATTCGACGGCTGCGTCCAGATCGATGCGAGCCTCACGGAACTCCCGCCGGCTCATGCGCGACGATCCCGCGATGACGTAAGCGTCGGCGGAACGAGTGGCGCGCGCCACCTTTTCCATGCGCGGAATCCCCTCGCTCTCCTTTCCGGTCTGAATCAGGGCAAAAGCGAGGACGTACTCCAAATCCATGTTGCTTTCGTGGCCGGGCTCGAGCGGGGCCAGCAAGGCGGCAGCATCCGCTTCCTTATCCAGCTTGATGTCTGTATAACCCAGCAGCACGGCGGCGGATAAGTTGAGGGAGGGCGGGGGGTTGGCCGCACGGACCGCCTCGAACTCCGAATGAGCGCGATCCATGTCGCCTTTCTTGTAATAGGCCAGCGCCAGGTTCATGCGCAGGGCCGTCTTGTTCGGCGCCGCGGCCAGTGCGCGCTTGTCTTCCTCGATGGCCGCGTCGAACTGCCCCGTGGCGGCAAGAGCGACGCCCAGGTTGGCGCGCGCTTCCGCCAGTCCCGGCTGAAGGGCGAGAACCTTCCGGTAGTCCTCGATCGCGGTCTTGTAATCGCCGTGCTGCTGCGCGGCAATCCCCCTGCTCAGCAGTTCATCCACATTGGCAGACGGGGATTGAGCCGGGGCTTGCCCCGCCGCTGCCTGGAGGCCGGCTGCAAGGAACAGATAGCAAACGAAGCGCATCGCTACTAGGATAGAACAACTGCGGGCGTCCCGGCGATGCGCCGCCCGCAGGCCGGGCAGCCGCATCGCCATGCGCAAAACGCGCCGCCGCGGAGTTTACGCAAGAAATCGCTATGGTTTCTTCACCGGGGTGAAATTGAGGATTCTCGTGCTCGATGCGTAGCGCCTGTAGTCCCGAAACTCGATGGTGTTCAGGGTCGATTGATGGCGGCCCTGCTTCACCCGGACCTCCGCGGCGACCGGCATCAGGTAGTCGTGCCCGTTGATGACAACATAGTCGTAGTCCACCGCAATGCTGGTGGCGCGGGTGGGAAAATCCTTGGGCAGATCGTCGGCCACCAGCGTGATGCGGCGAACGCTGCGGGTGGCGCTGTCGATAAAGACCAAACCATGGAAGCTGACCAATAACTGCTGGCCTGTGGTCGTTGCAGTAACCCGGAAAACGGAGTTCTCCTTGGCCACGCGGAAGTCGAAGACCTGCACCGTTCCGCCCCCCAAAGCATCGGCCTCCTTCCAGTGAAACTCCGCCTTTGCCGACGGCTGAAAGACCGCCTGCAGCACGCCACCGAATTCTCCGGTCGAGAATGTTCCCTCCATGGCATCCCGGTCGCCGCTGCTCACTGAGCTACCATTCACTTCCAGCATGGTCCGCGATTCTGTCTTATCGAGATACCGCAGCAGTTCCGCAATGGTATCCCTATGCCTCCACATTCCTGTTCCGCTGAAATCGGACGATCGGTCGGTCACTTCGACGCACATGAAGTTTGGCAAAGAGTCGGCATAACTGACCGCGCGCTGCTTGGCATCGGAGATCATGGCCTGTATCTCCTCCGGCGCGGGAGGCGGCACGGGGTTGGTAAGGGGCGTGATGACAAGCTGGGTGGCCGGGCGAAGATCGCCTGAGACCAGTTCCAGCTTCGCATCCGCGGCCGGCGCGCTGCCGGTGCCCGCGGCCGCATTCGCCGCGCCGGGCCCGGTCACGAAGAAGGAGAATTCGCGTTCCGCGGTCTTCCCTCCCTGGCTCATCGTCGCTTTCACCGTGTAGATTCCCGGGGCGAGGGAACTGGCGCGGAAGTCTGCCATATAGGGGATCGCATTTCCCTCGGCACTGCTCCGATCCGGAAGCGGAAGCGGCGCGCGACGCCCCGGAACGCCATTTCGGCTTACTTCCAACTCCAGTGTTGGCGGGTCCGAAGCCTTCGGGTCGGGATGCAGGATGAAAAACAGCGACACGGAATTAGCCTTGTCCGGCAGCTGGCCGGAAAGATTGGGCGTCACCTTGCCCTTCCCAAACCGCAGCGGCTCCAGAGGATCGTCCTCTTCGTGGAACGCATCCACCTTCCGGACGAGAACGATCTGGCTCAGCGACGGGGTGCTCTGAGCTTGAGGAATCTCGAACTCGACGCGCTGCGCGCTCGCCCTTCCGCTTAACTGGTCGAGAACGGCAACTTCCATCGCGTACTGACCTGGAATGGCCATGAAGTGCCGTTGCAATCCAATTGCCGCCGATTTGTCCGCGGCGATCGACTCCAGGGCGCCGCGCCGAACAATGTCTTCGGCGTAGTGCTCGATGACTGTGCCGCTTTTGTCCTTGATCTGCGCCACAATGGAAACATGCGCCGAATAAAGGCCGGTGCGGGTGTCCTCTTTGGTCAGCAACTGCGAGAGCGGCACCTCGACCGCCAGAGTGCTCGTATTGCCGTCCGGCAGTTCGCCGAACTGCAGGACCGCGGCATGGATATTCATGTCGTTGGGCAACTGCGGCTGGCTCAGAATCCTCAGCAGGGGCGCCTCGAATGGCCTGATTCCGCCCTCTTCGCTTGGAGGCAGCGCAAAATAACCCGTTTTGGTCTTGATGTCCAGCCCCGCCCGCATTGGCTTTACGCTAATCGCGCGGAACGTTCCGTCGTATTCCTGGATAGGGGGAATATAGGAAGCCTGGTAATACATTGTCATGTCCTGCAGAATCTGCTGCAGCGGCTTCTTGAGACTGTTCTGAGCGTCGATGTAAGCGCCTCCGGTATTCTTCGCCAGGTCCGCCAGAGGACTCTTGATTTCAGTAAACGGAAGCCCGTCCTGCCTCATGAAATCGCCAACCATGCCGAGAGCGCTGGTCGGCCCGCTCGCTTGAGCCTGTTCCGGAGGGATGTACGTAGCCATCCCCCCGCTTCCTGGAACAGCCACCCGAGACGGGTTGAACAGGTTGTTTTGCGCGGCCATCGCCTGAGCTACTTGGGACTGCCCGCCCTGGTCGAGGGCGTTCATGTCCACGACATAGATGGTCACGCCGGCCTGGTTGGCCGCTCCGGCAATGGTATTCACCATCTCTTTGGCGGCCGAATCCATCTGCCTGTTTTGCGTGAAATAGATGATACACTTTCTTTCCGCGACCCGCTGCTGCGATCGCACCAGGGCCAACAAGCCGGCCAGCGCCGGCAGGGTGTGCTGGTCCTGCCTGATCCGTTGCGCATCCGCAAGCGCCGCCAAGAGAGTCTGATCGTGGGCGCGCACCTTCAGGTCCACATGGGTCCCGGATGGATCGGCGCCGGTTCGCGCAATGGCAATGAGGCTCTTCTCGGCCTTTTCCGCCGCGAAGTCCCTATCGGCGTCATCCTTCCCGGTAACGATTCTTACCGCCTCCTCAATCGTGCCCCAATCTTCCGTGAAGCCCTGGATCAGCCGCAGACGCCCGGTGAGATCGAGCAGCGCAAAGGAATATCCCTTCGAGGGGAAATTGTCCAAGATCTTGTTCGCAACGCTCCCCGCATTTCTTGCCGCTGGACCCCCGAAAGGATCGAAGACCACTGTGACCAGGTGGCCGGCATTGGCATCCCGGTTCACCAGACGAAACTCGCTCAGGGTAACCGGGGTGCCGTTATCAGTGACCGCGATCTCCGCCGGCTTGAGATCGAGAACAAGCTTGTGCTTGCTGTCGTGAACCACCATATCGAGGGAGACTTCATCGACATTGGCGCTCACGGTTGGGGCCGGGGCCGGCGCTTCGGGAGCGGATTGAGTTCCAGAAGCCGCTTGGCCGTGAGCCGAGGAAGCAAGAAACACCAGAAGCAGCCACACGCACCACCACCACGCGGCCTTCTCCCGCGACTCCGGTCCCGGCGTGCGCCATTGAGATGTGCTCATGAGGAATCCCGATTTCACTTGAGGCATGTTCGCGACGATCCTCCGGATCGATTCTGCTTGAGGGCTTCTCTTGCTCAAACGACCGGGAGCCTTCCAACAGCAGGCTTGCTCTTCCGCAGCAATTGTATACCGCGCGCCGCGTCCTTGTTGATGGCACTTTCGTCCGCCGCGGGCCCGGTCAGTGCTTTGCGGCCGCCGGCGCGGGAACGGGTTCCGTGACCTTGAGAATCCGGTCGGCATCCACATTCTCGAGCGTCTGCACGATTCCGCTGGGCCAGGTAATCTCGACCGTTGTAGCTTTTGCTTCCGCGCCCAGGCCGAAGTGCACCGGGCCCAGGCTCGACGAGGCGTAGCAGACGCTCGATGTCTGATGGTTGTATTGCACGCCGGCCTTGGTAACCACCTTGATGCGCGCGCCGATGCCGTCGCGATTGGATTTCACGCCGCGCAGGGCGATCTCCAGCCAGTGGTTGTGGTTGGGGCTGCGGTTCATCCACAGCTCCGCATTGCGGTCCATGCTGGTCACGACGACATCGATGCGTCCGTCTCCATCGAAGTCGCCGAGGGCGCAGCCGCGGTGGCGCGCGGCAGTAGCTTCGGTGAAACCTGCTTGGCTGGTGAGCATTTCCCACTTTCCGCTCGCGCCAAGATTGCGAAACACCGCGTTCGGATTCTTGATGACGCTTCCGGGCGGCCCATGCCAGGCTACGTGTCCTCCGGTCACGAACAGATCTTTCCAGCCGTCGTTGTCGAAGTCGTAGAGCGCCGGTCCGAAGCCCGACATGGGCATGCTGAGCGCGTGCATCCCGCTGGGCGTTGTCACTTCAACGAAATCGCCCTTACCGGTGTTCAGGAAGATAGGAAACGTCTGGTTCCTGAGCGCGACATAGGCGATGTCCGGATAGCCGTCGTTATCGATGTCGCGAAAGTCCACGCCCATCCCGGAGATGAACGCGGCGTCCTCCGCCAGCGAGACATTGGCCTGGAAAGCCACTTCCTCAAACCTGTCTCCCAGGTTATGAAAGAGGAAGTTATACTCGGCGTCGTTGGTCACAAACAGATCGGGCTTGCCGTCCAGATCGTAGTCCGCCATAGCCGCGCCCATGCCCTTGCCCACATGGTCGCGAATGCCCCACTCCTTGGAGACATCCTTGAAGGTTCCGTCGCCCTGGTTGAGAAAGAGCTGGTTGGGCGATCCTTTGTAGAAGCGGGGATGACAATAGTCCGCGATACCCTCGGCGACGCACAGCGGCTGGTCGGAGTAACTCCACTGCAAGTAATTGACGACGAACAGGTCGAGGAGTCCATCGTTGTTCACGTCCACCCAGACGGCGGCCACCGCCCACAACGGCCCGTACTCGGGATCGTTCCACTTATCCAGGCCGGCCTTCTTTGTAACATCGGTGAAGGTGCCGTCGCCGTTGTTATGGTACAGCGTGTTGCCATGAACGCCGGTGACAAACAGATCCGGGAAGCCGTCGTTGTCGTAGTCGCCCACGGCGACGCCAACGTCGAAGCCGGTTCCCTGAAGGCCGGCCTGGGCCGTCACATCGGTAAAGACTCCGTTGCCGTCGTTGCGAAAGAGGCGGTTGTAGTACTTGGGAGAGGACTTCTTCAGGGTGGCGAGGTCGGCGCCGTTGGTGAAGAAGATGTCGGGCCGGCCATCGCCGTTATAGTCGAAGACCGCGACGCCGCCGGCCATGGTTTCCGGAGCATTTCTGGCCGGGCTTTCGTTGCTGTCGAGGCGAAACGGGAGTTCCTTGAGTTCGAAGCGAATCGGCGAGGGCGGTTGCTGCTGGCCAGGCAAGGCAGCACTCATCGCTCCCACGGCAAGAGCAAGCACCAACTGATTCAGAAAAGAGGCCGGAGGTTTGCGCATTGCGGGAACCATGGGTGGCGGCGAGCTATCCTTGCTGGATTGTACTATTCCAATGCTCTCCGCCGGGTCGCAATTCGCCTGTGCCGCGATCTTGCGATTGGCCCCGGGCATTCCGCACCGGAAGCGGCTGGATTCCGGCCACCGGGGCGAACCGGGGAGGGAATTGCCGCGCCGCCGGACATGGGCCTGTCTGCGGCACGCGGGCTTCGGGCAGTCGAGAGCGCAGCTTCCCGGCGGACATTGTTCATCGGCTTTGCTACTATGAATACACGAGATCTGCGCACCCGGACGGCACCGGACCACCTCCTCAAGGCAAGTTCTGGAAACGGCTCCGGACCTCGAATCCGGAGCGACCACTGGGGGGAACTGATGGGACGGAAGTTCTTGGCGGCCGCGGCCATCCTGATTGCAGTTGGATACTGCCTGACCGGAAAGGTGGTTGCCGGGGGAAGGCCTGGCGGCGCCCCGGCGGCATCCGCAACCGCGGTGAACTCGGCGGTGATTCCGGTTTACCTCCGGCCGGTTCCGATGGATGCGGTTGCCGCCGCGACTTCCCAGCCGCAGCTTACCATCGATGTGCCGGTGAACGGGACAATCTATCCGCCCGACATCATCCCTCCCCAGTTTGCATGGCGCGACGGCAACCCCGCCGCCACCGTCTGGCGCATCGAAATCGACTTCAGCGAACATGCGCATCCCATCAAGGTCTGGTCGAACGGCGAAAAGATGCAGCTGGCCCCGGTTGACGACACCCTGGTCGGCTATGTGCCGCCGACCTTGACGCCGGAACAGGCCGCGGCGCACACCTGGCGGCCCGATGCAAAGACCTGGGAGGAGATCAAGAAGCGTTCGGTCGAACAGCCGGCGACGCTGATCGTCAGCGGCTTTGCGAGCCAGAAGGACCGCGAGCCGGTCTCCCATGCGCAGGCGACGTTCGAAACCTCAAAAGACCCGGTTGGCGCGCCCATCGTGTACCGCGACGTTCCCTTGATTCCTCCCGATCTGGAGACCGCGCAGCGCGGGGTTATCAAGCCCCTGCCCGACTCCGTGCTTCCCAGGATCAAGTGGGAGATGCGCTACATCTCCGAGCCGCAGAGCAAGGTCCTGATGACCAATCTGCCCACCTGCGGCAACTGCCACTCCTTCTCGCGCGATGGAAAGACCATGGGCATCGACGTGGACGGACCGGCCAACGACAAGGGACTCTACGCCCTCATCCCCATCAGGAAGGTCAGCACCATCAGCAACGATTATCTGATTCACTGGAGCGCGTTTTCCGAGGAGCATTCGCAGAAACGCTTCGGTTTCATGAGCCAGGTATCTCCGGATGGAAAGTACGTGGTGAACTCCATCGATGTGCCCTACGCTCACGGTGTTCGCGTGCTCGACCGGCTTTACAACGGCTTTTACGCAAACTATGGCTTCGGCCAGGTCTTTTATCCCACCCGCGGCGTGCTGGCCTGGTACAGCAAGGAGACCGGCAAGCTGCAGCCGCTGCCCGGCGCCGACGATCCCAACTACGTCCAGACCTCGGCCTTCTGGAGCCCGGACGGAAAGTGGCTGATCTTCTCCCGCGCTCCCGCCGAAGATCCTTACCCGCCGGGATACAAGAGAGCGATGTACGCCAACGATCCCAACGAGACGCAGATTCAATACGATCTCTACCGGATTCCCTTCAACGACGGAAAAGGTGGAACCGCGGAGAGAATCGCCGGTGCCTCGGAGAACGGCATGAGCAACAACTTTCCCAAGGTCTCGCCCGACGGCAAATGGATTGTCTTTGTCCAGTGCAAGAACGGGCTGCTCATGCGTCCCGACAGCAAGCTGTACATTGTTCCCTTTGAGGGCGGAGTGGCGCGGCCGCTGGAATCCAATCTGCCGCTCATGAACTCCTGGCACACCTTCTCGCCCAACGGGCATTGGCTGGCCTTCTCCTCCAAGACTCCCTCTCTCTACACGCACCTTTACCTGACGCACATCGATGAGCAGGGACACGCCAGCCCGCCGGTTGTTGTCGAGAACGCCACGGCGTCCAACCGCGCCGTCAATATTCCCGAGTTCCTCAACCTTGGCCCGGAGGGTCTGGACCACATCGACACTCCGGCGATCGATTTCTACAGGGAGTTCGACGCGGCGCAGCAACTGCAAGACAGTCATAAGTACGCCGATGCGGTTCCGGCCTGGAAGGTGGCGGCTTTGAAGGATCCGACGGACGCGCGGCCATACAACAATATGGGCGTGGCGCTGGCCGCAACCGGGAAGATCGACGATGCGATCGAGGAATACAAGAAGTCTCTTGCTCTGAATAACGACAGTTCTCAGACCCATAACAATCTGGGCAGCGCGCTGGCCGAAGCCGGCAGACTGGAAGAGGCCCAGGCGGAGATCCGGAAGGCCATCGAGCTGAACCCCGACAACGGCTCGGCGCACATCAACCTGGGACACATGCTCGAGGTGATG
>Ga0326727_10011144_pt1 | contig 21065 bp, 17 predicted proteins | sample MB2enrmetagenome_FD_207643 | JGI IMG/M metagenome (GOLD analysis project Ga0326727, IMG submission 207643) | Lab enriched peat soil microbial communities from McLean, Ithaca, NY, United States - MB29MY | ecosystem: Environmental > Terrestrial > Soil > Wetlands > Peat | place: USA: New York...
GATTCCCGCAAGATTCTGGTGGAAATCTGCCACCCGCGATAGAATATGTTTGGGATTTTTCCTGTAAGAAAAAGTGGTAAACTTTCCACCGGAATGGGGGGCAGATTTCACCGGAATGTCCACCATGCTCCACGCTTCCTCGCCGGTGGAACATGCGGCGCTCCAGAGCCGGATGTAAGGTTCCGTGCGGGAATGTTCCCGGAGGTAACTCGCCAGAAAATCGAAATGGATGTTCTCGCGGAAGAAGTAACTCCAGTTGGTGGTCAGCGCGTTGACGAAGCCGGACAGGAGTTTCCCCGTCTTGTCGGTGACAAGCGCCTGATAGTAAGCGTCGAAGGTGGGGTACTCCTTGTCGGGACCGACGAACTTCGAAAGCCGGTTCTCCACGAGGTACTTTTTGTAGTCCTTGAGGTTGATGCCGCTGCGTTCATGGATCAGCTCCGAGAAACGGCGAAAAGCGGTGTCGCTGAGCCGGGGCAGGTTCTCCATTCCATCCATTTGCTTCTATACCTGTCGGTCACCATTCAGAAAAGGATCACATCGTCGGACTTCTGACCCATCCGTTCCTGGGACTTGTTCTCGATCACATCGTCGGACTGGATCTTCACGCCGAAAAGGTTTTCGTACTTGGTAAGTATCTTGCGTTCATTGGAGGTGGTGATGACTTCGTCGATGATCCGAAGCACATCGCGCTTCATTTCCATGGATTGCTCCTCGGTGACCATCGAATTCATATCCACGCCTGTCATCTGGTTGTTGTAAAGTTCCATGAACAGACGCTCGAAGATCACCCCGAGATGCTCCACTTCCTGGCTCGTGATATCGTAGTACTGGAGCTTCCCGACCACGCCCTTGATGCTCTCGTCGATCTGTTCCGAAAAGCTCCGGATACTCTGAATGATCTCGCGGATGCGTCCGATGGACACGTTGACGATGCTCTCGAAGTTTTCGATTGATTTTCGGATGGTGTCCATGTAGTCGTAAACGTTTGCCTGGCTGGATGCGAAATTGTCCTTGAGCTGCTCGGTGGTACTCAATGCGTCCTTTACCCGGCTTTTCACTTCCTGCGCGAATTTCATCGTGCGGCTGGTGAATTCCCGGAGATCGCGCGACAGCACCTGAAAGCCTTTTCCCGCCTCGCCGGCGTTGGCGGCCTCGATGGAGACGTTGAGCGAAAGGACTTTGATGGAATCGGCGATACTCCCGATGGAGTCCGCGATGTCCTGGATACCGCGCAGCTTTTCGGTGCTCCGCATGGCGAAATCCAGCGAAGTCTTCTTGAATTCGTCCATATTGGTGACAAAACTGCTGAAATTGTTCACCAGTTTGCGCGCTTCACTGATGATATAGGCAAGACTGTTCGAGTTTCCGGAATCCATGAGATTGTTCATATTGCTTTCGATCTCGGAGGTAATTCGGTGGCTGGATTCGGAAATTTCCTGGAAGCGCCGGATGATGTCCATGACGAGATCCTTGGAGAACTCGTTGAAGATGCGGGTGAAATCGCTGATGATCGGAATGGAGAAGCTGAAGTAAACCACTGACCGGGCCATGATGTGATTGGTTCCCACCCATTTCTGGACTCTCTGGACATTCTCGTCGACCATTTGCTTCAAGGTTTTGAGCAATTGATTCCGCTGTTCCACGATCACTCCGTTCAAATGGAGGATGTGCTCCTCGATCTCGGGATTGTGAACCAGGAAATCGCGCTGGAGCTTTTCCTCCATTTCCTCGTTGCGTTCTAAGAGTTCCTGGAGGTTCAGCGCCGAAACGCGGATCTTGTCGATCTGGTTCGTCCAGACCGCACCGGGATAGATTTCTTTCATCTGCTCCATCATCTGGAAGTAACCGATGTAAACGTCCACCTGGGAATAGAGACTGTCCAGGATTTTGGCGGTGAAATTCCGATAGGAGGTCAGGGTGTCTTTTTCCCGGCGGTACAGCAGTGAAATATACAGAGATACCAATGCAAGGAAAAGTACAACGCAGATAATATCAGCAATAAAGCGCTCGATCCTGAGGCCGTAAACCAGCCCAAGATAAAGCACAACAATGATCACAAACGAGAGAAACATCGTCAAGCCGGTAATGAGAAAATTTCTTCTGCGCTTCATCCGGATACCCCCGACGGTCTGACGGAATGCCGATACCGGCAATGTTCCATGTCAGCTATGAAAATCGGCGAAAATGTTTGAGTAAAAACCTGTCATATTCTATCATAGTGTCTGGAAAGAGTAAAGCCTTTCCGCTTGTCAGAGCCTCGCAGGCTTGAAAAGCCCGACCGTTTTGCAGGGAAGACGGAATTGCCGGATAGCCCGATTCCGGAAGATGTTAAGGAAGGGGGCCAGGATGGACTCTACCCGAGCGGCGGAAATCACCGCCTCCTTGAAAGACAAGGTATCCCGATACGAGCCGGGCGATCTTATGACCGTGGCGGAGCTTTCCGTCGGGCTGACATCGCTTTCGGAAATTTTCCGGCCGGTGGAAGGACTCTCCGAAGTCGGCCGGCTTTGCGCCCTGCTGTCCCGCCTCGCGGAGCGCATGGGATCGGAGGGACTGGAGGACTCGGTGCTTCCCCTGCTTAACGAAGCCCTTACCGCCCTCGACGATCTTCTCCAGCGGCGCAAGTCCGGCCCGGAAGCGGCAGCCGTCCTCAACGAAACAGCCAGGAAGGCCGCTCGAATCGATGCGGTTTCCCCCGCGGTGAAATCCCCGGCGCAGGAAACTCCCGCCCCTTCGCAGGACGACAAGTCCGTCGTCGCTTATTCCGAGGACTATTTCGCCGGCATCGTCAGCGATCGCCGGATGCTCTTGCTCCTTGTGGACGAAGCCCGGGAGCATCTCGACAAAGCGCAGTTCACCCTGGTGGAACTGGAGCATGACGAGGGCAACGCCGAGAATATCAACCTCGTTTTCCGCGCCTTTCACACCATCAAGGGTTCCTCGGCTTTCCTCGGCCTGCGCAACATCGAGGAAGTCGCCCATGAGGTCGAAAGCATGCTCGTCCTGGTCCGCGACGGGCGCATGCGCGTCACAGCCGATCTCGTCAACGTGATTTTTTTCGGCATCGAGCTTCTGCGTGAACTCCTGGGCGTCATGGAAGCCAACGACTGCGATCCCGTCAAGCTTCCCGCATCCTTCCGCCGGGTGGACATTTTCTCTTACATCCGCATCATCCGGCGAATTCTCGCGGAGTATCCCCACCGCAAGATCGGGGAAATCCTCGTCGACGAAGGCAAGCTCCATCCCGAGCAGGCCGCGAAAATCCTTTCCCGGCAGGTGGAAACCGGCGAAAAATTCGGCGCCATCGCAGTGGATGAAAAACTCGTCACCCAGAACGACGTGCAGGAGGCGATCCGCCGGCAGAAACTCCCCGCCGCCAAGCGTTCCACCTGGGTCAAAGTGTCCAACGAGCGCCTCAACTCCCTGGTGGACGCCGTCGGTGAACTCGTCATCAACCAGTCGATGCTCCAGCAGGCGATCCGCTCCCGCACCGGAAACGGCAGCGAAGCCGAGGAGAAGGTTATCGTCCAGCTCGAGGGAATCACCACCAACATCAAGAACCTCGTGCTTTCGATGGGTATGGTCCCCATCGCGGAGGTCTTCAACAAGCTGCGCGTCGTGGCGCGCAACACCTCGCAGGAACTCGGCAAAACGGTTTCGCTGGACATCCGCGGAGAGGAAACCGAGCTGGACCGCAATGTCATCGAGGCTATCTACGATCCCCTCGTGCACATGACGCGCAACGCCATCGACCACGGTCTGGAAACGCCTGCGGAACGCGAATCGCTGGGCAAGGACCGCGTCGGGCGTCTCACCATCGAGGCCCGGCACAAGGGCAACGGCATCGAGATCGCCGTAACCGACGACGGGAAGGGAATCCACCGCGACATCGTGCTTGCGAAGGCCGTCGAAACCGGACTGGTCACTTCCGAGGCCGCCGCCGCCATGTCCGACCGCGATGTTTATTCCCTCCTTTTCCTGCCGGGATTCTCCACGGCAAAGGAAGTCACCGAGGTTTCCGGACGCGGAGTGGGGATGGACGTGGTGCGTAAAAACGTCGAGGAGATCCGCGGACGCATCGAGGTGGAATCCGAAGAAGGCAGCTACACGCGCTTCATCATCCGCCTGCCGCTCACGCTCGCCATCATCGACGGCTTCGTCGTCACGGCCGGCGTCAACCGTTACGTTTATCCCTTCCAGTCCATCGAGGAAATCGTCGTTCCGGACGCCTCATCGATCCGGATGACCGCCGACGGGGGAATGATGATCCATCATCGCGGCGCGTTCATCCCCGTGGTTTTCGCCGGCGAGGTCTTTATGGAGACGTCTTTCGTCAAAGAGATTTCCAAGGCTATCCTCATCATACTCACCTTCGACAACCGCAGCTACGCGGTAGCTGTCGACCGGGTGGTCGGCAAACAGGAAATCGTTGTGAAGTCCCTCGGCGAGGTGCTCGCGCACTTGCCGTACTTCTCCGGCGGCACGATTTTCGGTGACGGAACCATCGGTTTCGTGGTGGATATTCAGTCGTTCCTCGACTCTGTCAAATTTTCCGGAGGCAGGTAATGTCAATCCTCATCGTGGACGACTCGGATGTCGTCCGGAGCGTGGTAAAGCAGGCGCTTTCCCTTTATGGCTATACCGACGTGATCGAGGCGGTGGACGGTTACGACGCGTTGGAGAAGATTAAAGCCAATCGCGGGAAAATCGGGCTCTACGTCTTCGACGTCAATATGCCCAGGATGGACGGCATCACTCTCGTGGGGGAAACGCGGAAACTCGATCCCGCGCCTCCCATCGTGATGCTCACCACCGAAACGGACAAGGCCAAGATGGTCAAGGCCAGGGACCTCGGCGCTACCGGCTGGATCATCAAGCCCTTCGATTCCGACAAGTTCATCAAGGTCGTCGAAATGTTCCTGAAAAAGAAATAGGAGGTAGCCCATGGCCGATACAGCGGGGAAATACCTCGTGTTCGCGCTGGACATGGAACGCTATGGCATTCCCATCGCGAAAGTACGGGAAGTCATGCAGTTCGTCCCGGTGACGCCTGTACACGAGGCTTCCAGTTTTCTGCGCGGAGTCATCAACCTGCGGGGACGCATCATTCCCATCATCGACATGCGCGCCAAGTTCGGAATCGCGCAGAAGGAATACACCGACCGCACGCTCTTCATCATCGTGGAGATCGTCGGCACGCGCGATACCGTCCACGTCGGGATGGCGGTCGACGCGGTGCATGACGTAGTCGTAGTGCCGGAAACCGACCTCGAGAGTACGCCGGATATCGGCCTGCGCCTGAAGAGCCAGTACCTTATCGGGATCGCCCGGGTCCAGGACCAGATGCTCATGATCCTGAACATCGACCGGCTGATGCAGAACGACGAAGCGGGGGACATCACCACGGTAATTCAACAACCAGAGGCTATGGCGTTGATCAGTTGACGAGGTTCCATGATCCGGAACCCTCAATGCAGATAAGTTCTTGTAGTCATCCGTTCAAATCGAGGAGAAACACTATGAAATGGTTTCAGCGGATCGGTATCCGTCTCCAGATTCTGATTCCCGTCATCATCGTCGCTCCTTTCGTGGTATTCCTCTGTTCCACGCCCTTTTTAGCTCCTTCTGTTCTTCAAAAGGTCTCCACAGAAACGAGCGGTCAGACGCAGGTGATCAATTCGTTGCGGCGATTCTCCATGGATCTCGATTCCGCCTACCTTGGGAGCATGACTTGGGAGGATCTGCAGAAAAGCCGGGACGAAGCACAGAGAACGGCGGAATCCCAAGAGGCGGGCAAGGGGGCGTCAGCCGCGATCGATGCCGAATGGAAGCGGTACACAGAAGCTACCAACCTTGTGGGCCGCAACCGGGAGATCGAAACGAAGGTGACGGAGCTGACGGAGTTTTCCATCAAGCAGTCTACCACTTTTATCGGAGGCGTGGTACAACGTTTGGCCGATCCAGAAAAGGAGAGAGGGGTGACCGTCTTGGAAAGAATGGTGATCGTGGGAGCGAGCCTCAATAATGAGGCCAATCTCCGTATCCAAACACTTTTCCAGAAGATGAAGTACGACGGAAGCGCGCGAAATGAGTTGCTCGATTTTCTTAGTATCGCCATCTCCAACGTGAATAGCGATGTGGAAAAGTTGAAGAATACCTCCTTCGAGCAGATGGCAGTTTCTGCCAAGAGCGCCAATAACCAGATCACGGACCTTTCTAAGGAATTCATTCGCAATCGGGACGAACTTGGCGGCGACCGTGAAAAAGCGCACGCCGCCTTTGATATTGTCAGTAAGGAGATCGGTGCTACGGGATCGCGAACAATGCAGGACGCTCTGCTTCGCACGATCAACGTATTTGCACTGATCATGTTCCTCGTCTTTGTGGTTATCTTGATACTAAGCCTGACCTTTGCCAATGGTGCCGCCCGAAATCTCAAGAACGTTACCCAGGCGCTATACGACTCCTCCGGAAACCTGCTATCTACTTCCGGGCAGATTTCCTCCTCCAGCCAGTCCCTTTCCAGCGGTGCGAGTGAACTCGCAGCGAGTATTGAAGAGATGACGAGTTCGCTCGAGGAGCTGCAGTCGATCATCGAGAGCAACACCAAGAACGTTAACGAGGCCGAGTTACTTATGCGCGAGACCAACGAAGGCGCGAAGCATTCTTCCAAAAAAATGGAGGAAATGGGGATTTCCCTCACCGAGATCACCGATAACAGCAAGCAGATCGTCAAGATCATCAAGGTGATAGATGATATCGCCTTCCAGACCAACATTCTCGCGCTCAACGCCGCCGTCGAGGCTGCCCGCGCCGGCGACGCCGGACGCGGCTTCGCCGTCGTGGCCGAGCAGGTGAAAAGTCTCGCGCAGAAGAGCGCCAATGCCGCCAAGGAGACCGCCGATCTTATCGACCGCGCCATCACGAGCGTGTCGAAGGGCGGCGAACGTGGAAACGAAGTCAGGGAAGTTCTCCTGAAGGTGGTAGATATGGCCGCCAAGGTGGGAACACTCCTGGATGAAACCAACCGCGCCTCGCGCGAGCAGCTCAAGGGTGCCAACCAGGTTACCAAGGCTGTCACGCAGATCAACAGCGTCGTGCAGGGAACCGCGGCGAGCTCCGAGGAAACCGCATCCGCCGGCGAGGAGCTTCTCTCCCATGCCGAGATGCTGCGCGGCGTCGTTGGGACGCTGAACAGCATCGTCAACGGAACCCGCGAGCACGAAGACGGCCAGGAACCGAAAACGACGCTTCCGACCCGACATATCCATACTGCGATTCCCGCCGCCGTCCCGAAGCGTGAAAAACGCGAGAACGGCGGAGTGGACGTAGTCAAACCCGAAGACAAGATTCCTCTCGACGATTTCAAGGACTTTTGAATTCCATCCGGACCGGGATCGATATTCGATTCCGGTCCGGTGTTTTTTTGTCGTATATGCTTAAGCATCCGGGGAAATGAAATGCATAAAATCGGCATCAACATGAAACCGATCGCAGCAGTCCGTTGGGAGGTCCTTGATACTGGCGATAATCCCGTCAAGGGAAACCGTTCGATTCTCTTGCATATTTTCGCCAATTTTCTTTTGGAATCGGTTATCCGGAATTTCCCGATCGACGCATTTCCACTAGCCGAAACCATCTCCGACTTCTTTGCGAAAGATGCCGGGCTTTATGCCCATGGGGCGAAGCGCAAAAATTCCAATACAAATGTCTCTATCGCTATATCCGCCGCCGAAACCGGCAAAACTCGGAATTTCGGGTCAGCCGAACGGATCGTCAAGCCCTTCGATTCGGAAAGTTCATTAAAATGGTAGGAATTTTCCCGAAAAAGAAGTAGAGGGGAGGCCATGGCCGATACATCAGGGAAATACCTCGTGTTCGCGCGATACCGTCCACGTCGGGATGGCGGTCGACGCGGTGCATGACGTCGTCGTAGTGCCGGAAACCGACATCGAGAGTACGCCGGATATCGGCCTGCGCCTGAAGAGCCAGTACCTCACCGGCATCGCCCGGGTCAGGACCAGATGCTCATGGTCCTGAATATCGACCGCCTGATGCAGAACGACGAGGTGGTGGATATCGCAGCGAATATGCAGAAGACCGAAACCGCCTCTGCCTCAAAATAAGGAGGACTTCCTATGAAGAAATTTCGCATAACGCTCCAGTTCAAGCTGATCCTTTCCTTTCTGATGATCACGCTCGCGGTCGTTCTCGCTCTCTCGATTGCCAGCATCACCGTTTCCAACTCCACCGTCTCGAAGATGGTGGGCGCTGAAATCACCAACCTTTCCGGCACCATCAAAGGAATCGTCGACGCCACCCAGAATATGATGGAAAACCAGATGTTCGAAAACACGGAAAAGGCGATGAAGTTCCTCCGGGGCACGCTCTCGCTGGACAACGCCGCAGTAACAACCATGGCGATCGAGAATTCCGACACCCATGAGCGTTTCGACGCTGTTGTTCCCGCACTCAAGCTGAACGGCAGCGCCGTCACGAAGGATTCCTCCATCCCGGAGACGATCGTCGCCGATTACGGCGGAATCTGCACGATTCTGGCATCGGTTCCCCAGGGCCTTCTCCGTGTGGCTACTACCATCCGCAAGAGCGACGGGACCAAGGCGGTCGGACTATTCATCCCCGCGAACTCGGAAATCGCGAAGACCCTGCTTGCCGGTAAGAATTTTATCGGTTCGGGAGACGTTCTCGGCGAAAACTACATCCTGGCATATCGTCCGCTTAAATCGACCGACGGCCAGGTGATCGGAGCCATCGCTATGGGAGTCCCGACCCGAAACCTGAAAGATCTGGACATCATCCGCGAAAAGATTCTCCCCGTGAAAATCGGCAAGACGGGGTACGCCTTCCTCATCGACTACGATGGAAACACCGTTGTTCACCCGACGATGGAAGGCAAGAATCTATACGACAGCAAGGATATCGACGGGAAGTATTTCGTCCGGGAAATGATTTCCAACAAAAACGGTTTCATCGAATACCATTGGAAAAATCCGGGCGAGACCGCTCCCCGCCTCAAGGGAGTGCTGTGCAGCGATATTCCTGAGCGCCATTGGATTCTCGGCGTCGGTTACTATATGGACGAGGTCTACGCCCCCATCTACGCCATGCAGTTCCTGCTGGTTCTCATGGGCGTCATCGCGCTCATCGTCATCGTCATTGTGGGAGTGATCATCTCCAATTCCATTGCGAAGCCGATTAACAACGCCACCGAAGACCTCTACCGCTCCTCGGGCAGCCTCGAAAGCGCCGCGAACCAGGTTTCCAGTTCCAGCCAGGAACTATCGAGCGGAGCGAGCGAACTCGCGAGTTCCATCGAGGAAATGACGAGTTCCCTCGAGGAGCTCCAGTCCATCATCGAAAGCAACACCAAGAACGTCAACGAGGCCGAACTTCTGATGCGCGAGACCAACGAAGGCGCGAAGCATTCTTCCAAAAAAATGGAGGAAATGGGGATTTCCCTCACCGAGATCACCGATAACAGCAAGCAAATCGTCAAGATCATCAAGGTGATAGACGATATCGCCTTCCAGACCAACATTCTCGCGCTCAACGCCGCCGTCGAGGCCGCTCGCGCCGGCGACGCCGGACGCGGCTTCGCCGTCGTGGCCGAGCAGGTGAAAAGTCTCGCCCAGAAGAGCGCCGATGCCGCCAAGGAGACCGCCGATCTTATCGACCGCGCCATCACGAGCGTGTCGAAGGGCGGCGAGCGTGGAAACGAAGTCAGGGAAGTTCTCCTGAAAGTGGTCGATATGGCCGCCAAGGTGGGAACGCTTCTGGATGAAACCAACCGCGCCTCGCGCGAGCAGCTCAAAGGCGCCAACCAGGTCACCAAGGCCGTTACGCAGATCAACAGCGTCGTTCAGGGTACCGCCGCGAGCTCCGAGGAAACCGCATCCGCCGGCGAGGAGCTTCTCTCCCAGGCCGAGATGCTGCGCGGCGTCGTCGGTACGCTGAACAGCATCGTCAACGGCACCCGCGAGCACGAAGGCGATCAGGAGCCTAAAACGGCGCTTCCGACCCGAAATATCCATACCGCGATTCCCGCCTTCTCCCCGAAGCGCGAAAAACGCGATAACGGCGGAGTGGATGTGGTAAAACCGGAAGACAAGATTCCCCTCGGCGACTTTAAGGACTTTTGAATTCCATCCGGACCGGGATCGATATTCGATTCCGGTCCGGAATTTTTTACCGTTCATTCCAACCAAGCGATCTTTTGATTTTCCGGCCTATCCATGACATAATATTAGTCTCTGAAATCAGGGGGCCGGGGTTGTCGCTGTTCTTCCGTTTCGCCTTCTTTTTCGTGTTGATCCTGGCTTCTTGCGGAAACGGCTCCGTTTTGCGGAGGACCCCTGTTCCGACGGGAACGGGAGCGTATCTGGCATCGCTGAACACGGAATGCGAAGTCACCGCATGGGACGGCGTTTTCCTTCCCGAATACCTTTTTACGAACGCGGGACCGGAAGCAGTACGAACCCTGGACTACCGTTTCGGATGGTATGCGGGGACAAACGAAATCGCCTGGTATTCCCGCGAGTCTTTCAACGGCGAAGCGCCGGCGGGTTACTCGCTGAGGTTCAACCCCGCGCCGGCGGGATTCGATCCCGACATTCCTCTCGCGGCTCTCGACGCCGGAGAAGACGCTTTTCGTCTGATCCTGGAGTTTCGGTATCTCGACACGAAGGGAGCAACCAATGCGGTCACCGCCGCAACCATTGTCCGGATGCGAGGCAACGGATTCCTTCTCGACAGCCTCCGTACTCCGCACTTTCTCTGGCGGGTACGACGGGATTTTCTCCAGGATCCGGAACTGCGTCGCCGTATTTTTGAAGCGACCAATTACCTCGAGCGCGTGCACGATACCTACCTCCGCTGGATCGGCGATATTCCCGGCGAATCGGAGCCGCTGAGCGTGATCGTGACGCGGAACGCCCCGCTGTTCCCGAATGCGGGCGGCGGCGATGCCATCGCCTACACGAAAAACGGAATGTTCCGTCGTTTTTTTAATCTGACACGGGAAGTGCTGAATCCCGCCCCCCTCTGGTCGCTTTTTCTCGGGGAGGCCGCAAACGGCGTCGGCGCTTACACCATCGCGCATGAGTACGTTCACGACCGCCTCTTCCGGATACTGCCGACTCCGCCCTACTGGTTCATCGAGCCTCCTGCGATACTCCTCGGGATGCAGATGCTGGAAAACGAAGGCGAAAAGGCGATGTTCCAGAGGACGGACCAGAGGATGCGCGAGTTCGACCTTGCCTTTCGGGAACGGAAAGATGATCTCGCGGCGATATTCCGCTACCCGCTGTCGGAATATCCGTCGCTCAACGGTTCCGACGCCACGGAACGGCACTACGGACGCTTGGTTGAATTCCTCCGCGGGTTGGAGAAAACCGGCGGACCGGGCTTTCTGCGGCGCTCGCTGGACACCGTGAAGAACGGTGCGGCGGACCTTCCCCCGGGCTGTGAAACGGACGCCGGTCCGGTGAACACCCTCCTCTTCCGCGCCTTTACGAACGCGGGCGGAGAGGATGTTGCGCGTTATCTTCTCGATAACGGTTTTCCCGCCGGAGCGGAAACGAACCGGCAATAAGTGATTTCAAGGCCGAAAGCGGCCGGGAGAGAAATATGGACGTCAAGATCTGGGAATTGGTTCTCAACAAACCCCTGATGGCCGCGCTCTCCGCGCAGCTTTCAAGCCAGGTGTTCAAGGTATTCCTGCCGGTATTCCGGGGAAAACCGCCCGATCTCACCAAAATCGCCGATTACGGCGGGATTCCCTCGGCGCACACCGCGTTCATCTCGGGAGTTACCATCGCCATCGGACTGACACAGGGCTGGACCTCACCCCTCACGGCGCTTGCCGGGGTTCTCTCCGGCATCCTTATTTACGACATCCTCAAAATGCGCAAGGCGGTGGAAATCAGCCTCGCGATGGGCGAAAAGGCTCTGAAAAATGCCGGTCTCGAACCGGACGAGAAATCGCCCCAGTTCAAGGGGCACAGCGTCGTCGAGGTAGTGGCGGGCATCGCATGGGGCACGCTCTGCGCATGGATTCTTTGCGCGCTTTGGAAGTAAAACCCGGGCGGGGACTTATTTTTGACAAATACTCGATGCCTTGGTAACATGAGGTTTTATATCCGAATATGGGAGGCAAAAAACTGTGAAAAAAATAGCATGGATCTGTATTTTATCCTTCCTTTTACCAACCATAGGAATGGCAATCGGTACATCCTTATCGGTATTCGGAGGCTATTCAGTCACCCCGATGGTGGGATTCGAACCGGCGCTGGAGCTGATACCCGGCTTGTTATTTCCGGATGTGAGGATGGAATATTCGTTCGGATCGGGTAACGAAAGCGGAACAACATACAACTTGGCTATATCAAAATATTCCATCGGAATAAGCTACCTGGTTCCGATTGTCGGCAAAAATTTCAAAATCGGCGGCGGAGTTCTCGGCGGCATGGATTTCATGAATATGACCTATCCGGGCGGTTACGATAACAGTCTTTCCGGGTCATTTTTAGAAGGCCTCGGAAGATGTGAATGGGATATCAATCGCTTTCTGATACGACTCGACGTCGGATATGGCTTCGATATTCAAGGCATCCGTTTTGTTTTGTCGACTACTAGTTTCGGCATCAAAGGATTAATCATCGACCTTTCCTTTGGAATTCGCACATACTGACTACGGCACGGGATGGTTATTAACCGCGAACTCCAAAAGGGACAAGAAATTATGAGAAAGAGGTGATTTCGTGCCTTTCGCGGTTAATATTCGGATTTGCCGGCTAGTGCTTGGATTGCTGAACCGAAAACTGCCAACACAGGGATGGAGTGAGGGGATGAGGAGTAAATCGGCGGGATTCGTCGATACCGCTTTGAATCCTTTTATTGCAAGCGTTTCGCGCCTCAATTTTCGCGCCTCCGCGGAGACTCTGATTGTTCGGTTTAAAGGCGACTGAACGCTCATCCGTCATCTTGCCGGGAAACGGTCGTGGATGGTTTGCCGCAGTGCGTCCACGTTGCGGTTTTCCTTGACGGACATGAAGAGCGCCGTCGGATGGCGCATCCGTAGTTCCACCACCGCCTCGGGGGAAAGACGGTCGATCTTGTTGAAGCAGAGGATCTCCGGTATTTCGCGGTCGCTCACGGCAGCGAGCGTGTCGCGCACGACGGCGATCCGGTCATCCAAGTCGCGTGCGGACGCGTCCACCACGTGGAGCAGCAGGTCCGAGAGGGTGGTATCCATGAGTGTGGAACGGAAACTTTCGATCAGACTGTGCGGTATGTCGCGGATGAAGCCGACGGTGTCGGTAACGGTGACGGTAAGGTCCGGCGAAAGCCAGAGTCGCCTCGTGGTGGTGTCGAGCGTGGCGAAGAGACGGTCTTCCACCAGTACGTCCGATCGTGTCAGCCGGTTCAGGAGACTCGACTTGCCCGCATTGGTGTAGCCGACGATGCCGACCTTCCGTTCGTTCTCCACGCGATGGTGGCGCCGGGTTTCCATATCCCGGGCGGCTTCCTCCAGCTTCTCCCGGATAAGATGGATGCGCTTGCGGATGGCGCGTCGGTCGTACTCGAGTTGCTGTTCACCCGGGCCGCGTGTGCCGATACCGCCGCCGAGGCGCGACATTGATGCGCCCTTTCCGGCGATGCGGGGAAGCTGGTACTCGAGCTGGGCGAGTTCCACCTGGAGGCGGGAAATCTTCGTTCGGGCGTGGATGGCGAAAATGTCGAGGATGAGTTCGGTGCGGGTGACGACACGGACTCCGAGCGCCTCCTGAAGATTGCGCACTTGGGTCGGCGAGGCTTCGTGGTTAAGGATGACGAGGTCAAGCCGTCCGTCCTCGGGCAGGAAGGTCCGGATTTCCTCCACCTTGCCCTTCCCGATGAAGGTCTTGGGATCGATGTCCCGACGGTGCTGGACGAAGGTGTCACGCACGTTCGCTCCGGCGGTTTTCGCGAGGTCGCGCAGTTCAAAGAGGGATTCTTCCGCTTCTTCCGGCGAATCGCCGGGAAAGACCACGCCGATCAGGACCGCGTTCTCCAAGGAAACCTCACTGTTCGCGAAGGAGCCGGATGAGCTCCTTGATCTGATTCATCGCATGAAAACTTTTTTCAATGGCGTTCATCAGCCGGCTGTTTTTCAGTCCGCCGATTCCGCGGATATTGCGGATATTTTTCGGCGGTTTCGCGTCGACATCGGTGAAGATCTTGTTTACGATTTCGAGCAGCACCTGGAAAAGGGCGAAGAACTTGTCGAACATCTCGCCCGAACGGCCGTTGATAGACAGGATATTCCGTTCCACGACCTTACGGTAATCGGCCTGGTTTTCATCCTTCCTTGCCAGCAACGCCATCAATTTTTTGCCCAGCACGCCTTCCACACCGAGTTCTTCCATAAAAGTCTTGTATTCCTCATGGTAGGCTTCCAGTCCATAAAAGTTATCGGAGCAGGTCTTCTTGAAGTGAGTCTCCATGAAATTGCCGTTGAGCAGTACGATGTTGAGAACGCTCTTGATCAGCTCCTCGTAAAAATGGCGCAGGAAGCTTGAAACGAGGGCGAGGTGATAGAAGTATAGAAAAGGCGTGAAACCGTTCATTTCCAGCTTCTCGGAGAGACTGGCCGTGCAGACACCGACCCACTGGAAGTCGGGGAAATTCATTTTCAGGATATCCTCGATCTTCTTGTTGCGCCGTTCCTTCATGATTTTTTTTACCTGCAGCGTCACCCGTTTTTCCAGGACCTCGCAGTAGATCTTGTAGAGGTCGTAGCGCGTGTGGACGATGGAAGGACCGTAGGTAGGGTCGTTCTTGATGACCTGGATGAGAAGCGTGTTGAACTTCTTCATCATCAGTTCCTTCAGCGCCTCGATCAGCAGAATTACCGTGTTGGTGAGCTTCCCCTCGTCGTTGAGCACCGACATGTCGATCCGGACGTCGGTATCATTGGCAACCAGGGCGTCGCCGTTGACCAGCAGGGCGGTTTGCTGGAGTTTCTGGAAAACCGCGACGCTGTCCATCGACAGGTCGATCTGGAGAATGTTTTCCTCGAGGTCCTTGAGATAGGAAAGCAGCGCTTCCCCGGGAATGTCCATGAAACTCGGTGAGGAGGCGGGCGTGAAGTCCGAGTCGAAGCGCCGGAAAAGCTGGAGAAAATCGTACTCGGCGAGCCGCTGGAAATAGACGAGGTTCGTGTAGGAACGGTTGATCTGGTCGATTAATTCCTTGTCGATGGAGAAGAGATAGGCGTAAACAGCCTTGTTGACGGTATCCGTAGCGCTCTTCGCGTTGTCAAACTCGGCGAGGGTCCGCGCGAGCCCGTCTTCGCCGAACCGCGCATTCACTTCGTCGGAATTGATGCCGGCCATCTTCTCGAAGAACACCTCCACGGCGGCCCGCTTGATATTAGGATTGTCCCATATTTTAGGATCGCCCAGAGTGCGTTCGAAAAGCTGCCGGAAACCGATGAGCCGGAGGTAAAGGTCGTAGATCTTGTATGCGTAAAAGCGGGTGACGCGTCGGTTGGAGTAATTGTAAATAGGCGGCTTGATCTTGGAAAGTTCGCGGCCGATGAGCTTGATGATCTTGTTCATCTTGAATTTGTCGACCGACTCGATGCCGAAGATCTGCAGAAAGAACGCCAAGAGGCGCTCAAACAGCGTCAGCGAAATATCGAACGCGGGCTTTTGACGGCGCTCCTCACGCTTCTGATCCTCGCCCGCAGCCGACTCGCCGGCCATGTTCATGTTCTTCTGCGCCTTGGACAAGTCCTTCTGCATCTTCGCCTTCTCCTCGATGGAGAGGGTGAGAACTTTCGGATCGAGCGTGTTGTTGTCGAAGATTCCCTTCTTTTTGGCATCGTCGACGTTACTTTTGTCGTAAGGCATTTCGTTCCTCTGGGATTACCTTCGGAAAGGACCGTTTTCCCGGATGTCCTGCGCAGGCTGCTGGGACGCCGGGGGTTGTGGAGTGAATTGCCAGAGCGTCCGGTTGCCTTCGCGCTTGAGAAATTTCAAGGTTTCCAGCGGCACTTTTTTCTGGTGATGAAACTCGTCGGAAATGTAGACGTCTTTTTTGATGATGTTGAAGGACATCACCATATAGGACTTGTTTTCCGGCCCGGTAACGAGAGCGCCCTGTTCCGGGTATTTCCGGAGTTCCTCCTGGTAGAATGGCATCTCGTATGCGAGGCAGCACATGAGACGGCCGCAGACTCCGGTGAGTTTGCTCGAGTTGACGACGAACCCCTGGTCTTTGCCCATCTTGAGGTAGATGGAATTGATATGGCAATTGGAGCGGCGACAGCAGTTGATAACACCGCAAACGCCGTAGCCGCCGTCGAGCTTGGCCGCGTCGCGCACGCCTATCTGGCGCATCTCGATCCGAGTCTTGAAGAGTCCCGCAAGACGCTTCACCAGAACGCGGAAATCCACGCGGTTGTCGGCGGTGAAATTGAAGATCAGCTTTTTTCTCTGGAAGAGGAAGTGCACGTTGATCAGTTTCATTTCGAGATTGAGTTCATGGATTTCACTGCGCGCCTGCTCGAATATATGGGATTCTTCAACGCGAAGGGATTTATATTCCTTGACTTCCTCTTCGGCGGCCAGGCGGAGAATGCGCTGAGTATCGAAGAAAGAAGCGTCCGCCTGGGTGTCGATCGGGGCGGTTTCCATATGCACATCGTCGATTTCGGCCTCGCCGGAACCGTCGGCGGAAGCCGGTTTCTTGAGCTGGAATTTTTCGCGCGTGATTTCCTGCAGATCCGTGTAAGCGAGCCCCAAGTCTTCCCCGAAGCGCGTGGAAACGAGATACCATTTTCCCTTTTGCACTTCCATTCCATCCGGAACGAGATAGGGAATCACCATATTGTCGAACCAGGTTTTTATATTGCAAGCCCTATAGGTCATGGTTACTCCTCTGGAACCATCCGGCGGATTTCGCCGGGGAATATATCTCATTGATTATAACGCCGGAAGCGTTTTCCATCAAGTGAAATCGCATTCCGGCAATGATTCTCCTGACTCATTCCTGCTCCTTCTCCACTCCCGTGCTACGCGCGCTCGTAAAGAGGAAGAGTCATTATCCCGCTCATTACCGTAAATCATCAGCGGTGTTTTACGATTTCCCGCTTCGACAAGCTCAGCACGGCGACTCTTTGCGGGACGCAGCCCGGAAGGAGAGGCGATGTACTGTGAACTCAGTCGAAGCAGGGCCAGTGGGTGAGTCAATTGAGATTTGACTGAAACGGAGCGCTCATCGGGTAAAAGAAACGATCCCAGGAGTGACACATTTGTTTGTTGACGGTGTATCAATAAGCGAATGTCAATTCACCCGGAGGAAAATGATGAAATCACCAAAGAAGTTTCTGGGCGTTCCGTTTTTGTCTGCTTTAGTTCTGATGAACGCCGCCTGCGGTATGCTATCGACGATGGGGGACGGAGTGCTTTCAACAGTGACCCGCAGCGAATCTCCCTTCCAGTCGGTGGTCTTGGCGGGGACAGGAACGGTGACACTGGCGTATTCCACCAATCAGAGCGTTTCGATCAACGCGGAGGACAACCTGATTCCGCTGATTACTACCTCCGTCGATAACGGCGCGCTCACCATTTCGGAGAACAACATCTGGGCAACCAAGCCCATCCATTACACAGTCGCCGTCGCCAGCTTGAGCGCGGTTACCCTTGCCGGCTCCGGGAATATCGTCTTTCAGAACACGTTTACGAACGGCGATATCAGCGTCAACCTGACCGGTTCCGGAGGTGTCACCGCGAATGTCCAAGCGACCAGCTTCGAAATTCTGCTTTCGGGATCCGGCAATGTAACAGCTAATGGTGCCGCCGCTTCCGAAAAGCTGACTATTACCGGATCGGGATCGGCCAACTTATCGGGGATTTCCGCGACCAACGGAACGGTCTCGATCATGGGTTCGGGCGGATGCAAGGCCTGGATTTCGGGAAACGCTGCCATCTCGATTTCCGGTAGCGGATCGGTTTCGCTGATTTCTTCGCCGTCAAACCTCACGCAAACCATTCTCGGCTCGGGAACCGTGAGCGTCGCGTCGGGTAAATAGATCCTTTTCCCTTACGGACAAAGCGGGATTGGCCCGAAAGGTCATTTTATCACAATGGACACGAAGAACTCAAAGCAACGTACGATAGAATTCATTGTGAACTTTGTGTACTCCATTGAGAAATGGAGATTTTCGGCTCCTTTTGGAGCAGTCCCGCGCTGTCCCGTTTTCCGGAAGTTTCAATGCGGATCGCTTTTTCCCCCCGTCTCGTCCATCACAATCTCGCCCGTTTCGTCCGAACGTCGAAACCGGCCGCCGGGGATTTCCTTTGCAACGGTCAGCAGGGCTTTCCCGATAACGATCCGGCTGCCGGGGTAAAAGTGTTCCCGGACCACGATGAAGGGCGCCTCCTTCGGAGCGAAACGCTTTTCGATTTCCGCGATTTCCTGTTTCACGGCGGCGAGATTCTTCTGGAATTCGGATAATTCGCTGAGAAGCGTAAGACAGAATTTACGGCGTTCCTCGCCCATTTCGGCGATGCGGGCCTTCGGATCTTCCAGGAAACTCGGCCCGAAGGACGAGGTAATACGGTTCAGGACCGTATCCAGAGGTTCTTTAGCGGCATCGAAACGCTCGCGTGCAGCGGCCATTTCCCTGTCCATGTCGATGCTTTTCCCCGCGATCAGCGTAGTCGGCGTTTCCTGGTGACTTCCCGCGCTGAGGGTCTCGACACTGAGGAGGGCGCAAACTTCCCCGCCGATGATTTTCCCGGGCTTGCCCAGGACGAGGACGCGATCGTCGGAAAGGACACGGCTGCCCATGATTTCGGCTTCCACGACCACCTTTTTCCGGGCCTCGACATGGGAATTCATGATGAATTTCGCCTGGATCCCGCCTTCCGCCCGTACGTACGAACCGCCATGGCCGGAAATTCCCATGATGACGGTCACGTTCCCGCCCGCTTCGAGCTTCGCGTCCTCGATGTCCTGCTTCACCACGATATCGCCCGCCGCGCGGATCGAAAAATCGGGATGTACGCGACCTTCCACGATCACCGAACCGTTAAAGTCGATGTTACCCGTGTTGAAATCCACATCGCCGGGGAGGGTGAGCACCGGTTTGACCGATAACGCGTCTTTTTCCATCACTAGGCAGCCGTCGATGTTGGCGACGAAGATGTTTCCGTCGGTCACCGATGCGACGAGGTTTTCCCCAGGCCGCGGCCCCGTAACGGTCTCCGTCAGCGGCGGAACTGCGTTTCCGAGGAGGTCCGTTCCCTCAACCGGATTGATTTCCGGATGGCGGCGAAGCAGGGGGGTTCCTGTCGCGATTTGGATGACGGTGCTCTGCTGGTGGAAATCGATCTTTCCGTTTTCGTCGATCCTGGTTTTTTGGCGCGACATATCTACCAGGAGTTCATAATACTCGGGACGCGCGTTCACGGTTTCCTGGGGGGATTGAGCGACCAGAAGGGGCGTGAGGTGCAGACTGCCGGGGTTAATATGAGAAAGAGAGGCCCGGATCTCTTCGTCCGGAAGGGATATCTTCAAGTGGTGTTTCTCGATAACGGAACGGATGTCGCCCGCATCGGGAAGCTTGCCGGAATTGGCGGGATGAACGTAGTAGTAAGCCTTCTGGCGGCGGTGGACGAGCTGGAAGGGCGAAGCCACCTCGACGCCTTTACTACGGTCGGCGATGACGAACCCGAAGCAGGTTGCAAACCACTTTTTCGATGCCGCTTCGAAGCGGACGCCGGCTGAGGTTTGAAAGGGCCGGAAAGGCGCAAGGAAGTGAAAGCGGTAGGCGCGGTCGGCCAGTGCCTGCGCGGTCGCAGGGCTATCCGCCTCGACGACTTGGGCCAGCATATCATTCGCTGCCGCGAAATTGTTGTGCCCCGAAAGCGCCTCGATCGTTTTGCCTCCGGCGTCCGGTTTCCGGACGAACATCCGGTCCAGGTGGGGGTCGAAGTAGAAGATCAGGTACTTCATGACATCCGCCTTTTTCTCGGGAATCGACCATCCATTCTCAATCGTATTATCGGATGCAAGGGCGAATTCTGCAAGAAACCGGGGCCACTCCTTTTATCCGGCATCCGGATTTTCAGAGACAAACCTGATGGAAAGATTCCACGAAGACCGTTAACCGATGAGTTACTTTTCCGCTTTAGAAGCGTTCTGCCTTCGGAAACAAAAAAGCCTGCCGGTTTTCACCGACAGGCTTTTTTCAGAAAAGGTAACCGGAATTAGATGCCGTTGACCGAGTAAACCGCATAGCCGCGGGGAGCGGCATAGACCGTCACCGTGCCGCTGCTGTTGCAATACTGGTTGTTGGGAGCATAGTTCTGCCCGCTGATGGTGGAGGACCAGGCGTAAGCCTTCAGTGTCTGGCCCTTCAGGTAGGAGTTGCCGGTGGTCACCGTGACTCCGCACCAGTTGGGATAAGCCGTTCCGTTCTCGTTGATGATCACGATGTAGCCGGGTTTCGAAGAAGAAGAACCGTAAACCCCATAGACCAGAACATGGTTGTCCTGATTCAGGATCTGGACGGACGGGGCGCCGTTCGCCAACTGACCGCGGCACCACACGAGCTGATTGATGCCGTTGCCCCAGCCCGCGGTTCCCGCGCCGCCGCCGGCAGCCAGGCCGTAGTTGAAGTAATCCTGCCAGTAGATGCAGGGATAGCCCTGGTAGGTGATGATGAACGCATAAGCCAGCATCGCGTCGGAAGTGGTCGGCTGGGTGTCATGGTTGTTGACGAAGGTGACCGCCTTGGTAGGCCATGTGGCAGCGAAAGATTGACCGGAGGAAACCCAACTGGCCATGTTGCCGCTGTTGCCGGTGGCATCGTTACAAGTGGTAGCCATCAGGAACGCGAGCGGGAAGTCGAAGGCCGAACTAACCTGACTGGCCGCATTGACCCAGTTGTTGATGTTTGCGACGCTGTCCCAGTATTCGGCGACAGCGAAGGGAGAACCGGTGTTGACGATGAAGTCATGCGTCATCCAGGCGTGGTAGCCTTTGCAGTA
>Ga0326727_10011146_pt1 | contig 21064 bp, 19 predicted proteins | sample MB2enrmetagenome_FD_207643 | JGI IMG/M metagenome (GOLD analysis project Ga0326727, IMG submission 207643) | Lab enriched peat soil microbial communities from McLean, Ithaca, NY, United States - MB29MY | ecosystem: Environmental > Terrestrial > Soil > Wetlands > Peat | place: USA: New York...
CGCTGCTTATCTTGGCAACACCCATCGCAAACATCTTCCTCATTGTGGTGGGGATCCTTCTCAGTTCACTCTGCTTTGCGACGATGGGGACTCTTTTTGCGGCATATCCGACCGAGAGTCCAGGGGATATCATTTCGATGGTGAACGTCGTCAGGTTTCCCCTCATATTCATCTCCGGCGTCTTCATCCCTATCGCGACACTACCTGCCGTCGGGCAGATGATCGCCTATATTTCGCCGCTCACGTACGCGAACGACCTCATCCAGGGCGGATACAACGGTAAAATGACGTTCCACCCGATTCTTGACGTCGCGATGCTCATCGTCTTCATCCTGATCTTCCAGTTAATTGCGAACTACCTGTACAGGAGATTCAACGACTGAGCGAGTCGAGCGGAGAAGAGGGCCGCGATGGAGATCGAATTGGGCGCGCCGTTCACACGTCCAAACGTGGCTACCCATCACGCTCTCGTTTGGACAGGCGAAGCCGACTGCGGGTCAGTTTAAACTGCATCTAACTGCGAATCACTCGTCGAACGTACTATGCAGCAGACGCACTACGTTCGACTCAACTGATTCCCGCGCTCGTGCTTGCCGATGCACACATTCACGGATTCAAAGTCGCTCTGCGGAGCATGCTGGCGTGCTCGCCGTTACACGCTGTGACGGGGACGTTGAGACGACACACCGATTTGCGGAAAAGTAACGGAACCCGCTGGCTGTGATGGGCGCACTGAGTGAGCGTTCAGAAGCGTATTATGCGTTAGAGTTATCGCCGAGTACCCGCAAACACGCCATCACAGAGAGCACGAAGTGCAGCCCATCCCATCCTTCACTCTCCGGCATGGGCGGCACGGAACTGCTGGCGATCGTTTGGAAGGCCACAGCGTGAAGCAAAAAGTCATCAAATTAAACGACGTCACGTGCATTCTCGGGAAGACCAACGTCGGTCTGTTCGAAAATCACCTAATCGACACAGCAGGTATTGACGCCTCGCTCGATCTTGAGGTGATTCTTATCACGCACGGACACGCCGATCATTTTGGGTGGGCGAGCACGCTCAAGAGACGCACGCAGGCGCTTGTGGTGGCTCCGAAAGAGGACGCGTTTCTGATCGAAATTCCAGAGGTGAACGTTCGGGGTATGTTCAGCTGGGCGCGTCCACCGGTCGAGATGACGACGCGATTCTTCCTCGGAGAGGCGTGTGCGGTCGATCGCTACACCGAAGACTATCCGTTCGAAGGAGCGATTGTCCCGTTGCCCTTGCCGGGTCACACGATGGGGCACACGGGCTATCTGTGCGACGGCGTGCTCTTTGCGGGGGACGCACTGTACCCGAAAGCGGTCTGGGAACGGCACAAGCTCCCTTACTCAATAGACGTCGAGCTCACGCGACGCTCGCTCAACGCGATCGAGAACACGGCGTTTGACTGGCTCGTTCCGAGCCACAGCCAGGTCATGTCAAAGGACGAGAGTGACGCCCAGATCGCGCTTCACCTAGGGCGGCTTGCTGAGATTGACGCTTTAATACTGCGACTTTTGGAGCGTGCCCGATCAACGGAAGATCTCATCTACGCTGTGCTCAAAGAGCTTGACGTGCAGGACAACCTCGCCCAGTACTGGCTCTCCGTCACGACCATAAAAGGTCACTTGAGTGGACTCGTCAGCACGTATAAAGTTGTGTACGACATTACCGATCACCGGGTGTACTGGAAGGCGAACGAATGAGTGCGCTCCTCTGCTCAAACGCCGTGTCGGACCTCGCGCACGGTTTTCGAATTTTTTTAGAGGTGGCATCGTGTCGCCGTACGAATCAAGACGATGTGAGACGGGGGCCGGAATGATGGGTGGCAGCCGAGGGGTACCGCTCGCGCGCGTAGACGTGAGCCTGCCGGCTGTCTCCGAAACAGTCCGAGCGCTTGGCCGATACGTGGCGCCTTCAACAAGTCCTTTCCTCTGATACAACAACTAAAGCGAAGGTTGATGCTATGGCGAATTTTGAAGACTGCGTGCGCTTTGCTAATCAGCACATGATCTGCTCAGTCGCTACGTGTGATCGCGAGCGGCCACGGGTCCGGATGCTCGGGATGTGGTTTGCGGATACACGGGGCTTCTATTTCTCTACGGTGACCACGAAAAAGCTATTTCGAGAGCTTACAGCAAATCGGAGGGCTGAGGTGTGCTTTTATGTCCCGCCAAGAGGCCCGCTTGGCCAGGAGGGCTCAACGGACATCGGAACGATGATGCGAGCGTCAGGCGACGTGGTTTTTCTTGACGACGCGAACCTCAAGGAGCGCCTTTTAGCAGAGCGACCGTTCCTGCGTCCTCAGGCCGACGATCAGGTCATATTCCGGATCCAAAACGGCGAGGCGACGTTCTGGACGTCTGCAGACAGTGGGCGCGAATCAGCCCTTGAGCGAATCCGTTTTTGAAACGGGAGCTACGTCCTCTTCTCCCTGAGCTAGGTTCCCAAGTCCTGCTCGGCCTTTTGAGGGCAACTCGTATCCCGGCGGGAGTCTGCGATAAAGACTAAGGTTTGAGTGGCTCGGCACGGGTGAGGCGCTTTGTCTGGTGCGTGATGGGCTTTTCGAGGTCGCCCCATCTTGCTCCCGGGCTGTTGCCAGACGAATCCTGCTTAGTCGGGCGTCGAAAGCGCTGCTGGGTACGCTGAGCTGGCCAGCAGAAGGGGCCCTTCGTCGTTTACCCTACAGTGGCTCGCAATTGCGTGCCGAACCGCACAACTTCGTCCTTGTTCCGACTGTCCACAACGTCGTATCGCTTCCCGAGCCGTCCAAAAAAGTCCTCCATGGTGTGCCGATCGTGCTCCGAGAGGACGTTTATATCGAAATAACCGCCAAAGATCCCCACCGCGAGGACCCCGGGTGGTGCGAACTCACGGAGCTCTTCGACGTACGTCTCGCTCTTGGTCGTGAGAAGTTTGTCGTACACGAAGAAGAGCGCTACGTTTTTTCGACTCAGCGCTTCGCGGTGATCGTGCAAGAACTGTGTGACGCTCGCAAGTGGCTCGTCAGTGTAGATCGGTGCTCCGACTACGATAAGGTCGTAATCCAAGCTCGTAACGTCTGCGACTTTCGCGATAACGCAGTCACCTGCGATGGCCTCACACAACCAGCGTGCGATCGTCGTGGTCGTCCCGTATTTCGTGTCGTACGCGATCAAGGTCTTCATGCGTTATCCCTTCACGGATCGTATCGATAAAAAGCTTCGTATACGGTCACGCGTGCGGCCTCAAAAACGTCCGCTATTTAAATCACCTCGTCCGCAAGGTGTTCCGTGCCTTCTATTTTTTTTGAAGGAGGATTAGTGTGGTGCACGTCGCGGGCGTTCCATCCCGATCGTAGGACGTTTCACCGAGGTGGAAGCTATTTTTCGCCTTTGACTTCCTTGCCCTTATAGTACTCTTCCTTCTTTTTTTCCAGTTTGCCCTTTACTTCCTTGCTTTTGTAGTACTCTTCCTTTTTCTCTTCCATGGGACACCCCCGATATAGGTCGATCCAGGTTTATACACACACGATGACCCCGAGAACTCTGTGGTACATGCCGTGCTGTATGGCTCCTCTCATATAATTGGAGTCCGACTCAATATACTTGCCGTATGCGCAGTTCGCGAGGCGCTGACACTGCAGATTTACAACACGTCACCAATCACTTTATAGGAGGCACTGCCACATACAGTCGATGAAACGTGTTGACATCATTAAACTGATCGTCTCTGTCGCGGTGCCTCTGTTAGCGGGTTTGGGCTCAACAGTTTTTACCATCAGCTCTCTCTCAACGTGGTACGCCGCGCTCAACAAGCCATGGTTCAATCCCCCGAACGCGGTTTTCGGGCCTGTCTGGACGATTCTCTATATCTTGATGGGTCTGGCGTTGTTCCTCATATGGCGATCGCCTCAAAATCGAACACGAGACATCGGGATCGCTCTCTTCGCTGCACAGCTCGCTGTCAACGTCATCTGGACGGTAGGCTTTTTCGGACTGCAGAACATACTATATGGCCTTATTGCCATCGCGCCGTTGTGGATACTGATCGCTGCCACCATCTATCAGTTCTACAAGGTGGACCGGCGGGCGTCGTACCTGCTCGTGCCCTACATCGTGTGGGTGACCATCGCCACCGCCTTGAACGCGTCGGTCTACCTGCTCAACCGGTGACGCGCGTCAGAGGCGCACAATAGCCTTGTACCGTCGTGGCTGAATCACGGGTGTACCGTGAATGCAGGAACAGCTCCCGCGCGTAGATCGGACAGCTCAGGCATCCCTTTAGGTGTCGTTTCGCTCGTACCGGCGGCGCGCATCCCCGCGCAGATGTGCGCTTGACAGTGAGTCAGGTCGAGCGACCGAAACGTCAGTGTGAGTTGTCGGAACGCTTACGCGCATCCCTCGTGTTTTTTACCCGGTTCTCGCGTTTTCCCGTTGTGGGCGCGTTAGCAGAGCGTCGCGCAGCATGGCCGTTGATCGGCCGTTAGCGTACACCGCGAGGTCAGCGCAGGCCGGCGCTATCGCGCTCCATCTGGTTATACAGCGTTTTTACCTCTGAATGCAAATCGTCCAAACGATGCTCGAGCTTGGAGACGCGCTCTTTCAAGTCATTCATTTCCTTTTCATAGTCCATTTCTATCTCGAACCTCCTTTTTATGCGGATGAGGCCTCGATCACGGCCAACCCAGTAGAAGATGACTTAGGCGATATAAAGCCGCTGTCCTGAAAAATGCTAATGACCGGCGATCATTAGCTTGACACCGTCAGCGCCACTGAAACGACGAGACGTTCTAGGGGCCGGATTCTGCATCCTCTGATGTCCCCCGTGCACTACTCTTCGGTCGGGAGTTAACAGCTACGTGCCGCCCTTGGGTCGCGATTCCTTACGGCTGGGTCGGTCGTCTTCGCGCCGCGGAGCCGCAGGCGTCGCAGTTTCCCGCGGTCTGGCCTCTGGTGGTGGTGTGGGTTCTGGGCGCACAGGCTTGGCAGTGCGAGCGTCTAGTACCATCTCGCGTTCAGGTCGGGCCGCTTCTGGGCGCACAGGCTTGGCAGTGCGAGCGTCTAATACCATCTCGCGTTCAGGTCGGGCCGCTTCGCGCCTATCGATAACCGCCAGGTTCGCCCGTCGCAATACCCAAATGGCCAGGAAAAATACGGTTATAAGGCCGATGCCGAAGATCAGCGAGTACGCGGTGATGCCGCCTGTTGCGGCGACGAGGAATGGAACATAGCCAAAAACTAGTCCGAAGGCGATGACGATCGTGAGACTTAGCCCGATCGACAGCGCGAGTCGCTCGGTGATCTCGAGCTCGTTGAACCTGGGGAATGCCGCAAGCGACATGGCAAATCCCGGCACGACGAGCACATAGATGAACGCGAGGACGAGTTGGAGTATGTTTGACACGAGTGTGGTACGACGCTCAGTTACGGGAGCGTCTCGACGAAAAGTACGACGTTCTTAAATCGATTCTGTAAGCGAAAGAGCTTAAGTCTTTCTAGGTGTGAAAGTTAGGGCGTATCGTAGCGATCAAAAAAGCCTCAATCCCGCGCGTCTCCTCCTGCCGCGAAAAGCTTTCATCGCGCGGAATCCGGCCCTAACCGTTTCACAGTCTGCTTCCTATGCCCGCTTTTCAACAATCAGAAGCACAATCACGACAAGCTGCAAAACAATGCCCGCACTCTCAAGGTAACTAAACCCGTGAGACACTTGGTGGTATGCGCTGAATATTACCGAAATGAGCAGCAGTATGATCGCGACCAACTTGGTATGCATCCTCATCTCTCTCACACCTCCCGCCGGCCTATCGCTGTCAACAAGCGCTCCGACGAGGAATAGTTGGCGCCCCCATTATAAAACGTTTCGGAGCGCGGACGAGCTTACGCCGACCTTAGCGATGCCGCGCGTTCTTTTTTGTGTGGCGAGAGCTTACGTGGGAACGTTTAAGACACCACCATCGCACACGTCCTACGCGCTGTGCAGCTTCGTGGCGAGCATCACCACTTTTTTCGCCAAACCCCTGCACTCCTGAGCGGCCTGGTCGTCAGGCGCCCCGGTGGCTACAGCGCCAAAGTGCCCCCCGGAGGAGATAGGGTCGCCGCACACGACCATGCCGTGCACGATGAACGCCTGCAGAAGTGCCATAACGGTGGTTTCCCTCCCTCCTGCACGGTGTCCTGAGCTGACGAAGGCAGCGCCGACCTTGTTTTCCAGTTGCCTCCTGACACTGACCGAGTCTTCGATGAACTTCTTGATCTCGCTTGCCGGCAGGCCGAAGTACACGGGTGAGCCGATAACGATCCCGTCGGCCCAAACAAGGTCATCGTTTGACGCATCGGCCACCGCTTTGAGTCTGACCACGGCGCCTTCTTCGCCCGCCTCGTCGGCGATTGTCTCTGCCATTGTCTTGGTATTCCCGGTGCGCGAATAGTAGACCACTAGCACATTAACCATGATGCCATCCTCAGAGCAAATGGCACGACGATGGCTCTTTAATCTTACGGGTCTTTCGGCACGTTCTCGCCCGTCGTTACGCGATCTTTGGAAGGGATGCGATGCAGTCAGCGCTTTGTTTACGGGTATCCGGGCACGCTTCGCGCATCGCGCCGTGAACAACGGTCACGTCAAAGTCGAAGAGTTCGCGTCCACACGATCGCGACGAGAAGAACGACCACGCAGATGGTGCGGCTGAAAGATTTTTAAGGAAGTGCTGCTCCAGTTTAGAACTCGCAGGGTGTCCGGGCGTGCGGTGCGGATCCGCAGTGGCGCGCGGCAGCACCTGCGATGTGTGCGCCACCGGCAGCCACGAACGCGCAGCGGAACGAACAGTCGAGCGCGTGAATCTCCATTCGCCGCAAGACTGCCCGGAGGCCATAATCCCCTATAGCAAGCTCACAGGGAGAAGGTTCGAATTCGAAGACCCTTCCGGACGTCGAGACCTGAAAAAATCGCAGCAAGGAGGACCTTAGTAAAGGCTCACGTCAGAAGCAGGATTTCGGTTTACCGCACTTTCTAACGGTGTCGTGGGCACTGAGGACTGCCGTATGATCTCGGGTTTTGGCGCCTATTTGCCGCGTTCAGGGCGTTTAACGTACGCGCAACCCGGGTTGTGCTTGATTAATGAAGGCTTGGGCCCGCTCGCGAGGCAGAGGGGACACATATACCGCTCTTCGTTGTCGGGCGCTAGTTCTGTGCGAATTCGATCGTTGTTTACCCAAAAACTGACATCCATGTCGAGCCTGCCTCACTCTCGCTTATCTGGCCTCTCTATAAGCAATCGGAGACCCCTTTAGGATATATATATATCTTTATATTTGATCTTGGAAGGAGTAAAAGGCGAAGAGAGGTCAGCTTTGCCCTTTAATCGCTCCGCAATCATATTTTTGTGAAGTGTAGCAGCGAGCGGATTACGATCGTTACGCGTATCGCACGCTGGCCGGGGGCAATCGATCTGCGCGCACATGATAAGCGTTTAAAGCGCGAAGCCGTCGCACGCGGTGTTTCGCTGCTGCGCGAGTTTTGACGATTCGCTAGTGCCGTCGCGACGATTTATGAGACGACGTATAACGGTGCGCTCGCTTAGACGGGCAGTAGGCTGCGGCTACCGTGCTGAAAAATAGGCTGTGCAGCGGAGCTTCCGATCATTTCACGTTGAGACTGCCTAGTAGCTGGTCGCACGCGCACGACGAAGTGGCTCTTACCCCGTGCTGCTGATGTAATTCGGCGCCCCCCCTTTTTGCATGGGCCCTCTTTGTCGCCTTCCGCAGGGGGTATCTCGCTCTCCATCTCCTCCTCAATCTTGTCGTGACGCTCGTCGGCATTGTGGTAAGTCTTATCCCGCGTGACTCAGCCCTACGACGTAGCATAACGCGCATCGTTGCTACTCTGCCGTCCCCCGGCACGGTCAGACGTTATGAGACTCAGAAGCTCTTATGAGGAACCACGTCGCATAGCGAAGTTAGAACAGGCAGAAACGCGATCTTTTGGGTGATCACGACGCATAGCTTGCATTCCGGGGGGAAGTGATACGTGCTCGTCCTCAGCATTAACATCTTTGAGACGCTTAGCAACTTTGTCATCGCCGTCGTCGAGCGGCTCGGCTATGGAGGCGTGTTCGTCGGGATGACGCTTGAGAGTACCGGCTTGCCGCTGCCGAGCGAGATCATCATGGCCTTCGCCGGGTACCTCGTCTGGGAAGGGCGACTTACCCTTCTCGGCATCACCCTTGCCGGTACGCTCGGCTGCCTGGCCGGCTCCCTCATTGCCTACGGCATCGGCGCGTACGGCGGCAGACCGCTGCTCGAACGCTACGGCAAATACGTGTTCATACGCGCGAGCGAGCTTGACCGCGGCGAGCAGTGGTTTGCAAAGCACGGGGAAAGCGCCGTTTTCATCAGTCGGCTGCTTCCCGTCGTCCGCACGTACATCTCCTTTCCCGCCGGCATCGTCCGGATGGACGTGAAGCGATTCTCTGTGTATACCGCGCTGGGGTCGCTTCCGTTCTGCTTTGTCTTCGCGTACGTGGGCGTCATGCTCGGGCCCCACTGGGAGCATATCAGGGGGCTATTCAGGTACGTCAATATCGCGGTCATCGTGGGGCTGGTGGTGCTTATCGGGTACCTCATCTACCGCAGGGCGTGGATCGTGGAACGTTTGGGTGACATAGGGAACCGATAACGAGAAAAGGGCAAACCTGCGAGAGCCGTGTTGTTAACGAGTCGCCAGTTGCTGCCTCTAGTGCTGCCCGATCAATTCAAACGCCGGCCTGTCTCAGTGACGGTGCGGGTTCCCCGGATTCACCTGTGAAAAAAAGCTCGGCAAGCTTCAATCTTGAAAAAAGCCCTAAAAACGGCGGATTAACCATTCAAAGCTGCTGAGCCTATTGGTTTTTATTTTTGTGAGTGATATTGCCTCAGTTTATAGAAATAATTGTTTTTTGCCAGCTGATTGAAGATTCGAGAGCAGAGAAACGAGCATCGAGCTTTTTTTGAATCTTCCCAACTTTGGGTTGCGCGGCGAGTTATCGTTCAACTGCGACTTGCACGAGGCGCTGATCTGATACGTCGACTTGTAGAGGGCGTGAGAGCAGAATTCACGCTTGCTTATCATAAAGTTCGGCTTTGATGTCTTCTATCTGACTTGTAATAGTCAGGGGCTCACCAGTGGTAGCGCTTCTTTCAACCGAGATTTCAAGGAGAGTGTTGATGGCTCTTCTGGCTTTTGGGCTGTTTGAGAGGAGGTCAAACCATTCATCTTGTTCTCGTTTGATCGTTTCCCAATCCTTTTCGTGCAGGTCTGCCATTTTGACGAGCGGAAGGAGTTGGGCGGCCATACCGACGATCGATACCAAAGTGCGGCCCTTGGCTACGGCCGTGCTTCGTCGGTCATTGACCACGAGATCGGCTGCTTCTTCTAACACTCTGAGCTGGTCGCGCGGTCGTTCAAGGTGGATGGAGCCATACGCTCCATTCTCGGGAACGTCTGCTCCATGGTCGGCGTGACGCTTCTCTAAGCTGCTAATCCTCGATTCGTGTTGGCTTGTGGTGATCCTCGATCTTTGTTGGTTCATTTGGATTGTCCTCGAGCGCGGCTATTCGGTGCTCGTGATTCGTGATCTCAATGACCCGCAGGCCGATTTCGATGGCCCGTAGTTTGATTCTCAGTTTGTCCGCAAGCGACAAGGAAGCGCTATCGGCGTTTCGCGCCTCGGCGACAACCTCGTTGACGAGGATGCGCATGTCTTCGGCGGTCTTGATTTCAAGGGAGGTTAGACGGTTGTCTATCCCTTTTTTTGTCCATCCCTGAGCCCGCACCTTGTGCTTGTATGCTTTGTCGTATGCGCGGCGCTGTTCAGGGTCGCTGAGGGGCATTTACAGACCTTCCGTGCTTTTTATGTCAGCTAATGTGCTTCTACAACGCTCTCCTTGGAGCCCGATCCTTTGGAGCACCGCACGCCGGCGCGAGGGGGCAACAAGTTTGTCGGTCGTAACCGATTTCGTATTCGTATGCGATTCCATTTTAATCACTAATTATCCATGGAAAAAAAAACCTATATAAAGTCGACCATCGGAAAACGCCACAGCGGGTTCCGTTGGAATTTATTATAATAAATGCGGGCGCCGGTGCTTCATGGTGGCACGACGCGACGGCATCTGATCACGACCGCGAGAAGTTGAGGTAAGGTAGACCATTGTGGCACTCCGGTGCTTCGGCACCTGTCAGCAGCTTTGCATGCGCCACGAGCGTTCAGATTTAGGTCCGAATTCTGAGGGCGCGAAAGCTGAAGAACACGTACCTCCGGTGCACGTGCCATTTTATCCCTTCCGACCTAACGTCGTTCGCTGAGCAGGGGCGACGTATCAGGTGGAACGAGTCGGCCGCGAACACCTACTACTACCGCACCACCTACGACGGCAACGCCACCCGCGCCAACGCGACAAGCATTACCTGCAACGTCACCGTCACCAAGATACCGACGGCTCTTACTGCCACCGCCCGGGCAAAAGCTACCGTCAACAATGTCTTTACCGTGCACGGAACGCTGACCCTGAACCCCACCCACACGGCCATCGGCAACGCGACCGTGGCCCTCCTCAAGTACAACGCCACGAGCAAGCAGTACGACATCACCCTCGCCACTACGAAGACAAACAACAGCGGCGGGGCCCTCGGCGCGTACACCTTCTCCGTGAAGGAGATGAAGGCGGGCACCTACTACTACGAGCTCACCTATGCGGGCACGGCAACGTTTACCCGAGACGAGCGCTCCAGTGATCGTGACGTAGCGAAGCATCAGGACGGTGTCCTGTTGTGCAGCTACCCCGGCCGTTGAATCGCAAGTTTAATAGTCAAGGTCACCAGCGTCACCCCATGAGGCGTTTTATATGGATGGGAAGGACGAGCGAGAGAAGGAAGAACAGGTCATCGCTCATAATGCTGCCACCGTGGCACGCTTCGTTGAGATGACGGTCAACGGTGCTTTTCGTGAGTTTGCATCAGAGTTAGAGAAGCGTGGGGAGGACGTGGCCCTTGATCTTTATGACCCGTCTGTCGGAGGCGAGCGCACGACCTTCAAGAGCTCCATCGTGCTTTACTACGAAGGAAAGGGAGAGCTTCGGTATCAGATCAGCTCTGTGGCCTCACCGGACGGCGGGCCTATATCGAAACATGTATCTGAACGCGAAAACAGCCCACGTGCGCACGACGCGCGCGCCTCTTCCTGAAGCGCTCGACACAATCACCAAGGACGGTATTATTGACAGCGTTCTGGCGGGGTATCAAAAAGTGAGGGCGTGACGCTGGGAACTGGCAGTCGAATCGCAGTTCGTGTAGGCCAGAGAGCCGGAGCAGAACGCTAGATATCGTTAAACGCGCGCGTGCTTCACCGCTGCGAGAGTCGAACCAGTAAGCGGAAGTCGTTCTCCTTGGTGAACCCGCGTCGACACCGGCTCTCCCCGTAACAAGGCTTTTTTGTGGTTCGCAGCTCCAGCCCTTGACCGGGGCGCGCTTCGAATGGCAAAGACTCATTACTCACCGCGGCTTACCTCTCAGATATAAAGAAAAGGAGGTGGAACGATCGAAGAAGACAAATGTGATCAGTGCGGCACGGAGACCTCTCCTGGTGCCGAATACTGCGTGCGCTGTGGCGCGCAGCTGAAACTGCAGCCTCCTCTGCAAGAGCCTCCGCCAGCGCAGCCGTCCTACGCTCCCTCACCGGCGTATCCAGCCCCGCCGTACGCTTCGCCTGCGGAGTCGCCATACCAGGGCGTCGCCATCCGCTTTGTCGCCATCCTCATTGATACCATCATTATCGCCATCATCTCGGGGGTCCTCGCGTTCCCGTTCCGGACGCCGTTCATCTCAATTACGAACGTCACGGGAACCCCCAGCATCACGTCCGCGCCCAATCCGTTGGCATGGGTCGGAGGAGTGATCTCGCTGCTCGTGTTTTTCCTGTACTTCATACTGCTCGAAGGGGCGTATGGCCAGACGGTCGGAAAGATGGCCGTCAAGATCAAAGTCGTGCGCGAGGACGGGACGAAGATCGATTATGCGGACTCGACGGTGCGCAACGTGCTGCGGATCATTGACCTCATTCCGTTCGTTGTTCCGTACCTGCTCGGCGCGATCCTCATCTGGTCATCGGATCGAAAGCAGCGCCTTGGCGATCGCGCGGGACACACCGTAGTCGTAAAAGCGTGAGGGACTGCTCCCCACGCTTCCCCTCTTTTTTCGAGCGCGGTTTTGAAGGGTATGGTGACGGTGAGTGCGTGCCGCCTCGAACCTTCATTACGCTAACGAGCGACCTGTTACGGCGAGTGTCGCGTCGTCGCGGGTGCGCTGTTATTGCCTTGGCGTTGTCATTCTGGAACTATTTTGACTCTTTTTACCAACGCGAATCACATCACTTAAATAATTGAAATTATCTCTGTTACGTGATTTTTAACGGATTGGGCAATTTGACGCTTGCGAACTGAGCAGCATACGGGCAAATCAGGCGTGACAAAAGGAGGGGAATCACTGATGCCCCTGGAGAACGAGGCGCAGCGAACGGGCGAGGCAATGGAGACCCTAGCGGTCGTCATTCCGACATTGAACGAGGAACGCTCGATCGGGAAGGTCATCGATAGCGTGCCGGTCGCCGATCTCCTGGAGAACGGGCTTGAAACTGCCGTATACGTGATCGACGGCCAATCTACCGATGGCACGAGGGAGATCGCCGCTGAAAAAGGTGCCCAACCCATACTCGAAGAACGGCGGGGAAAGGGTTCGGCCATTCAAACGGCATTTAAGTTCATCACCGCCGACTATGTGATTATGGTTGACGGGGACGATACGTACCCGATCGAAATGGCGACGGAGATGACGCGCCTACTTAAGCACTACGACGTCGTGATCGGATCGCGGCTCAAGGGTACCATAGAGCCCGGAGCCATGACCAGGCTCAACGTCGTGGGGAACGTCCTCCTCTCGCTCCTCGCGCGGGCGCTGTTTGGCGTGCACATCAGCGACGTGTGTACCGGATTATGGGGCTTCAGACGCGATGCGATGGGGCGCCTTGAGCTCGTCGCGTCCGGCTTCGAACTCGAGGTCGACATGTTCGCCGAATGCGCGAGGAAGGGCTTGCGCATCGCGGAGATCCCGATCACGTATCGCGCACGTGAGGATCGAGCGAAGCTCGCGTCGGTCAGGGACGGGTTGAGGATAGGCGGGCACTTGCTGAGGAAGCGCTTTGGCTCCGTGGGAGAGGAAACGCCTCAACTCACAGACTCAGTGTGACGAGCACGAGTAATCTTGGCGCCGCTTTGTTGACGAGCAGCCTGTTGCTGCCTCTATTGCTACTCGATCAATTCAAACGCGGCCTGTCTCAGCGACGGTGCGGGATCCCCGGAGCCACCGCTGTGACAAAAGAAGCTCTGCAAAGCTTCAATCTAGAAAAAAAGCCGAATTCTGAGTGCGCGAAAGCGGAAGATCACGTACCGCTGTGCACGTGCAATTTTATCCCTTCCGACCTAAGGTCGTTCGCTGAGCAGTAGGGGCGATGTATCAGGTGGAACGAGTCGAGTCGCGCGTATATCCTCACTAACGTCGCAGGGGCGTCGTCTGTTTATGCGAGTACAGCCGGTGTCTGATCTTCTCAATAGCGGGAATCCCCGGGGCACGCTCGAAACACGGAAGATACACGGAGTATGATTAGCGGGGCTCTTGTCATAGTCAGTCTTTTTCGGCATGCTGAGGTTCGTACAGTTTTTGGTAGGGGGCATCCTCATTCTGATGCGAAAAAGGAGCAGGCCGTAGCGCTGCCGGTGCACGTCGAGTACTCGACCTCTGGGTATCGATCTCTCGTGGCCGACCCTCGGCGGGGGTTACGCTGAAAGGTTTTTCAAGCGCTAGTTTGACGGCCTTAGTTTGGCGATCGTGGGTCGCCCCCCCAGGCCTCGCTTTTGTGCACGGCGCCCTCGCCCTTCCGGTCTTCTGGTGCGCGTCGTGAGGGAATTCGTCGACTTCACGACACCGGTAGCGTTGAGCCCCGGTTTTTCCGCCGCAAATGTCGAAAAGACGCGCGCAGATGGAAACGATTAAGTGTGTTCATCCCGTTTGTACCTCACTGAAATAATATAGTTAGGGAGATAAAAATGAAAAAAACTGTAGCGGCGAGTTTGATTGTCGTAATCTCACTCGCATTAGCGGTCGTTTGTGCGGGGTGTACCTCGTCGACGACGCCAAGCCCGAGCCCAACGACAACGGCCGTTAGTAGCGCGACGGTCGCTAGTGACGCGGCAGCCGCGCTTGGTGTTAACGCAAGCGACGCAACCAACCTCACCGTCGCGCAAGGGGTGAATTTTACGATCCAGCTACAATCGAATCCATCGACAGGCTACCAGTGGAAGCCGACCTACAACAGCTCTTCCATAACGTTGGTCAATCAGACGTACATGGCCAGCAACACGTCACTGCTTGGGGCGCCCGGCGCAGACGTGTTCACCTTCCAGGGAACTCAGACGGGAACCAGCGTCATCACGTTCAACTACGTAAGCCCGGCGAACCAAACGACAAACAGCGTGCACTTCACGATAGACTGTACAACGCTCGTTTCGTATAGTGTGAACGGGGTAGTAGTCTCAAATGGCACGGACTTTACGATCGCGCTGCAATCGAATCCGTCGACCGGCTACCACTGGGAGCTGACCGTCTATGACAACGCTACCCTTAAGTTGGTCAATCAGACGTACGTGAGCAACACCACCTCGAGCGCCGTTGTTGGGGCGGGCGGCACCGACCTGTTCACCTTCCAGGCGACTCAAGCGGGAGGTGGGGGCATCTTGTTCAGCGAGATAAGCCCAGCGAACGAAACAACAAACGCCGTCATTTATTCGGTGGTCATCCAGTCGTAGGGGTGGTGACCCCTCTCTTTTTTTATTTTATCGTTTTCAGCGCTCGTCTGGTCGTAGCATTAACGGGTAATGACTAACGTGGTGTGCGCATAGCGGCGCTGCACGCGTAATCGTTATGATTCGGGTTCCGCGACTAACCATAAACCGCCAACCAGTCATCCTCGAAACGCTGCTGCTTTGCGTATGACGTATACAGGTACGTAACGGAAAGCGGGGCCGAATGCTCGCGCGCTTCAAAGGCTAACGCAAAAAGCTTATTTCGTGTGCTGCTTGCGACAGCATCCCAACGCGAACCGCCATCCCTGTCCGGGACACTTTGCGAGCAAACACTCCTCAAGCAGTTCGGGATCGTAAAACCCTTGGTCGATCTGTTCTTCGGTATTGCGTCGGATGCCGAAGAGACGGCCATCCTCGTGCACTTCCAGCCCTTCAAACTGTCGCTGAAGATAGGGTATCAGGACCTCATCGCGCCACGTGGACGCAGGGTCGTTTTCCGTTGGGTGGTCTGCTTTCCATTGCTCGTATCGCATTCCGTCGACTTCCCATTGTATCGCTTCGCCGGCGCATCCTGCGATAAAACCCGCGATCTCGTCGTTTTCAATACGTATCGGCAGCGTCATGGTGTCGTACGTTGAGCGCAGACGGGCAAAAGTTTTGCCCCGTCATTTCGCTTTGATTCTGGTTGTTTTTTGCGCGCTGGCTAGCTGTGGAAAAAGGAGGCGCCTCTAGTTGCGTTACTCCCCGGCCCATATTTCACGTTGCTGGGAGAGGCTGCGAACGGGAGGCTTACGCGGTACGCACGGAGAGGATGGTGGAGCTGAGGACCCTGAAGGCACTTCCTCCTCGCGACGTTTCACGAGCTGTCCCATCAACGCGATCGCGTCGTTGTTTGTCTTGAACACTCAATAGAGAATATGCAGTCTTTGAACTCATTCTACTGGTTGCAGATGCTCCCTTTTTGTGGCGATGCCTCATATAACGCACGGCCAAGAACGTAACCGAAAGTCTACCACAATATTAACCACTTCTCAAAAAGTCCATGGTAAGTCGCAGTCCAGAAGGTCGCGCTGGCGCTGGATGGGGCTCAGACCAGATTAGCCGGTCGAGATGAGGCAGTGGGTCGGTACGTCATGTCATCGAGTAAAAATTATTAAATTAATTGTATAGTAACTAGTTGCGGGATCGACTTTCAGGAAACGGTACGCTTCGGCACGCATATCGGTCGCGAAAGGCTCACTAAAGTCCTTTTTTCAGGCGTTGTGTGCTGCTGCCAACGATGCTCTCGGTATGTCGTGGTGTATCGGGTAGCAAACGCGCTGTCGCCACAGCATCATCTTTCAGGGGGCGTATGAGTCTAAAAAAATGGCGGGGACTCACCTTGGTGTTATGCGGCATCGTCAGCGGCTGGCTGCTGAACGTCGCGAACAAACGTTCTATCGATAGCCGCGAGTGCAAAATCGCAGCACTATGGCAAAGGCAGCACAACCTTTATAGCGCAAGCGCTTAGATATGCGTGGCAAAAAATGCCGATCGATGGGCGTTGGCGCCGATTAACGCCTGTGGCCGGGTGATGATGCGAGCAAACGTGCCTGCGACTGAAGAAAACCGCGCGAGATGCCGGTGCGCGGCAGTATGCGTGACGTACGACGCAAGCGAACTGACGGGCGTAATGTACTGTTCGACCGGCGCGAGTGGGGACGCGGCGCAGATGCAGGGATGTAAGTGCCCGTTGTGCCCGGTCGGGACCGAATACAACCTGAAACAAACGTATTATTGTAGAATTTAGCCTTCCGCCACTTGGAAGTAGGTCCAGCGGCCCACGCTTTCGAAGGTGAGCACAATCACACGATCTTAGGGTGATTGCTAACGGAAGGCGTCTGTCAGCGTGCCGCACGTTGCGCGATTTTGTCTCTCGGGAAGAGATTTTGCAGTTACTCGAATAACCACTCCTTTTTTTCAATGATGCACTGTAAGAGGAATTTGGTGCAACGAAGGCGAGCGAGCGCTCCTGAGAGTCTCGTCGGTCGTCGTGCGCTGTCTGATGGGCCGCTGTATTTCTGACTCAATAGTCGCTGGCCTTCGCAACCGCGAAACTGCGTCGCAGCTTACATATATCTAGTGTTTGAACGCAGCTCGCAATCGGGCGTGATCAGGGGGAAGGAGTCCCTCGAGCGTGCCTTACTGATGGAAGGGTCTCGCGGTATCGTTCGCCGCGTATGCGGCGCTGGCCGAACGAGTTCTGACGCACAAGCAGTCAGTATTAAGGCGAGACCGCAATGTCGCGTCATATCAGGGCTGGCACCGAGCGAGATAGCTCGGACAGATGAGGAAAAGAAAGGGGGAAGAGCCCCCTCACCACGTGCGTTTCTGCGTATTCTAACTGACAACCACCGTAACCGCCGGACTTACGCATCCAGGATAGGTCGTCGTTCCGTCGAAGTCCGCCCTGATGTAGAAAGTGCCCGCGGCGCTGATGTACCCGTGGAAGCCGTAAGTGCCCGTGGCGTTGGTGGTATCGTTCGCGCTGATGGGGAACCAGTTTTGTGCGTCATACGACCCCTCGAGGTAGACGGGCTTGCCGACGAGGGCGGTCGAGGAGGTCCCGTTGTAAAACGTAAGGACGCCCGTGACGTTGAACGTCTGGTTGACCTTGGGAGTGGTGGTGTTCGCGGCGATGGTGAGGGTGGTCTGTTGTACGGTCACCCGTACGACGTTGCTCGTGGCGTTGGTGTAGGTGGTGTTGCCGGCATACGTGGTGCGGTAGAAGTAGACGCCCGCGGCGGTTTCGCTCCTGCTGAACGAGTAGCCGGCGGTGGCATTGGTGGTGTTGGTCGTGACGCTCGTCCACGTGGCGTTGTCGGTGGAGCGCTGCAGCGTTATCGTCGCGCCGGGGATGGCGGCGCTGCCTGCACGCAGCGTGCCGTTGACGGTGAAGTTCTGGGTAGCATTGGCAGAAGTCGTTGAGACGGTGGCATTCAACGTTGTTGTCGAAAGAGGCAATACCGTGATGCTCACCGTGGTGCTCGTGGTATTCGCGTAGGTGGCGTTGCCGTCGTAAGCGGTGCGGTAGTAGTAGGTGCCCGCGGCGGTTTCGTTCTTGCTGAACGAGTAGCCGCCCGTCGTGTTCGTCACGTTCGTGGTCACGTTCGTCCACGCCCCGCTCACGTTCTTCTGGAGGGTGACGGTGGCACCTGTGATAGGCGTGCCGGCGTTGAGCGTTCCGTTGACGGTGAAGTTCTGGCTAACGTAGGCGGTGGCCGTTGAGACGCTGGCATTCAACGTTGTCGAAAGAGGCGATACCGTGACGCTCACCGTGCTGCTCGTGGCGTTGGCGTAGGTGGCGTTGCCGTCGTAAGCGGTGCAGTAGTAGTAGGTGCCAGCGGCGGTTTCGTTCTTGCTGAACGAGTAGCCGCCGGCGGCATTGGTGGTGCTCGTCGTGACATTGGTCCACGTGGCGTTGTCGGTGGAGCGCTGCAGCGTTATCGTCGCGCCGGGGATGGCGGCGCTGCCTGCACGCAGCGTGCCGTTGACGGTGAAGTTCTGGGTAGCATTGGCAGAAGTCGTTGAGACTGCGGCATTCAACGTTGTCGCAAGAGGCGATACCGTGACGCTCACCGTGGTGCTCGTGGTATTCGCGTAGGTGGCGTTGCCGTTATAGGCGGTGCGGTAGTAGTAGGTGTTCGCAGCCGACTCGTTGTTACTGAACTGGTAGCTGCCGTTCGCAGCGGTCACGGTCGTTGTGACGTTGTTCCAGGTGCCGCTCACGTTCTTCTGGAGGGTGATAGTGGCGCCGGCGATCGCGTTGCCGTTCGGGTCGTTGAGCGTGCCGTTGACCGTGAAGTTCTGGTTGACAAACGTGACGGTCGGGGAGGCTGTGGCGGTGAGGGTGGCCGCGGTCTTGCCGATGGCGTAGAGGTTGCCGTCATTGCTCCCCACGTAGGCCACGCCGTTGACGACGGTGGGGGAGGAGTCCACAGCGCCCCCGGTCGGGTAGTTCCAGAGCTGCGCGCCGGTGGTAGCGTTGAGGGCGTAGACGTTGTGGTCATCGCTCCCCACGTAGACCACGCCGTTCGCGACGGCGGGGGAGGATTGCACCATGCCTCCGGTCTGGTAGCTCCAGAGCTGTGCGCCGGTGGTGGCGTCGAGGGCGTAGACGTTTTCGTTGTAGTCCCCCACGTAGACCACTCCGTTAACCACGGCGGGGGAAGATCTTAAGAAATCTCCGAGCGCGTTCATCCAGAGCTGTGCGCCGGTGGTAGCGTTAAAGGCGTAGAAGTTACCGTTCGTGTCCCCCACATAGACGACGTTGTTGACGACGGCGGGGGAGCATTCCACCTCGCCCGAGGTCGCGTTCATCCAGAGCTGTGCGCCGGTGGTAGCGTTAAAGGCGTAGACGACGCCACCACCAGTTGCTGCCATGCTCCCCACATAGACGACGTTGTTGACGACGGCGGGGGAGGAGAAATAGGGGTCTCCGGCCGTTATCTTCCAAAGCTGTGCGCCGGTGGTAGCGTTAAAGGCGTAGACGACGTCACCATAGTTGTTTGTGCTTGCGCTGTAGACGCCCGTGTTTTCCACATAGACGACGTTGTTGTCGACGGCGGGGGAGGAGAGCACGTTGCCTCCGCCCACGGTCGTGTTCATCCAGAGCTGTGCGCCGGTGGTAGCGTTGAAGGCGTAGACGTTACCGCTGTGGTCCCCCACGTAGACCACTCCGTTAACAACGGCGGGAGTGTCTCCCGAGCCCACGGTCGCTTTCATCCAGAGCTGTGCGCCGGTGGTAGCGTTAAAGGCGTAGACGTCGCCATAGCTCCCCACGTAGACCACGCCGTTAGCGACGGTGGGTGAGGAGTACCCTATGTTTAGATTCGAATTGCTCCATTTCAACTGATTGTTCGGCGTTGAGCCCGCGACCGCGCTGTAGTCGCCGGTGTGGGCTGCATTATACCGGAACTGCATCGTATCGTACTGCGCCGCAGCCGGAACGGCCACGAGGCCAGTGAAGAGCACAGCGATGAGAATTGTCGCTGCTACAAACGCAAATGAGGTGCGAACACGCATGGTATCACCATTGCAACTTAGAATATTTCACATAACTTGTCAATATTGTTCTGTTTATGTAACAATATATTGCGAGTCGAAGGGATGGTATGTTGCTTAAACTTTGCGGTTTGCTACGTTTGCGTTAATTGACGGTCCCGCAGGAAGCCGAATCCCGGGATCACCGCGCGCCGGCACTCACCCCGCCATCAGTATACCACGTGACCCGCCATTCGTCACAGGGCACCTCCAGCGCGCCTCGACAAAGACCGCGCGCACGCTCGCGCGTGGTTCAGCGGATCCTAAGTCTCTCACCGACGTGCCAGGTTTGCTCTTTTTTCCGTGAGTTCAAGGGGATTACATGGGCTGATGCGACGCTCGGGCTCGCATGTCACTTTTTTTCGACACGCTGTCGCAGTAAACGTAGGTTCAGCGGCCCACGCTCTCGAGGGTGAGCACGATAACAGTAGGAGCTGAACATAGGGTTGGTAGGGGTCAGCGCGGGTGTCGGTCAGTTTGCTGTAAGTGAGCGCGTGGAGTCGAGGATAAGCGCCTCGCACGCGGCCGCGGCGCACGTCAACTAGAGCGCGCACGCTCGTGCCTCAGTAGCTGCGGCTCTGGGCATTCGCCAGCACACGCGCCGGTCAGGGAGTGCGGACTTGGTTAGCGCAAGATTGTGACGAACTGAGCGTATGACTGCGTACCTAAGATTAGCAGCTAACTCGGCCGACCTGCCCGAACATGGATTGGTTCAAAAAAGTCGATTTAGGATCTGATCGAGGCGCTGCTTTGTGGAATCTCGGACGGCGCGAGAGAAGCGCATGTTCTGGGAATTCGACCGAAGTGACATCGAGGAGCGTTTGCAATGCTGTGAAATAGGGTAGGGCGCCAACATGCAATATTGTCAACACTCGGCAATACTGCCCGTAAATTGCTCTAAAACAACGAAAGTACCTACAAATCTCTTTTATAGTTTGAAAAAGACGTTGGTTGTGAGTTAGCTGAGCAGCCATTAAACTACCGCGCAGGGCGCGGCAAAAAAAGCGGCGGAAGCGCGAGAGAAAACCTGTGTCACACTTGAGTGTCACAAAGCCTTAAGCATAGTTATTCCACAGGGTAAAAGATGACTA
>Ga0326727_10011147_pt1 | contig 21064 bp, 15 predicted proteins | sample MB2enrmetagenome_FD_207643 | JGI IMG/M metagenome (GOLD analysis project Ga0326727, IMG submission 207643) | Lab enriched peat soil microbial communities from McLean, Ithaca, NY, United States - MB29MY | ecosystem: Environmental > Terrestrial > Soil > Wetlands > Peat | place: USA: New York...
GCCAGGCATTACCCGAAGGAGGGATGGACTATGTGTGGCGCGAGAGATATGCGGCGAGGGCCGGTTCCGAGCAAGACGGCGCGGCACGGGAGAGGAGCACCCTAGGCTCGATAGCCTAAAATGCAGCGGAGGGTTTTTCTCCGCTATGAATACAAATCTCCTCCGGTTAAGCCTGCGTTTTCAAGTTCTTTGCCTTGGGGTTCTGCTCACTGCTGCTCTTTCCCCGGCCCAGCCTCCCAACGATTACAAAAAAGCCACGGCCATGCTGCCGCCCGAAGCCCAAACCGTCGTCAACCGGCTGGGCAGCTTCCGCGAATTGCCCGACGGCGCCTGGAAGATGCACGCCGGTGACCTGCCCCACGCCGAGGATGTGGACCTCGACTCGAGCTCGTGGCAGGCAATTCCAACCGATCATAAGGCGCCCAATGAGGCGGTGTGGTTCCGGCAGACCTACCAGGTTCCCGACACGCTCAACGGCTACGATCTGACCGGCGCGCGCATCTGGTTTGAGTTCCACGCCTACGCTAACGGACCGATGCCCGAGATTCTCTACTTCAACGGCCGCCGTGTGGCGCTGGGCGACGACCTTGAGCCCATCGTGCTCTTCGACAAGGCCGAACCCGGCGATAAAGTCACCGTCGCCGTCAAGCTGCTGCATACGGTCGATCAGAAGACCATCCGCGGGGCCAGCCTGCGCATCGACTTTCCCGAGGGCCGGCCGAATCCCGAGGATCTGCGTGAGGAGTTTCTGGCCGCGGCCGAGCTCATTCCCTCGCTCGATGCCGCGACAGCAAGCGCCAACCAGGCCACGCTCTACGGCGCAATTGCTGCGGTCGATCTCAAGGCCCTTGATTCGCACGACCAGAAGGCCTTCGACTTGAGCCTCGCGTTGGCGCATACAAAACTCGCGGCGTTGCTGCCGCTCGAGCAGCAATACACCTTCCATCTCACCGGCAATTCGCACATCGACGCGGCCTGGCTCTGGCCCTGGACCGAGACCGTCGACGTGGTCAAGCGCACCTTCGGCACCGCGCTGCAGCTCATGTACGAGTACCCGCAGTACACCTACACGCAATCGGCCGCGGCCTACAACGAGTGGCTGGCGCAGAAGTATCCCGACATGAACGACGCGATCAAGCGGCGCATCAACGAGGGCCGATGGGAAGTGGTGGGCGGCATGTGGGTCGAGCCCGACCTCAACTTGCCCGACGGCGAATCGCTGGTGCGGCAACTGCTCGTCGGCAAGCGCTGGTACAAGCAGGCCTACGGCGTCGACGTAAAGATCGGCTGGAACCCCGACAGCTTCGGCTACACCTGGCAGCTCCCGCAAATCTACAAGAAGAGCGGCGTGGACTACTTCGTTACCCAGAAGATGACCTGGAACGACACCAACCAACTGCCCTTCAAGCTCTTCTGGTGGCAGTCGCCCGACGGCTCCAAAGTGCTGGCCTATTTCCCGCACGACTACGGGAACGACACGCTGAACCCGGTGCGGCTCTCTGACGATCTGGCCGTGGCGCGTGAGAGGTCGACCGGCCTCACCGGCATGATGGACCTCTACGGCATCGGCGACCACGGCGGCGGACCCACGCGCGCCATTCTCGACGAAGGCACCCACTGGACCGCGCCCGGCCACGTTACGCCGAAGTATGAGTTCGGCACCGCGCTGCCGTATTTCCAGTCGGTTGAAAAGCAGATTGCTCCGGAAAGCCCGACGTGGAACTACCAGTCGATTGCCAAGGGCTACACCGCTCCGCCCGCAGTCGATGGAAAGACGTCGATTCCGACGTGGGACTCGGAGCTTTACCTCGAATACCACCGCGGCGTCTTCACCACCCAGGCCATGCACAAGCACAACATGCGCACCTCCGAAGAAGAAGTGCTGAATGCCGAGAAGTGGTCTTCGCTGGCGTGGCTCGATGGACGCGCGTATCCCGGCGCCGAACTGACCGAAGACTGGAAGAAAGTTTTGTTCAACCAGTTCCACGATCTGGCCGCAGGCTCGGGCATCGGCGTCATCTACAAGGACGCGCAGAAGGACTACGACGTAGTCCGCTGGTCGACGAATGAGATTTCGGCGGGGGCGCAAGGACTCTTGGACGAGAAGATCGACACGCAGGACGGTGGCATTCCAATAGTCGTGTATAACCCGCTCGGGTGGGAGCGTTCGGGCACAGTTAAGGTGCGTATCCAGGCCGCGGCTGGTAAACCTTTTGAGGCCCCGCTACTCGTGTCGCATGTCCCAGCTATGGGATACAAGATCGAATATGTCGGCGGCAAAAAACGCACCGAATACTTTGGCGGCGCTTCACCAGTCGAAAGTGGCAACACGATCGCCCTGGACACTCGCCGCCTACATGTGGCCGTGGACAAGACGACCGGCTGCATCACCAGCCTCAAGACAGATGCCATCGAAACATTGGCTCCAGGCGCGTGCGGCAATCAGCTCCAGTTCTTCAAAGATACTCCGCGCGACTATGACGCGTGGAACGTTGACCCAGGCACGCTAGATGTCACACCATCAACGATCACAAATGCTGACTCGGTAGAAGTCATCAAGCCTTTCCTAAGTGCGGAGGTCATTCGAATCGCATATCACTGGCAAAATTCGAAGTTTGTGCAGATAATCTCGATCCCTGACGAAGCCGACTACGTCAACATCTCGAACGATTTCGACTGGCACGAAAAGCACGTTTTGCTCAAAGCCGCGTTCCCTCTGGCCGCGACCAGCAACTTCGCCACCTACGAAATCCCCTACGGCGAAATCGAGCGGCCCACCACGCGCGACAATAGCTGGGAAAAAGCCCAGTTTGAAGTACCCGCCATGCGCTGGGCCGATCTTTCCGGCGCTGGCCCCGACGGTAAAGTCCACGGCCTTTCCGTCATCAATAAAGACAAGTACGGCTACGACGCAGTAGGCAACGTGCTGCGCCTCACCCTGCTGCGTTCGCCCAAGGATCCAGATCCCGACGCCGACCAGGGCCATCATCACTTTGAGTACGCACTCTATCCCCACGCAGGAACGTGGAAAGAAGCGCTCACCGTGCGCCATGGCTGGGAGTACGATTACCCCCTCCAGGCCGTCGTCACCACCGCCCACGCTGGCTCGCTGCCGCCCTCGCACTCCTTTGCCTCGGTCACCCCAGACAATGTGGTGCTGACCGCGGTCAAGAAGGCCGAGGACGCCAACGGCCTCATCTTCCGCGTCTACGAGTGGGCAGGCAAAGACGCGACCGCCGAGTTCCACGTGCCGCCGGGCGCAACTTCAGCAACGGTCACCAACCTGATGGAGACGCCCGAGGGCGATCCGCTGCCCGTAACCGGCGACGTGGTCAAGGTCCCGATCCATCCGTACGAGATTCTGACGATAAGGGTGGATTATCCGAAGGGCGGACCGAAGTCGTGACTCGTGGTTCGTGAATCGTGATTCGTGGATCGTGAATCGCCAGCGCCCGAGGCTCGCGACCCACGGTTCACGAACCACGGTCCACGGTCCACGGCTCACGATCCACGTCCCACGTATTTGTTACTCTTGAACCAGCAAGGAGCCCAACCGATGAGCATCTCTTCCCCGTTTGTCGTCGTCCCGGTCATCGTCGCTGTATTCACCGCATGCATCCTGTTCGCCACCAGCACCAAAGAAGACGGCCATTCAGAAAAAGGCCACTGATTCGGCCTCAAATGCCGGGGTCTGGAAACCGCACAACGCGCTAATCCCGCCAGCCCCGCATTTTTCACCGCCGCAAGGCCTGTAGCGCCTGTCTCCTGACCCTCCGGGGCGTTATCCGGCCTTTCTATTTGCCGTGTCTGTCAATACCCTTCAGGTGGTAAAAAGTTCTCAATTGTCGAAGGGAACCCCGGCGGGCAATCAAGCGTATTAAACGCTGTGAGGAAGGCAAATATGGAGCTGAATCTGAAAAGCCTGAAAAATCGGCGCTTGGGCGCGGCGCTGATGGTGCTGGCGCTCGCGGCATTCGCCACCGGTTGCCGGGTTCATGTGGAAAAGGGAGCCAACGGCGAGGACAAGAACGTTCAGGTCGACACGCCGTTTGGCGGAGTCCATGTGAATACCGATCAGACAACGGCCGCCGATCTCGGTTTGCCTGTTTATCCCGGCGCACAGGTGGCCGCCGACAACGAAAAGGACAAGTCGGCCGATATTCGCATGGGCTTCGGCGAGTGGCAGATGAGAGTCAAGGTGGTGAACTACTCCACGCCCGACAGCGAGGACAAGGTGACCGCGTTCTACAAAAAGGCGCTCACTCGCTACGGCGATGTGATCTCGTGCCAGGACAATGCCCCGGTCGGCCAGCCCACAAAGACATCGGAAGGTCTGACTTGCGACGACAAGCACGGCGGCAATGTGCAAGTGAACGATAAGGGCACCAGCTACGGGTATCACTCGGGGTCAAACGGATTTGAATTGAAGGCCGGCTCGCAGCGGCACCAGCACATCGTCGGGTTCCAGAGCTCGGCGCCCGGCCAGACACGCTTTGCCCTTGTGGCTCTCGATCTGCCGCAGGGCACCGACGGCAGCGCAAAGACGGACTAAAACGGAACCGCGCTCGGCTCCGGCGGGCGGGATGCGGGACGCATAACCTACAATGCTTCAATCGGCGTCCCACTTCTTGCCAACGGAGCCCAATCCATGCACTTCAAATCTCTTCGCTACGCTTCCTGCTGCGGCCTGGCAGCGGCGGCGCTGGTTCTCTTCGCTGCCGACAAGCCCAAAACCAAGACCACGCCTGCGCCCGCGGCGCCTCCGGTCGTCGATCCTTACACCGAGGTTCAGCCAGCCACCGAAGCGCTCGACCTGACCATGTACCAGCGGATTCGCGACGAGGGATTGAATCACTCGCATGTGATGGAATTTGCCAGCGCCCTCGCCGACGGCATCGGTCCCCGCCTGACCGGCTCACCAAACCTGAAAAAAGCCAACCAGTGGACCGTCGATACCCTGACAAAAATCGGTCTCCAGAACGCTCATCTCGAGGACTGGGGCGAGTTTGGCCTGGGCTGGCAACAGCTGAATACCTGGGCGCGCATGGTTGAGCCGGACACGGCCGTCCTGATTCTGCAGGCCACCCCGTGGTCGCCATCCACTCCCGGGCCGGTGACAGGCGACGTGGCCTTCGTCGATATCCAGACCGAAAAGGACTTTGACCAGTACAAGGGCAAGCTGGCCGACAAGGTAGTTCTTTTCGGCGCCATGCGGCCGGTGCCGCCGGAGGATAAGCCTTTCTTCGAGCGCAACACCGCTCAGACCCTCGAAGACGTTGCCGAATTCCCGGTGGGCGATGGCGCGGCCGGGGCGATGCCGCCCGAGGTGCAGGCCCGGATGCGGGCGCGCACTGAAAGACTCAGGCTCATCGACCGGATTGCGCAGTTCTTTGCCGATGAAAAAGTGGCAGCGGTGATTGAGCCAAGCCGCGACGGCGCCAACGGCGGCGGTTCGGGCGGAACGTTCTTCGACGACAACGGCGCGACCCTGGGCCGCACGCCGTACATTGCCGACAAGGCGGTGAAGATTCCCGTGACGGTTGCGGCGATTGAGAGCTACGGACGGCTTTACCGGCTGGTGCAGGCGCGCGTGCCGGTGCGGGTCGAGATCGACGTTGAGACAAAAATCACCGGCGAGCACGAGCATGGCTACGACACAGTCGCCGAGATTCCCGGCACCGATCCGAGTCTGAAAGACCAGGTGGTGATGCTGGGCGGGCACCTGGATAGCTGGATCGCAGGCACGGGCGCCACCGACAACGGCGCCGGAACCGTGGTGGCGATGGAGGCGGTGCGCATACTTGAGGCGCTGAGCGTAAAACCGCGCCGTACCATCCGCATTGCGTTGTGGACAGGCGAAGAGCAGGGGCTGATTGGCTCGCGCGGCTACTGCGCAATGCACTTCGGCTCAGCCAAAAAGTCAACCGCGCCCGACCAGATGCAACTGCCCGAGTACATGCGCCGCAGCGAGGGGCCGCTTGAGCTGAAGCCGGAACAGAAGTTGATCAGCGCCTACTTCAACGTGGACAACGGCTCGGGAAAGATCCGCGGCATCTATACGCAGGGCAATGCGGCAGTCGCGCCCATCTTCGAGCAGTGGATGAAGCCGCTCAAAGATCTCGACGTTACCACCATCACCGAGCGCAATACCGGCGGTACCGATCACCTGAGCTTCGATGCGGTCGGCGTTCCGGGATTCCAGTTCATCCAGGACAATCTGGACTACGAGTCGCGCACGCACCACTCCAACCAGGACGTATATGAGCGGCTGCAGCCGGCCGACCTGAAGCAGATCGCCACGGTCGAGGCGATCTTTGTTTACAACGCCGCCATGCGCGACAAGATGATGCCGCGCAAGCCGCTGCCGCAGCCCGATCTTGACCAGAAGCGGAACGCGCCTCTCGAAGGGATCTTCCCCGGAGCGGTGGTGCCGGCTCAGGAAGCGCCGAAGCCGTAGAGCAGCGAGTCAGCAAGTCAGCGAGTTAGCAAATCAGCGAAACGCCGTGGAGGCGGAGCCAGCCGGATTAGCGGAGTCAGGGGTGATGCGGGGGAACGGAAGTTTACGGCATCCCGCCCTTTCGACAGAAGACGTCGAAATGATGAGGCAGTTTCATCGGGTCTAGGGTGGGAAGGCAAACCCGAGTTCGAACCGCGGAAAACGAAGGCCGCTGAGGGCGAGGAAACCGCTCCAGCGGGTTTTTGCATTTCTAAGGAAAATTGCGGCTTTTAGTTAACAAATATCTGAAAAACCCACCCAAAACCTCTAGAAGATAAGGCGAAAACGCCGTGACACCCGTCACAGCACGTCCCTGATTCAAGCGGGACGATATAGCGGGCTGGAGGGGTATTTGGACGCTCCTCCGGAGGCACGGTTTGTGAGCATCGGCAGGTGTCTGAAGTGCGGATCCGCGGCGCCCGGCGGACGCGATTCGAGATGTCAAGATGTCATGGCGTGAGGAGTATCGCAGCAAGCAGATGAGCGCGGACGAGGCGCTCAAAGCAGTTCAATCGGGCAACCGGGTCTGGATCCAGTCCAGTTGCGGCACGCCCTCGGTTCTCGTCGATGCGCTGGTCGCCCGCGCTCCCGAAGTGCGCGACGTCGAAATCATCCACATGAAGACTCTGGGTGCGGCGGACTATACGCGGCCGGAGTACAAAGGACATTTCCGCCACCGCGGGCTGTTCCTGGGCGAAAACGTGCGCGAGGCGATTGCCGACGGCCGCGCCGATTACACTCCCATCTTCCTCAGCGAGATTGAAGCCCTCTTTGAGAGCGGCCAGTTGCCGCTCGATGTGGTGCTGATGCAGGTATCGCCGCCCGACGCGCACGGATTCGTGAGCCTGGGAAACACGATCGACTGCACGCTGACCCTGGTGCGCTATGCCCGGATCGTGATCGCCGAAGTGAACCGGCAAATGCCGCGCACGTATGGTGAAACCAGCGTGCACGTGAGCCACATCTCCGCCATCGTGGAGAGCGACCGGCCGCTGCTGGAGCTGAAGGCCGAGCAACTCACGGAAACCCATATGGGCGTGGGGCGCAACGTGGCGTCGCTGATTCCCGACGGAGCCACGCTGCAGACCGGCATCGGCGGCATCGCGCAAGCCGTTCTCTGCTGCCTTGGCGGCAAGCACGACCTGGGCATCCACACCGAGCTCATCCCTGACGGCGTGGTCGATCTGATGGAATCGGGTGTGATCAACGGCGAACGCAAGACGCTGCACCGCGGCAAGGCGGTGTTGTCGTTTGTGCTGGGCACCAAACGTCTCTCCGAGTTCATTCATGAGAATCCCAGCTTCGAGTTCCGGCCGATCAGTTACACCAACGATCCGTTTGTGGTGGCGCAGAACGATCGCATGGTGGCCATCAACAGCGCGCTGCAGGTGGACATCACCGGCCAGGTTTGCGCCGATTCGATCGGTACGCGCCCTTACAGCGGATGCGGCGGGCAGATCGACTTCATTCGCGGCGCGGCGCGTTCAAAGGGGGGCGTGCCCATCATTGCTCTGCCCTCCACGGCGCGCCACGGCAAAGTCTCGCGCATTGTGCCCATGCTGGAGCCGGGCGCGGGAGTGGTGACTTCGCGCGCCGACGTTCATTACGTTGTGACGGAACACGGAATCGCTTACCTGCACGGCAAAACGCTGCGCGAGCGGGCTCAGGCGCTGATCGCGATTGCCGATCCGCAGTTCAGGCAGGAGCTGGAGGATTTTGCTCTGCGCGCGCATTATTTTGAGCGCGCGGAAGACTTGGCTGCGTTGGTTTAGCACGCGGCGGGAAGGGAATGGTAATGGCGGAAACAACAGACAAGACGGCCAAGCGCGATCGCGGCCTGATCAAGATCGACGAGCAGGAGTGCAAAGGATGCGGCCTATGCATCGAGGCCTGTCCGCCACACGTGATCGACATGAGCGACAAGTTCAACCACTACGGCTATCGCACGGCGATGTACGCGGGCGCGGGATGCACCGGCTGCGGCGTTTGCTTCATGGCCTGCCCCGAGCCGGGCGCGATCACAGTTTATGTGCTCGACAGTTCGAGCGCCGGCCAACAGCCGTTAGCCACATCGAAATCGGCCGCTTTGGGGGGAGCGATGGAATGCGCAAGCAACTGATGAAGGGCAATGACGCGATCGTCAAGAGCGCAATTCTGGCCGGCTGCCGTGCGTTTTACGGATACCCCATTACGCCGGCGAGCGAGATTGCCGAAGCCGCCGCGCTTTATATGCCGCAAACCGGCGGCGTGTATGTGCAGGCCGAGAGTGAAGTGGCGGCCATCAACATGCTTTACGGGGGCGCGGCAGCGGGCGTGCGCTGCATGACCGCTTCGAGCGGTCCCGGCATCAGCCTGATGCAGGAAGGCATCAGCTACATGGCAGGCGCCGAGCTGCCCTGCGTGATTGCCGACATTACCCGCGGCGGCCCGGGCCTTGGCAATATCGCACCCGAACAGGGCGACTACCACCAGGTGGTGAAAGGCGGCGGGCACGGCAACTACCGCACGATTGTCCTCGCGCCTCACTCGGTGCAGGAGATGGCCGACCTGACCGCGCTGGCCTTCGAACTGGCCGATCGCTATCGCAATCCAGTTGTGGTGATGGCTGACGGATTCATCGGCCAGATGATGGAGCCGGTCGAGTTCCCCGAGCATCCCATTGTGCCGAAACTGCCGGAGTGGGCTGTGGCGGGAACGGCGGCTACGCGAAAGAACCTTGTCAGCTCGATGCATCTCGATATCGACATTCTCGAGGCGCATAACTACGCGCTCCAAGCCAAGTACAAGCTGGCCGAACAAAACGAAAAGCGGGCCGAAGAGTGGTTCACAGACAATGCCGAGATTGTGCTGGTGGGCTACGGCATTCTGGGCCGCATCCTGAAAGCGGTGACAGCCGCGGCGCGGGCCGCCGGCCTCAAGGTGGGCCTCCTGCGGCCCATCACGCTGTATCCCTTCCCGACGGAGCATTTCCAGCGTCTCGCGGCGGGCGCTCGTGTATTCATCGTGGTTGAGATGAGCAACGGACAGATGGTCGAAGACGTGCGCCTTGCGTTGAACGGCGCATGTCCGGTGGAGTTCCTTGGGCGCATGGGCGGCAACGTCCCGTCGCACGAAGATATCCTCGCCTTTGTTCAGAAGCAAACAAAGCGTTATCTCGAAGAGGAGCAGATGGCACATGTCTAACGAGCCGATTTCGGAGTACAAAGTCTCGCATTGCCGGGCCAAAGCTTTCTACGAGCGCTATGACCGCAAGGAAGAGCTGAAACACGCTACTCACTATTGCCCCGGTTGCGGCCACGGCATGGTGCACAAGATGCTGGCCTCGGCGATTGACGAGCTGGGCATCCAGGACCGCACGATTCTGGTCGGGCCCGTGGGCTGCTCGGTCTTTACCTTCAATTATTTCGATGTGGGCAATGTGCAGGCTGCGCACGGCCGCGCGCCCGCTGTGGCAACGGCCATGAAGCGCAGCCGGCCCGACAGCGTGGTCATCGGCTACCAGGGCGACGGCGATCTGTCGGCCATCGGCTCGGCCGAGATTCTGCACGCGGCCAATCGCGGCGAAAACATCACTGTGATCTTTGTGAACAATGCCATCTACTCGATGACCGGCGGACAGTGCGCGCCGACGACGCTGATCGGCCAGAAGACGACGACCACCCCGAATGGCCGCGACCCTGCGAAGGAAGGCTATCCGTTGCACGTGAGCGAGCTGCTCTCTGCGCTCCAGGGTCCGGTTTACATTGAGCGCGTCGGCCTGGGCGACAACCGCCAGATTGCCAGGGCTGCGCGCGCCATTCGACGCGCAGTCGAAAACCAGGTGAAGGGACTCGGGTTCTCGCTCATCGAAGTCCTGTCACCGTGCCCGACCATCTGGAAGATGAATGCCGTTCAGTCGCAGAAGTGGGTGCGCGACGTGATGGAGAAGACCTATCCTCTTGGCGTCTTTTGCGACCGGACGAAAGAACGGGAGCCGCGAAATCTCGCCGAGCATGTGCCGGCGCTTGAAGAACTGCCGCGACTGCTGGACCTGCACGAAGAAGAATCGCAACAAGCCGACGGTAGTTGCGAGGGCTGCTCCTTCGATTCTCGCAACGTCGATCTCCAGGTACGCTTTGCCGGCTTTGGCGGGCAGGGAGTGTTGTTGCTGGGCGAAGTCCTGGCTGAAGCCGGCCTCGATGCCGGCCTTGAAGTTTCGTGGCTGCCATCCTACGGACCCGAGATGCGTTCCGGCACCTCGAACTGCCACGTGCGTTTGTCCAGCGAACCCGTTGACTCGCCGCTGGTGGCGCGGCCGCACGTGCTGGTGGCGATGAATGAGCCGTCGCTGCGCAAATTCGATCGGAGCGTAAGGCCGGGCGGTTGGGTGATCTATAACGGCAGCGAGTTTCCCGAGGATTGCCGGCGCAAAGACCTGCATGTCCTGGCGCGGCCGTTCCTCGAAATGGCCGACGAACTCGGCGATCCGCGCGCCTGCAACATGGTGATGCTTGGCGCGCTGCTTGAAACCGCCGATGTGCTGCCGCAGGCCAGCGTGGATGCGGCGCTGCGGCGGCTGGTGAAGAGCGCCCGCTGGGTTGAGCTCGATCTGAAAGCCATCGCCCGCGGACACGAACTGATGAAAGAGGCTCTGAAGGAGACTCTGGTGGAGGTGTGAAATGAAGCCTGGTTTGAATCCGGATATGATTGTCTATTTCGGCGGCAAATATGTGCCGCTGGCCGAAGCGCGCGTCGGCATCCTGACCCACGCCCTCAATTACGGAACCGGAGTCTTTGAAGGGATTCGCGCGCACTGGGACGAAGACTCCAACGAGCTTTACGTCTTCCGTCCCTTGGAGCACTACGAGCGTTGGAAACAGAATTGCGGCATCCTGCGCATCGAAGTCGGTCTCTCCGCCGAAGAACTCTGCTTCATCACCCTCGAGCTCATGCGCCGCAATCGCTTCAAGACCGATCTCTATGTGCGCCCGCTGGCCTACAAATCTGCTGAGCGCATCGGTGTCTGCACCGACGATGAGAACGCATTCGCCATTGTGGCGCTGCCCTTCGGCGAATACCTGCATAGCGACAACGGATTGCACGCCGGCGTGAGCTCGTGGCGGCGGCTTGAAGACGCCGCCATTCCGGTGCGAGCCAAGATTTGCGGCGCCTATGCCAACAGCGCGCTGGCTACCGATGACGTCCGGCGCGCCGGCTTTGACGAAGCCATTCTGCTGAACGAGGCCGGACATGTGACCGAGGGCGCCACGTGCAATCTGTTCATGGTGCGAAAGGGCGTTCTCATTACGCCGCCGGTTAATGAGAACGTGCTGGAAGGAATTACACGCTCAACCATTCTGGAGATTGCGCACAAAGAACTCGGCATGCCAATTCTGGAACGGCCCGTCGATCGCAGCGAACTTTACATCGCCGACGAGCTCTTCCTGTCAGGCACTGCAGTGGGGCTGGCGCCGGTGGTGCGCGTGGATCATCGCCAGGTGAAGGAGGGAACAATCGGCACCTGGACGCAGCTTTTGCAAAACCTGTACTCCGACATTGTGCACGGCCGCCTTGCGGAGTACCGGAAATGGGTTCTTCCGGTTTACGGAACGCTCCAGGAATCGGCGATCAACGCGATTCATCTGGAGCACACGAGTGTTGCCTGAGCGGAAAGAGGTTAGCGAAGCGGTAGTTCGAAAGGCCCGGCGGCGGGATATGGAATCATCGGGCGTGAGTTTGCTGGTGATCATGCTGGCCCGATCTCTCTGAAATCTGCGCATCGAGCCTGTGAAGAATTACCGCCTCGCCCGCCCCTTCGCGCCGGCAAGGAGGAAAAAACGAATGTTGACAACAGAAAGCAAAGGTAACGCCTACAGCGTTGCCATGGAAAACTTCGACACCGCCGCCGACGCCATGGGGCTCGACCGCGACACGCGCGAAATGATCAAGTATCCCGAGCGCATGCTCACGGTCTCTGTGCCAGTGCGGATGGATGACGGGCACATTCATCGCTTCGAAGCATACCGCGTGCAGCACAGCTCGGTGCGTGGCCCGGCCAAAGGCGGCATCCGGTACCATCCGCAGGTGACTCTCGACGAGGTAAAAGCGCTGGCCACCTGGATGACCTGGAAGTGCGCCGTGGTGAATATTCCATTCGGCGGCGCGAAGGGCGGTATTACCTGCGATCCCAAGCACATGTCACCCGGTGAGCTTGAACGCATGACGCGCCGCTACACCAGCGCGATCCTGCCGCTCATTGGGCCGGAGCAGGATATTCCCGCTCCCGACGTCTACACCAATTCGCAAACCATGGCCTGGATCATGGACACCTACAGCATGACCAAGGGCTATCCGATTCCCGGCGTGGTGACCGGCAAACCCATCAGCCTGGGCGGATCGCTGGGCCGCAATGAAGCAACCGGCCGCGGCGTCTTCTACACCATCGAGTGCGCCTGCGAACACCTGAACATCCCGCTCAAGGGCGCGACCGTGGCCGTGCAGGGCTTTGGCAATGCCGGCTCGGTTACGGCGCAGCTGCTCTACGAGGCGGGCGCCAAAATCATCGCCGTAAGCGACTCTACCGGCTGCGTCTTCAATCGCGACGGGCTCAACGTTCCCGAGCTCATCCACATGAAGACGCTGTGCGGCCACGTGGATGGATTCCCTGAAAGCGAGCCCATTCACCCGCAGGACCTGCTTGCGCTCAACTGCGACATCCTGGTTCCGGCGGCTCTCGAAAACATGGTCCACGCCGACAATGCCCGCAATGTGCGCGCGCGCATCGTTGCCGAAGCAGCCAACGGACCGCTCACCCCCGAGGCCGACAGAATCCTCGAGAGCAAGGGCGCGTTCGTCATTCCCGATATCCTGTGCAACGCCGGCGGCGTCACTGTCTCCTACTTTGAGTGGGTGCAGGACGAGCAGCACCTCTTCTGGGAGGCGCAGGATATCTACAACCGCCTCGAGCGCGTAATGAAGACCGCCTTCCGCGACGTGCTCAAGATCCGCCTCGATAAAAAGGTCCCGATGCGCATCGCGGCCAACATTCTCGGCATCGGCCGCGTGGCCGAAGCTGTGCAGATCCGCGGCATCTATCCGTAGCACTCAGCCTCTGTAGCGCCGGACTCCGGTCCGGCGCTGCACGAGCTTCATCGATTCCCTCATCTCTTCTTCATCGCCCCATTTACAATCCACTTTGAGTTGGTGTGCCGCCGAGCGCGATTGCATTTCACCGCGCGTTCACCCGGCCCACGATTTGATGGACTCGAGGCAAATTCAATGCGTCTGAGATTTCTTCCCCTGTTTCTATCTACGGCGATCTGTGCCGCGCCCTCGATGCTGCCTGCCCAAACCATCAATCTGCCCTCGAGCAAGCAGCTCATCGGCGAGGCGCCCGGAGATCCCCGGCGTCTCAACAGCCTGCCTGTCACCATGGCCGTCTCCCCTGATGGCCGGTACGTTGTAACCGTGAATGACGGCTACGGCACCTTCGAGTCGCAGTATGAGCAGTCGCTCGCCGTCTTCGATACGCAGACCGGCACGCTTGCCGATTTTCCCGATGCGCGCACCAGCGCGAAAGCCAATCAGACGCTTTTCTCCGGCCTCGCTTTCAGCCTCGATGGCAAACATGTCTACGCCAGCATGGCGTCGCTCACCGATGCTGAAGGCAAAGGCAAGGATTCAACCGGCAGCGGGATCGCGGTGTATAGCTTCTCATCGGGCAAGATCGCTCCGGAAAGCCTCATTCGCATGCCCATGGAGCAGCTTGCGCCGGGAAGAACGACCCGCCTGCCCGCCGGCCTCGACGCTGACAAGGGGGTTCCGTACCCTGCCGCCATAGCGGTCTTCGCGCAGGCAGGCCGCGAAAAACTCCTGGTCGCCGATGACCTGTCGGACTTTGTTGACCTGATGGATGTGGCGACCGGCGCCATCGAAAAACGATTCGATCTATCTGAGAGCAACGCCGTGCCGTCGACCTACCCGATCGCGGTGGCAGTTTCGAAGGACGGCAGGCGTGGATACGTTGCCCTGTGGAACGCTTCGGAGATCGCAGAGCTGGATCTCACTAGCGGCATGGTTGGCCGCAAGCTCGATCTGCTTAAGCCAACCGATCCCGTCGCCCCGGGAACGCATCCTTGCGCCTTTGCCGCGTCGCCTGGCGGCGACACGCTCTATGTCGCGCTGGCCAATCGCGACGCCGTTGCCGCTATAAATATCGCCGGAGGGCAATTCAGCGTAAAGGGCTACTTTGACACACGGCTGTCCGGCCAAAGCTACTTCGGCGCAGAGCCGGTGGCAGTAGCCGTGAATGCGACCGGCACACGGCTATACGCCGCCAACATGGGCAGCGATGCGGTTGCGGTTTTCGATACGCGCAAGTTAACCCCCAAGGCCGCAAAGGCCGGCATGATTGAACCTGACGGCTTTGCACCCACAGAGTGGATGCCGATTTCGATGGCCTTCGATGCATTACCCTCGGGCGGCAGGCTCTTTATCGCCACAGACAAAGGCAAGGGCACCGGCCCGAACAACTTTCCGCAACAGATCCAGGAGACGGCAGCCGGAGCCGAGCACAAGTCTGAGAGAACATACATTGGCACTCTGCTGTATGGCTCGCTGGCATCGCTTGATGAAACCGAAATAGACAATAACCTTCCCCAGTGGACCGCGCTGGTGCTCGACTCAAACAGCATGATCGCCGCGCAGACGAAGATCAGCTTTGCCGACGGCAGCGCTAGCCGCATCAGGCACGTCATTTACATCATCAAGGAGAACCGCACCTACGATCAGATTTTTGGCGACCTGAGTCAGAACGGCAAGCAAGTGGGTAACGGCGATCCGCGCCTGACCATGTACGGAGAAGCCATAACGCCGAACGAGCACAAACTGGCCCTGCAGTTCGGCGTGCTCGACAACTTCTTTGACTCCGGCGAGGTCTCCGGCGACGGCCACATCTGGTCGAACGCGGCTATCGGCTCCGATTACCTTGAGAAGACCTGGCAGCAGAACTACCGGGGAAGCCAGCGCGCATACGACTTCGAGGGCGTGGTTTCAGACGGCTATCCGCTGTTGCAGAAGATTCCCGATGTGAACGATCCGGCCAGCGGATTTCTGTGGGGCGACCTGGCCGCTCACGGCAAAACCTACTACCACTTCGGCGAATTCATCTCTTCCACTTTCTGCAATGAGCAGGCTGTCGCCGATCCCAGGCTTGGGCCCATGCTGATGGGCCCCAAATGCGCGCACAAGGAGTACGCACCCGGCGATGCGCTACCAGCCGAGTGGGGCGGCGGGTTGAACAAGTGGCCGTGGCCCATCCCGGTGCTGGCCACCAACATTGCCACCAAGCCGGAGCTGGAGGGCCACTTTGCAACCGAAGCCCCCGACTTCAATCTCTTCATTCCCGACCAGATTCGCGTCGACATTTTTCTCCGGCATCTGAAGGGATGGATCGCCGATCGCGAAAAGGGCAACGACACCATGCCCAACTTCGTGATGCTTCGCTTGGGCAACGACCACACCGCGGGTACGCGGCCCGGAGGCCCCACGCCCAGGGCCAGCGTGGCCGATAATGACCTTGCCGTTGGCCGCGCCGTTGAAGCCATCTCCCACTCGTCGTTCTGGGACGATACGGCCTTCTTCATCCTTGAAGACGATGCCCAGAACGGCGCCGACCATGTGGACGCGCATCGCAGTATCGCGCTGGTCATCAGCAAGTACGCGCCGCACGGCCCCAACGGCGCTCCGTTCGTCGACAGCCACTTCTATTCGACGGTCAGCGAAGTGCGCACCATGGAGTCGCTGCTGGGCCTGCCGCCGATGAATAACAACGATGCTTTCTGCTCGCTGATTGCCAGCCTCTTCACCGGGCCGGGGGATCAGGCGCCTTATGACGCCGATTATTCGAATCGCGACAACGGCCTCATCTACACGGCCAATGCCAAAAATGCGGTAGGCGCAAAAGCGAGCATGAAGATGGACTTTACCCACGAAGATCGCGCTCCGGTTGAAAAGCTGAACGTGATCCTGTGGAAGGATGCGATGGGCAACGCCCCGGTTCCGGCAATGCTGAAGGTGAGGGACAAGAGCGGGGCGCGGAAGGACGACGACGATTAGGCGCGAGTTCTGACGAAGCCTGCCGCCCTCCTCGATTCTTGCGATTTCGCTCTGGGATGGACGCATTGAGGACCAGGCACCCTCCGACTTATACTCACTGGACTATGAGCAGCTCCGGAACTTTAAGAAGAAACGCGATCCAGGCCGCCGCCATCGCGGTAATCCTTCTGCTAAGCGGGTGTAATGGTCCAACCCGTCCATACCAGGTTGTCGGAAGTTCGATGCTCCCGCTGCTTGGTCCCGGCGATCGAATTTTCGTTGATGAGAGCGACAAAGCGCGCTCAAATCTGCATGACGGAGATGTTATCGTGCTGCGCCACAACGACGGAGCCGTTGTAAAGCGCATCCTTGCAATGCAAGGCGAGACAATCTACGGCGATCATCGCAAGGTATTCCGCGATGGGAAACAGCTTGAGGAACCCTATCTCGCGCCGGCAACAGGCGAAGAAATCGAAGTACTCGCGACGTTTTCGCCGCGAAAAATAGGAGCAGGAGAAGTTTTTGTCATGGGCGACAATCGCGATATCAGCGCGGACAGCCGGTTGGATGAGTATGGCACAGTCCATCTAACCGATGTTGTTGGCAAATACATGTGGACATATTGGCATGGAAAGACAGCGGCCAAATCGCCGAACGAGCGCTGAAGGCGCTGTCGGACCATTCTCGTTTGGAGCAGGCGATCTCGGTGATAAGATGGCTCGGTCATTCAAATTGAGTGAGCCGGAGACTGCAAAAATGAACGCATTGCACGCCCGTAGAACTTCTTATTGTCCTGGTTTGGTTGCTGTTGGTTTTTGTTTGTCGATGGCGCCACTGCTGCACGCGCAGCAGATGCCGCCGCTCACCATCCACTGGGACAAGGTCACGCTGGTTTCAAAATCCACGCCAACGCTGCAGGTTGTGGTCAATCCGCCGCTCAGGCCCGGCCAGCCGCTCGGCGTTGCCGCGTACAAGGCGATCAAAGAACTCGGCGCCGATTATGTCCGCTATGTGCCCTGGCTCCCTTATCCCAGGCTTGGCGTGGCCGAGCTCGAGCCGCCGGCTCCCGGAAAGACCTCGTGGGACTTCAGCCTCATCGATCCCATGACGAAAGATTTTCTCGCGGCGACGGAAGGCCATCCGACAATTCTCAACTTCAGCACCATTCCCCAGTGGCTCTTCAAGACGCCGCAGCCCGTTACTTATCCTGCCGATCCCGACGCGGTCGTCTGGAACTACGAGCAGGGCGCCGAATTGCGCGACCCCACCGGCAAAGAACTCGGCGATTATTATGCGCGGCTGGTGAGCTGGTACGTGAATGGCGGGTTTACGGATGAGAACGGCGTGCGCCACAACTCCGGCTACCACTACACGCTGCCTTACTGGGAGGTGCTGAACGAGATTGACTTTGAGCACAACATGACGCCCGAGCAGTACACCGAACGCTACGACGCCATCGTGAGCGCCATCCATGCCGTTTCGCCCGATACGAAGTTTGTCGGGCTGGCGCTGGCCGCTCCCGGCGACGAGCCGCGCATGTTCGAGTACTTCCTCGATCCGCACAATCACCGCCCCGGCATTCCGATTGACATGATTTCTTATCACTTCTACGCCACGCCGGCCGCGAGCGAGAATGTCGATACCTGGCAGTACACCTTCTTCGATCAGGAGGCCGGATTCCTGCATACGGTGCGATACGTCGAGGCCATCCGCAAGCGCCTCTCGCCCGAGACGCGCACCGATCTGGACGAACTGGGCGTCATTCTGCCCGGCGACAACGGACCCAACGACAAAGTGCCTCCGCCAAAGGTCTACTGGAATGCTGCCGGCGCGCTCTACGCCGATCTCTTTATCGAGCTCACGCGTTTGCAGATCGACGTCATCGGCGAGTCGCAGCTGGTCGGCTATCCCACGCAGTTTCCCAGCGTAAGCATGATGGACTGGACCACAAATGAGCCCAACGCGCGCTTCTGGGTTCTCAAGCTCATCAAAGACAACTTCCACGCCGGCGACAAGCTGGTTGAAACCACGGCCGGATCGGGAGACGTTTCGGCGCAGGCATTCGCCACGCCCGCGGGCCGCAAGCTGCTCGTCGTCAACAAGCGGAACCGCGTTGTCGAGATCTCGTTGCCCGATGCGGTAACCGCGCATGTGGTCACCGTGGATGAGCAATCCTCGGACGGCCCGGCGCGCAGCCTGGCGGTGGCAAACGGAAAAATCCAGATCCAGCCCTTTGCCGTAACGGTGGTGAGCTGGTGATGGCGATGAACAGCGAATCCCGGCTGCGCATTGGGCTTTGCGGCATTGGCCTCGAGGCTTACTGGAACCAGTTTGCCGGGTTGGAAGAGCGCCTGAAAGGATACGTCGCGCAGATGGCGGCGCGGCTGCGGCGGCCGGGAGTAGAGGTCGTAGATCTTGGGCTGATCGACTCCCCGTGGCGCTCGCACGAGGCCGGCCACCAATTCAGGCGCCAAGACATTGACGTGCTCTTCCTCTACGTGACCACCTACGCGCTGTCAAATACGGTACTGCCGCTGGTGCAGCGCGCCGGCGTGCCGGTGGTTGTGCTCAATCTGCAGCCCGAGGCGGCTATTGACTACGAGGCTTTTAATCGGATTGAAGACCGGACCGCCATGACCGGCGAGTGGCTTGCATTCTGCTCCGCGTGCCCGGTTCCTGAGATCGCGAATGTGTTCGCGCGTGCTCGCATTCCGTTCCACCAGGTAACCGGAGTGCGGAGTGAAGCCGGGACGTGGCGCGAGATTGAGGAGTGGCTCACTGCCGCGCGCGTAAAGGCTGCGCTCGCCGAAGCGCGGCTGGGGCTGATGGGCCATTACTACAGCGGCATGCTCGACATCATGACCGACGTGACGCTGCTTTCGATCGCCTTCGGCACGCACGTTGAACTGCTTGAATTGGATGAGCTGAGCGCGCTGTGCGCCGAGGCCGGCGAGGGTGAGATTGTGCGGCGCCTCGCCGAGTTCGATGCGGCCTTCGATGTTCAGCCCGATTGCGTCCAGGAAGAACTGCTGCGCGCGGCGCGAACCTCGGTGGCTCTCGATGCGTTTGTTGAGCGGCACGATCTCGACGCTTTGGCCTACTACTACAAAGGCTCGGGCAATGCGGCCAACGAAGACACCATGAGTTCCATCATTCTTGGCACATCGCTGCTCACGGCGCGCCATGTTCCTGTGGCCGGTGAGTACGAGGTGAAAAATGCCCTGGCGATGAAGATGATGGACCTGATCGGCGCAGGCGGCTCGTTTACTGAGTACTACGCAATGGATTTGAACGAGGACCTGGTTTTGATGGGCCACGACGGTCCCGGCCATATCGCCATTGCCGAGGGCAAGACCAAGGTGCGGCCGCTCGAGGTGTATCACGGCAAGGTGGGCCGCGGACTTTCGGTTGAGATGAGCGTGAGGTACGGACCGGTAACGCTGCTCTCGGTCGCCGAAGACGCCGAGTCGCGCTTCAAGCTGGTGGTTGCTGAAGGTGAGTGCGTGGCCGGGCCGATTCTCGAGATCGGCAACACCAACAGCCGGTATCGGTTCCCGCCGGGCGCGCGGGGATTTGTGGAGGCGTGGAACGCTGAGGGGCCGGCGCACCACTGTGCAGTCGGGGTGGGCCACGTGGCAGCTACGCTCGCCAAAGCAGCGGCGCTCATGGGCATCGGCTTTCGGCAGGTGTGTTGAACGGCAGCACCCTGACTCCAGCGCACCGATTCTAAGCGGCCGGGCGTCATGCGGTCACTTCGAAAACTGTCACACTCGCGTCCCCGTCCGCGTCGCGTTCGCAATAACGTCATCCAAGGAGGAAAGAGACGTTATGCGAAAGATTCTTGCGGTAGTCCTGACGGGTTTTGCAGTGATGGCGGGTGCGCGAGCCGAGACGCCCGGAAACGACCAGGCAGTTTACTTGACCGGCTCGTTGCAGGCAGTAAAGGCGGGCGCGGCGGGTTCTCTCGACACATCGCCGGCATCGGAACTAGTCTTCCACTCCGGCGTCAATCAGTTTTCAATTCCGTACGCCCAGGTCGTCTCGTACCAGTTGCATGAGCAACGGAAAGCGCCTCTCGGAGTGTTGCCGACTATTGCCATAGCACTGGTAGTGTGGCCGCCGAAAGTGTACCAGGTGACCGTCACGTGGCACGGCGAGGACGGGGTATCTCAAGTGGCTATCTTCGAGTTGCCGAAGACGGCCTCAGAAGGGCTGATGGCGTTGCTGAAGGCGCGGGCCACCGAGGCATGCAAGCCAAAGTCCGGGCAGTTGTGCGGACGCCAGTATTAGGGCCTTCCATAAGAAGGCCCTAGGAATCCTCGAGATTTAGGGCGGGTGCGGCCCCGCGCCCGCTCCATGGTTCATAGGGTGAGATGAACGGCGACAAATCGGAGCTGAACGGTCTTGAATCGGGCCCGGGGGCTTAGCCAAAAACCACCCCAAACTGTTAGCTTGGAATGGAAGGATTTTTCCGCTCCCACGATGACTTCAAAT